>CZKZ01000147.1_pt1 | contig 11942 bp, 10 predicted proteins | sample 1122171 | NCBI WGS metagenome assembly CZKZ01 (sample SAMEA3539301, study PRJEB10725) | soil metagenome | biome: tundra; feature: field; material: soil | place: USA | collected 2010-05 | depth 0.15 m
CTCCTAGTTACCTGTAATAACCGTCTGTTTCTCAATCTTTGCCGGGTCGAACTCGACGTTGAAACCGACGCCCGTGGGTAGAGCGAAGCGGGCATTGACCGGAACGGGTGGATGCTTTTCGAAGTAGTACCAGGTGGGCATTCGCATTGGCGCGAGCAAATACTCCGCACAGGGGAAGGTTTCCGGTGACTGGCTGAAGATGGTGTGCATCGATGCGTAGACGCCATGGCCGTGCGGCACTACGGGAATGTCGTAGACAGACGCCAGCGTGCCAATCTTGACCAGCTCAGAGATGCCGCCGCACCAGTCAGGGTCGGTTTGAATGACGGAGATTGCGCCGGCCTGAAGAAACTTCTCCACTTCCCAGCGGCCGAACAAGTGCTCGCCCGTGGCGACGGGAATGTTGCTGCCGCGTCGGAAAGCGATGAACGCATCCAGTTTGTCTGTGGCCACCATCTCCTCGATCCAGCGGGGATGATACTGCTCGACGCGCTGCGCCCACTCCAGCGCATAACTGAGCGTCCAACCGTTGTAGGCGTCAAACATCAGATCGTCGTCATCGCCGACGGTTTCGCGGAGAATTCGCACTGTCTCGACATTCTTCTTCATGCCTTCTTCGCCTGAACCTGGACCATAGGCGAGGAACCATTTCTGCTTGTTGTAGCCATTCTGCTTGTTGATTGTGGCTTGTTTGCGCAAGGCGTTTGGTTCAAGCGAGTACATCCAACTGCTGGCGTAGGCCTCGACGGATTCGCGGCTGTGCCCGCCGAGAAGCTTGTACACAGGAACGCCGTAGTATTTTGCACGGAGGTCCCACAGTGCGTTGTCGATTGCGCTGAGCGCCATGCAGTGAGCGCCGCTGCGCGAGAAGGGAACCGCGCGATAGAGCTCGTCCCAAAGAGTTTCGTGGGCAAGCGCATCGCGCCCGAGGAGGAAGCGCCGGAAATTGTGGCGCAGGACGGTGGGTGCGTCCCAATCGATGGGTCCAAAAATGCCTTCGAGGCCCTGTTTCGTGCGCAGTCTCAAGTAGCTCCAGCGCACGGGGAGATTCTCGATCTGGCCGGGATGCTCAACGTACTCTGGCGGGCGCATGTCGTCGTATATGTACTCGCCTTTCACCTGGTATTGATTATTGATACCGGTGTCCATCATGTGGTGGCCTTCAAGTTCCAACAGTTCCACTTCGTCGATGACCAAGGGCCCGTTGCTGCGCTGGAAGTCGAAGAACAGATTGCCTGGAGTGCGGAAAGGCTGCGCGTTGGCAACCAGCGTAGTGACTGCACCGGCGGTTGAACCCAGCAGAAACTCGCGACGCTTCATGGTGTGACCTCTTTCCGCCCGCGGTGCGCCGGACATGGCCCTTGCGCGAACAAATCATGTTATCAGACAAGTTGCGCGAGATGCAGGGAGATCGATCGATACGATGGCGTCCAGCGAGTCTGTTGCCGAACGATCGGCGCGCCTGCTGCGGCTCTTGGATCTGACCCGGCGACACCTGCGCAGTGTTCGCTGAATCGGTCGAGCGATTAGAGGTTCGAGGCGGTAAGGTCGTCGTCTTTTGTTTCGCGCATCATGAGTAGGCCGCAAAGCGAGATCAGGGCTGCCGTGGAGAGATAGTAGCCGACGTATTGCAGGCCGTAATTCTTTGCTAGCCAGGTGGCGATGTAGGGTGCCAGCGATGCGCCGAAGATGCCGGCGAAGTTGAAGGCTAGCGAACTGCCCGTATAACGCACTGTGGTGGGGAACAGCTCAGAGAGCACGGTGCCGAGCGGGCCGTAGGTCATGCCCATCAGTGCCAGGCCGAGCGCCATCATGATCATGGCCTGGGTGGTGCCGGCGGCAAACAGCGGCGCAAGAACCAGTCCGAAGACGCCGATGGCGACCGTAACCCAGAGCAGCGCGCTGCGGCGGCCGCGCTCGGCCAGAACGGCGGAGATGGGAATGGTGACGGCGAAGAATGCAATGTCGACCAGTTGCATGAGGAGGAACTTTTCGCGGCTGTAGCCGAGCGCGCTGGTGCCCCAGGAAAGCGCGAACACCGTCATCAGATAGAAGAGAACAAATGTTGCGAGGCAGATTAGGACGCCAATGACGAGCGTTTTGGCGTGGTCGCGAAAGACGACGAACATGGGAACCTTCACGCGCTCCCTGCGTTCGAGTGCGGCGCGGAAGACGGGGGTCTCTGTGATTGTGAGCCGCACGTAGAGGCCGACAAGCACGAGCACGCCACTGGCGAGGAATGGAAGGCGCCATCCGAAGGCGAAGAACTGTGCATTCGTGAGCCAGCGGGAGAGCGCGAGGAAGACGCCTCCAGAGAGGAAGAATCCGACTGGTGCGCCAAGTTGCGGGAACATGCCGTACCACGCACGTTTTTTCAAAGGCGCATTCTCGATGGCAAGCAGCACTGCGCCACCCCACTCTCCGCCAAGGCCAAGCCCCTGTCCGAAACGGCAGAGCGCCAGGAGCAATGGCGCACCGAAGCCAAGCGTGTGATAGGTGGGCAGTGCGCCGATGGTAACCGTGGAGATGCCCATGGTGAGCAGAGCGACGACTAATGTGGTTTTGCGGCCGACGCGGTCGCCGAAGTGGCCGAAGAGAGCCGAACCGATGGGCCGGGCCAGGAACGCGATGCCAAAGGTGGCCAACGAAGCGAGTGTGGCGGAAGCCGGATCGGTGGTGGGGAAGAATAGTTTGGGAAAGACGAGTACAGCGGCCGTTGCGTAGATATAGAAGTCGAAGAACTCGATGGTGGTGCCGATCATGCTGGCGAACAGCACCTGGCGCGTGGAGTTGATGGACACGTCGTTCAAGGCGCGACTCCTGTGCGGCGTAGCTTCCTGTTGGAGCAACCGTGTTTGGGAGGGGAAAGAGCTGAAATCTCGCCTGATCATAGCATTGCGATTGAATGGGTCGCACCAGGGGTGGTGTTGCTCGACGGCGCCTAATTGACGTTGAATGCGGCTGTTTCAGTGCATCTGGCGCTTATATGGCCATCCATGCCGTGCCTGTCGTCGTGCTGCTGGTAGAATGGAAAGTGCCGCGCTGTGCGGTGATTTGTCGTGTTTTTGTCCCCCAACCTGACGGCGCGAGCAGCCGAACCCAAGATAAGGAAAAACCGTACCTGTGACCCAGACGATACGCAATATCGCCATCATCGCCCATGTTGACCACGGCAAGACAACCCTCGTAGACGCCATGCTGCGGCAGTCCGGCACCTTTCGCGCAAACGAGCAGGTGGCGGATCGGGTGATGGACTCGAACGAACTGGAGCGGGAGCGCGGCATCACCATCCTGGCCAAGAACACGGCCATCGTTTTTGAAGGCGGCAAGATCAATATTGTGGATACACCGGGCCACGCCGACTTTGGCGGCGAGGTGGAGCGCGCGCTGAAGATGGTGGACGGCGTGATGCTGCTGGTTGATGCGGCGGAGGGGCCGCTGCCTCAGACGCGCTACGTGCTGGCCAAGGCCCTGGAAGCGAAGCTGCTGCCTATCGTTGTGATTAATAAGATTGATCGGCCCGATGCGCGGCCGCAGGAAGTGTTGAACGAGATTTACGATCTGTTCATCGACCTGGATGCGGACGAAAGCCAACTGGATTTTCCGGTGCTTTATGCGGTGGCCAAGGCGGGGACGGCGACGCTCGATCCGGCTAAGCCGGGCGTGGATTTGCAGCCGCTTTTTGAGACCATCGTTTCGACGATTCCCCCAGCCACCGGCGACGCGGAAGGCACATTGCAGATTCTTGTTACGAATCTCGACTACTCGGATTATTTCGGCCGTATTGCCATCTGCCGGGTTTTCCAAGGGACACTGCATGCCGGCGATGATGTGACGATTTCGAAGCGCGACGGCAGCTTGATGAAGACGCGCATTACAAAGCTCTTTACATTCTCTGGACTGAAGCGGATCGAGACGACCGAGACCACGATGGGCGACATTGTGGCAGTGGCCGGTGTTGAAGGCATCACCATCGGCGAGACCATCACCAGCGTTGAGAATCCTTCGCCGCTGCCGCTGATCGTGATTGACGAGCCAACCATTGCGATTCAGTTCAGCGTGAACAATTCGCCGTTTGCGGGACGCGAGGGCCAGTACGTGACCAGCCGCAATCTACGTGAGCGTCTTGAAAAAGAGCTGCTGACCAACGTCAGCATTCGCGTGGAGGATACGGGCTCGCCTGACAGCTTCAAGGTGCTGGGCCGCGGCGAACTGCAACTTGCGATTCTCATGGAGATGATGCGCCGCGAGAGCTTCGAACTGATGGCGGGGCGGCCGGAGATCGTGACCAAGATGGTGGATGGCGTGCGCATGGAGCCGGTGGAGCACCTGACCATCGACGTGCCCGAGATTCACACCGGGGTGGTGATCGAGAAACTGGGACCGCGCAAGGGCGAGATGACGAAGATGCACAATCACGGCTCAGGGCGCGTACGCATGGAGTTTCGCGTGCCCAGCCGCGGGCTCATCGGCCTGCGTAGCGAGATGCTGACCGAGACGCGCGGGACCATCGTAATGAACGCGCTGTTCGACGGTTACATTCCTTACCAGGGTGAGATTCCGCAGCGGCCAACGGGCGCGCTGATTGCCGATCGCCAGGGCATCACCACCACGTATTCGCTGAACGGATTACAGGAGCGCGGCATTTTGTTCGTGGGGGCTGGCGTCGAGGTTTACGAAGGGATGATTGTCGGCGAGCACTCGCGCGACAACGATCTCGATGTAAATGTAGTCCGCGAAAAGAAGATGACCAACATGCGCGCATCTAGCGCGGACGAGGCCATCCGGCTGGTGCCTGTGAGATCTCAGAATCTGGAGCAGGCCATCGAGTTCATCGCCGAGGACGAGATGGTGGAAGTCACGCCCAAGTCTCTGCGGTTGCGCAAGAAGATATTGCAGCAGAATCGCAGGCCCAAGCGGTGGGAGAAGGGCGCGCAGGCGAGCTGAGGGACAGATCCTTGAACTACGTGGCGATTAATTTCCAACAGAAGTTGGGGCTCTTTGCGGAGCGGTGGAGTCCGAAAGTCGTCGCAGAGATGAATGATTATCAGGTCAAGATAGTCAAGCTGCAGGGCGACTTTGTCTGGCACGATCACAACTACTACTCATTGAACCGCGTGGCGTACTGAATACAGGTCATGAAGGCGGCGAACGCACGGCGCCAAATGACGTGTGGATTTAGGCGTGGCCATTGGCGTTGGCGAGAAGACTAGAAAATTCTGGGCTTACTAGAGCCGCCGTTTCGCATCCATCACTCGTTCGAGCGCTTCTTCGGCAGTTGATCCCGTTGCAGATAAGTGCCCCATCTTCCTGCCGGCGCGCGGTGTGTGTTTTTCATAGAGGTGCAGGCGGACACCGGGCACTGCCAGGGCCGCGGCGAAGTTGGGAACGCCGTCAAGCCACACATCGCCGAGCAGGTTGACAATTGCTGCGGGTGTGATCAGCGACGTATCGCCGAGCGGCAAGTTGCAGGTTGTGCGCACGGCCTGTTCAAACTGACTGGTCACGCATCCGCGCTCGCTTTGGTGATAGCTGTTATGCGGGCGCGGCGCGAGCTCGTTCACAAGCAACTCGCCCTGGCGGGTGACGAAGATCTCCACGCAGAGCATTCCCTCCAAACCAAGTTGCTCGATGATGGCCGCGGCTAGTGCTTCGGCTTTCGATTCGAGCATTGGGGGCACGCCGGCCGGCAACACGCTCCACGCCAGTATCTGATTTTCATGATGATTGCGAGCGGCGGGATAGCTACGCACTTCGCCTGACGGATTGCGCGCGGCCATCACGCTGATTTCGCACTCCAGGTCTAGCGCCTGCTCGACCACTGCCGCATGGGCGCCGATGCTTTGCCACGCAGCAGTGATGGCCTTCTCGGTTGCTGGTGCATCCAGTCCAATGCGCGCCTGGCCACGGCCATCGTAGCCGCCACGGCCGATCTTCAAGAAAACGCGTCCACCCAGCGCAGCAACAGCTTCATGCAATTCCGCTTCGCTGTGCGCCACGCGAAACGGTCCAACGGGAAAGCCCGCGTCGGCGAGCCACTTTTTTTGGAGGGTTTTGTCCTGAATGATGCGGATGGGCTCGACGCCGGGGCGCAGCGGTGAAATCTGGGCAACCGCAGCGAGAGCATCTACGCCGATCTGCTCAATTTCAAGGGTTACCGCATCCGCGCCTGTAGCAAGGCGCCGAGCCGCGGCCACGTCATCCCAGCGGCCCACTATGGTCTCGTTCGCGATGAAGCTTGCCGGGCATGCCGGCTCGGGGTCCATGACGCGCACGCGATAGCCCATTGTGCGCGCGGCCATGGCCGTCATGCGTCCCAGCTGCCCGCCGCCCAGAATAGCGACGAGCCCGCCGGGCAGGACGATCGATGGTTTTTCTAGTTGGATTGGTTTGGAGGCGCCGCTCACCCCGGCAGCTCCTGCTCAAGATTCTGGTCGAGAACGTCCTGGGTGCGGGCCGCGCGCCATGCCGCGAGCCGTTCGTAGAGTGCAGCATCGGTGGCAGCAAGAATTTCAGCGGCGAGCAATGCGGCATTCGCCGCACCCGCCTTGCCGATGGCCAGCGTGCCGACGGGAACGCCCTTTGGCATCTGCACGATCGACAGAAGTGAATCCATGCCGTTCAGTTGCGTTGCAGCTACGGGCACTCCCAATACGGGGACGAGCGTTTTGGCCGCCAACATTCCGGGCAAGTGTGCCGCGCCGCCGGCGCCGGCAATGATGACGCGCAGCCCCCGCGCCCGCGCCGTTTCTGCGTATTGGAATAGCCAATCGGGCGTTCGATGCGCACTTACGATTCGCGCCTCATGCGGGATTTGAAGCGTACGCAGAATTTCCACGGCCGCCGAGAGCGTCTCGTAATCGCTCCGGCTGCCCATGACCACGCCCACCAGCGGCTGTTCGCTCATAATGGTGATTATACGAGGCCACAGAAAGCAGGCCCAAGGTGAAAGTGTTTGCTCCAAATTTGTGAACGATTCCCTACGGCGATCAATGCCGGTGCCACGCGTCAAGAGCGACTTCAATCACCGCAAACAGAACACTAGTCGCGGCCAGAAAACCCTTGGCTCGCTGCCAGTTCTGTTCGTGGCGCTCAAGACGCCGCTCCAGTTCTGCGATACGTCCGCCATTGCCGTCGCCCATCAGACCGGTCATTTGCGTCTTCAGTACGCTCAAATCGCTCAACACCTGCGCTTCAAATTCATTCATCATCCGCATCCACCGGACTCCATCTGCCCACTTGTCCCTGGAAATCCCACCGCTTATGAGCCTAGCGGCAGGTTGATGAACAATGCCGTGGAGAACTCCGAGTAATTCGGAGGCGTTGCATTGTCAATATTGAGTGCTCGTCGTGTCGTCGCTCAGATAAAAAATCGCAGTGTAATAAAGCCCTGCCGGCGTCGCGCCCAGGTTTGGCGCAAGGTTCACGTTTACGAACCCGTCCGGTCCAATCGTTACAGTCGTGCTGTCTGCAATTACCGCCTGCCCGTTTGCGGTGGTAAATGTCGGCCAGCTCACACGCAATGTGCCTGAGCCTGCATGCCCGTTTGCCAGGTACACCGTCCCCTGAACCGTTGTAGTGCTCAGCGCCTGCGCTCTTGCTGCCTGCACGAGTACCATTCCCAGCAGTCCAATCGCGATCAGGACCACAATAACCGGGCTCTGTCTCATCTGCCTGCCTGCGCTGCGCAACAACTTGTTCTTCGTGAGCTTCATTCTTATCTCATCCTTCTTTTGTGGGAGCACCCAATTCGAGTCATCCAGCACTCTCGCCAAGTACAACGGGCTGTGGCCCCTGCGCCGCAACACTCAAATGTTGCACTCGCCAGTAGCCCGCCCTCCATCAATTGTTCTTGCTCCTTGCCACTCTGGATGCTCTTGAATTCGTCCCAGTTGTTTTCACCGGTCCCGAATGGTCAGCCTCTCCGTGCGCGCAAGTGTCACAATTCCGCAGTGTCTCGGCGAACAGACGGCGCTCATCCTTCCGAATTGATTCTGGCGACATGGTGGGACACCAAGAGACCACGCTGTTTTCCTGCGATATTACCCCGACGGAAAAAGGGAAAGTCCAGAAGACTTTCCCCTCGATCAGTTTCATTGCAGTATGAATGTCCTAAGCTTACCGAATTCCTACCGAATCCTCTGCAACCGAGATACCTAACTTTCCCCTTTTATTTTCATCCGTTTACAAAGAAGTCGCCCTCCCGCCTCTTTGACACCAACCCAAACCGGAACAACCGATTCCCCAAGCACCGGCAAAATTAGAGCCAGATCGATTCGAGAGCCGCTGAAAAGATCCCACCCGTCACGCCGCCCTTCCCGCCGCCACTCCCGAAGCCCATGCCCATTGGAAGTTGAACCCACCCAGCCACCCGGTCACATCCACAGCTTCCCCGATAAAAAACAGCCCCGGCACACTTCGCGCTTCCATAGTGCGCGCCTGCAATCCCGCAGTGTCTACGCCCCCGGCTGTGACCTCGGCCTTCTCAAACCCTTCCGTTCTTACTGGATGAAATACCCATCGATGCAATCTCTTCTCGCAGGCTTCCAGCGCCGAATTTGACCAGCCCTCCGGAACGTCCACCTCTGCTATGAACCCTGCCAGCCGCTGCGGCAGGACTTCGCGCAAAGCTTGCTTGAAAGCAACCTCATCTCGCCGTGCCCCCGGCCTCATTTGCGCCCGCAGGACGTCAATCTCCGGCGCAAAATCCACTAAGAGTTCCTCTCCCGCCCGCCAATATGAAGACGCCTGCAACGCCGCAGGCCCGCTTAGTCCTCGATGCGTCACGAGCATCTTCTCTCTGAACTCGACTTCGCGGCCAGCCCGTAACGCGCACACCACAACCTCCGCCGCCACCCCTGCCAACCCCGTCCACGCCGCCTCGTCGCGGCCCAGCACGAGCGGCACCAGGGCCGGCCTCGGCGCCACAACCCTCAGCCCAAATTGCCTCGCCAACTCATAGCCGAGTCCCGTAGCCCCCAGCTTCGGTATTGACAATCCTCCCGTCGCCACCACCAGCGCCCCAGCCACAAACTCGCCCTGCGAACACCCCACTCGAAACCCACTGCCAGCCGCGCGCTCCACCTTAATCCCGAGCGCATTCAGCACAATCTCCACACCACCCTGCGCGCACTCCGCCAGCAGCATCTCCACAATTGCCCTTGCCGAGTGGTCGCAGAAAAGCTGTCCCAGCGTCTTTTCATGCCACGCGATCCCATATCGCTCCACAAGCTCAATGAAATGTCGCGGCTCATAAAGCGCCAGCGCCGACTTCGCAAAATGCATATTTTCCGAAAGGAAATTTCCCGGTCCACAGTGCAGATTTGTAAAATTGCACCGTCCGCCCCCGGAGATCAGAATCTTCCGCCCCACCTGCCCATTGTGTTCGAGTAATGCAACTCGACGCCCGCGCTGCCCGGCCACAGCCGCGCACATCAGCCCAGCCGCCCCCGCCCCCAAAACAATCACATCGAACTGGCGCGGCGCATCGGTCATAGCTCCCGTTCAGAATAGCGGCCGGGTGCCCCCAATCTCGATTCTGATATATGGGATTCTACGCACATTGTAAGGAGCTATCCCCTCGCTGCTCCCTCAATCCGTACCCGCGTCTCTTTCCCCGCCTCCAAGACCACTGACAGCGGAATCGCCTCGAATCCCGGCACCAGATTGAAAGTCCTCTCCTTCGGCACCGCCTCAAATCCCTCCGCAGCATCGGTCGTCACCGTCAGCATCCCCTTCGCCTTCGCAATCCGCACAGTCCGCACATCCGGCTGCTCAATCGGCTCGTCCGCGCGCGCAATCACCGGCATAATCAACCGCATCGGCGCCGGCCCAACCCCATTCACGCTAGCCGTCAGATCCACGCCCGCCTCGCTCAGCTTGTAGGCCAGGCGATAGTGAACCTCCTCCACAGGCGTCGCTTTGTGTCCCGTCGTCAGCATCCGCCCCTTCGCGTCAAAAACAATCTCTCCGCCCTTCTGTGCAGCGGTCACTTCAGCCTTCAGATCGTCCAAGCTCGTATATGTCTCCGTCCCCGCGCATTCTATCCGCGGTGTCAGCGTCATATGCAACCTGCCGCGATACTGCTGCTGATTCGACATTTCAATCATCGCGTATTTCGTCATGCTGGCCACAAGAATCGGCCCCAGGCCGCAGTGATACAACTGCGACAACGCACCCCCGGTCGCATGTCCGCCACCTGAGTCGCCCCCGCTCCCCGCTTGCACATCCTCCACATACTCCCAGTCATACTCAGTCACCGTCGCGCGCCAAGGCCCCACAGCCGCCAGCCGCGTCCCAATCACAGGAAAGCTCTTCAGCCCGTATGCTTCGTCGCGCGGTAGCTTCAGCCGCTCGTCCGGCTCGTCGGCAAAATTGCCCCGGTCCAGCACCGTTGCCAGAGCCTTTGCATGGGTAAATGTGTGATGAATGCATGCCGGATCGCCGTGTGCATAGTAGTCTGGCCCGCCATAGAGCAGCCCATCGTGTGTGCAAGTGGCCATCAACTTCGCATTGCGCCGTGCCGCCTCACGAAACCGCGGCTCATGCTCCGCCATAAGCACCAGCCCCGGGTGGCATCCGTCACTGGTCCGGCTCCCCCACCAACTCCACTTATAGTTGCGTGTTCCCCAACTGTTGTCCCACGCGCCATCCGGCAGCATGAACTCCAAATGAGTCTTCATCGCTCCAATCACGATGTTCCGCACCACCGCATCTTCGGTCAGCAAACTGTAGAGTGCAAGCGATGGCAGCGATTCCTCCACGTTGTACCCCAGGTCCACCGGCCGGCACCCCTTGGCCGTCACACGGCGCAGCGGATGCCCCTCGCCAAACAAGAATCCGTCCGTCGTAAGCTGGCCCAGCGCCTCGTGAGCCAGTCCGCGTCCCCGCTCCACATAGTGCTCGTCCTCCAGCACCCGCCCGCACAGCACAAACGCCAGCGAAGCCGTCACCGGGTAATTTATATTTCCCGTTTCGATAGTGATGAATCCATCCAGAAACTTCGCAGCCCGCGCCAGCCGCTCCGTCCACCGTTTCCGCACCGCTGCATCCAGAATCGCGCCGTGATGTTCAAGCGCCTCCGCCAGCGCAATCGCATGAAACACCGTGATCCCCTGCCAGGAACTCAACGAAACGTCATTCACCCAACTGCCGTCCGCCCTGCTCACCGTACGTTCCGACCAGTCATGCACTTCGAGCGCCGCACGCAGATACTTTGCGTCGCCAGTCGAATGTGCCACCCGCAGAAGTGGATAAACCGCATCGCCGCAACGCCCATGGATCAACCCGCAGGCCGGGCACAGCAGCCCTCCGCGCAGAGCCGAATCTGCAATCCCCGTAATCTGCCGCGCTACCAGTCCGTCGCACCACTTCTGCAAAAGATCTGAGTAGAGCCTCTCCTCCGCCGTCATCACCTGCTTTGTCGTCACCCTTGTCGCCCCAGCCGCCGCCGCCAACCCAGGAAACGCCAGCTTCGCGCCCAAACCGGCAACCCCAGCAGCTGAAAGTTGAAGCATCTCCCTGCGCGTAAGTCCCGCATTAATATCAGCATTTCTCATCGAAGCGATAGTACCGCCCTGGTCCAATCTATGTACACCGCCGTCCTCCCCAATCACTCACAACGTACGGGCCTCCAAAGAGCATCAGTATAGTTGCCCCTGCGTTTCGTGTTCGCTGCTTCACCTGACCATCATCTCCAGGCAGTTCAATAGCTTCCGCGGCGCTCTGTCCCAGGCAGACAAAGCGACTTGATCCCCGACCGGTATTCCAACTCGGTCGATTAGTTGCACCCGCTCAACAATGGCGAAGCCATGTGATGCCCGTCCTATTTTCTTCATGTTTTCAGGTGATATGTTTCTGGCGCTCAGGCAGGGCTATCAAATGAACGAGCTATGTTCGAAATGCGGAGCGCACCTCTCATCGCCCTGGCGCTTCTGCCCCCT
>CZKZ01000223.1_pt2 | contig 11895 bp, 7 predicted proteins | sample 1122171 | NCBI WGS metagenome assembly CZKZ01 (sample SAMEA3539301, study PRJEB10725) | soil metagenome | biome: tundra; feature: field; material: soil | place: USA | collected 2010-05 | depth 0.15 m
CATGGCATCCGCCGGCGTTTTTCCATTGCCATAGCTGAAGCCGGCCGTGTGCGTCATCAGCTCGCGCATCGTAGGTGCGTGGTCCGGCTCAACAAGAATCATCTTGCCCTCTGCATCCACGCCGTTGAAGACCTTGAGATGAGCGAACTCAGGAATGTATTTTGAGATCGGGTCAGACGGCAGCCACTTGCCCTGCTCGTAAAGAATCATCATCGCCACGCCAGTAACCGGCTTGGTCATTGAATAGTCACGGAAGATGGTGTCCTTGGTCATCGCCGCCCCGGTCGACCAGTCGCGCTGGCCGTAGGTGCGGTAGTCAACAACCTTGCCGTGACGCGCCAGGATGGTGACGATGCCTGCAAGATGCTTCTCGTCCACCGTCTGCTGCATCAGCGCGTGAAGCCGCTCCAACCGTTCAGACGAAAAGCCAACCGACTCGGGCTTCACCAGCGTCATGTCGAGCGCGTGCCGGCCTGGTTGCTGCGCGTGTGCCGGCTGCGGTTGTGCATTTTGTGCGGCCAGTTGCTGCGCGAGCAATGGAGCTGCGCCAAGGACGAGCGCGGCGCCGCCAAGCAAGATGCGGCTGATGTTTCCAAATCGTTGAATGGACATAGGATCTCCTCAGAGCGCGGCGAAGGCCGTCCGGTTTTGCTGGACCTTTATAGCAGGCGAAATGGTGTGCGGCAAGTCTCCGGATGCGTCCGCGATTAATAGATCAACTTCAGCGATAACTGGATCTGGCGCGAGCTGCCGGCTGTCCTGCTGATTTCGCCAAATCCGGAACCAGAGACGATGTTGGCGGGCAAGCCCATATTGACAATGTTGAAGAGGTTGAAAAACTCCGAACGAAATTGCAGATCGACGCGCTCGGCTCCGCTCTTGCGACGGCCGAAGGGCGTGTCTTTGATGAGCGCAAAATCGAAGTTATAGTAAGCCGGCCCCCGAAACGTATTGCGGCCCAGCGTGCCGAAGCGGCCCTGGTTGCGTCCCGTACCGCCAGGAACGTGGATGGGGATATAGAAGAAGGCAGCGTTATTTGTGCCCTGGCCGAAGTAGTCTTCGCGCACTTTGCGTGAAGTGGAGAGATGCGGCTGGGCGATCTGGTCCGGGCGGTCTACGCCGTTCGAGCCGGCGCCGGTCTGCTGCACTCCGGAAAAGATGGTGAACGGAGAGCCGGTGCTCATGCTCGAGATGCTCAGCAGTTCCCAGCCGTCGGTAACTTTCTTGCTGATCGGGCGGAGGAAATTCACGCTTTCCAAATGCATGTCCTGGGCCACGCTGAGGCCGAAACCATGGGCAACGTCGAACGAGGATGGGCCTCTTTCCGGATGAGTATCATAGGGGTTCTGCGGGAAGCCCTGTGCCACCGCGCCTGTGGACCCGGTGCCCCCGATAACCTGGCTGGTGTCGTCGATCGACTTGCCCCACGTGTAACTCGCCTGGATGCCGGGACCACCGTGTGGAATGGTGCCGGAGAGCGAAGTCTGCAATGCGTGATAGTTGGAGTGTGCAGTTGCCGTAATTTCGTTTTCGAATCCGAAGCCACCGATAACATTCCCGGCACTGTCGAATTTGGTGCGCGGAGCGAATGTGGGATCGGCGCCGGGATACGCATTGGGAAAGCTCGTCCGCGGAAGCTTCATGCCAACTGTGCCCACATAACTCGCACTCGCGGTCAGGTTGCCGAATTTCCGCTCCAGGCCTGCCGTCCAGGTGTATAACGTCGCGTTGCCGAAGTTGCGATCGACGCCGGCGAGAAACAGGTCGCTGACTACATGGCCCGGCGTGAGCGCCGCCACGTCCTGTTCGTAGCGATCCACATCCATCGGTGTGTTGGGTGCAACGGTGGTGGTGCTTCCGGTGGGAAACATATCGGCGCCCGCGAGTGTATAAGTGCGCGGCAACTGCGCCGGCGTGATTTGAAACCCGTAGCCGATGGGCGCATTCGAAGCAGACAAGAGTTTCGGCATCACCGCAAAGGGCGTGGAGCCGGTCAGAAAGTTATCCTGCCACAGGTTTGGAGGAATCACAGTGATGGCGCCGCCGACATGAGCTTGTAGCTTTTCGGAAACCTGCCAGGCCGCTTGGACGCGCGGGCCCCACCCCTTCCAGTTGGTGCGGTAGCCGGGCTGCGGGTTCACCACGTACTCATGCGTACCGTTGGCGTTCAGAAATCCTGCGGTTCGCCTAGCGCGCTCGCTGATCGGCCTGTAAAGTTCCCAGCGAATCCCGTAGTCAAGCGTGAGGCGGCTGTTCACCTTCCAAGTGTCCTGCACGTAGGCGTCGACATTGTTGCGGCTGATGGCCGCTGGGCCAATGTGCTCTCCACTTGAGAAGTAGGGCGGCGCAATGGACACGGAATAGGAAAACGGACTGCCCGCCAAAAAGCTTGAAAGTGTGTCGGGAAGAAGATCGCCGGGGTGGATGTCGTGTTTCCCGCTCGCCGACCTGATGTTTTTGTTTGAATAAGCCGCGCCGCCGCCAAAGCTGTATTCGCCGTTGGGACTGACGCCGAAGTAAGTGCTGTCGCGATTCAGACGTATCTCGCCGCCCGCTTTGAAGGTATGCCTCGCGGTACTGAACACGATATTTTCGCGAAGCTGGAACAGATTTCCGTAAGCCTGCATCACCGTTCCGGCTGCGGAGTTGAAGGCTTCAAACAAGCCGTCGTTAAACTTGACCGCGGGATCGGTGTAGTTGGTCGTGGGAAACCCCGGCGTGGTGCGCTGAATGCTGAGAGACGACTCGAGTGTGAACCGCGGCGAAAATTCGTGCGTGTAGGTACCCACCACGTTGCGCTCCCGGTCGATGTACTCAACACCGAACGAAGGATCGATCGCTGTCTGGTCGGGATTCGTCGTGGGCCCTATCAAATTGTCAAGGACAAAGCGTGCAAGAAACTTGTCTTTGGAAGAGAACCTGTGATCGATGCGCAAAGAAAACTGGTTGGCATCTGTCGCCACTTTCGATGCCGTCGCATAGGTGTGCTGCTGGAAGGGGCCAGAGAAATCATTCGGCAGCGGATAACGCTTCAGCAACGCCGCAATCCCGGGATCGACAGGAACCGTCAACGTGTCGACGGAGCCGTCGGGATAGGTCAATGTATCCTGCCCTAAACGCTCGGATACACTGGGCAGCGGCATCACCTGCGTTGTTCCCAACACCTGGCGGAAGCCCTGGTACTGCGCGAAGTAGAACGTTCTGCTGCGGCCGTCGTATACGTGAGGAATAAAAACCGGCCCGCCGTTGGTGAACCCGAACTCGTTGCGGCGGAAGGGAGGAATCCTGCCCGGATAGGCCAGCGTGGCGTGGTCAAAATAATTGCGCGCGTCGAACGCGGAGTTGCGCACGAATTCGAAGAACGATCCGTGAAAGCCGATGGCGCCGGAACGCGTGATGATGTTTGTGAACCCCGCTGCTCCGCGCCCGATCTCGGCCGGCATCCAGCCGGAGCTGGACTGAATCCCCTCGACGGCATCTACATTAAAGTTCGAGAATGTCGCGCCTCCCATCTCCGGATCGCTGATGTCGGCGCCATCCATGGCAAACACTGCTTCCACGCCGCGCTGCCCATTGATGGCGAATTGCGCCGTAAAGTTGGTGGCGCCATTCGCATCGGTCATGGTGCCGGCGGCCAGCAGCAGCAGGGTACTGAAGTCGCGCTTGTTCAGCGGCAGTTCGCTTACCGCCTGACTCGACAGCTCTTCGCCACCCGTTGCGGACTGACTCTGAATTACGGCAACGGAGAGTTCACCACGGTCGGAGAGGGTAAGCGCGACCGAAGGCGCGGCCGGCTCCAGGTCGATGGGCTCTGCGTAGTTCACTCTTCGATTCTTTGCGTGGACACTGAGACGATATTGGCCGACAGGCAGAGGCGTTAGCTTAAAAGCGCCATCTGTGCCCGTCACTGCTTCAGCCGCGCCAGCTTTACCGGCCAGACGGACCTTCGCTCCCGGAATCGGCGCGCTGGCTGCATCGCGCAGCACGCCCTGCCAAACAATCTGCGCCGACTGCTGCGCCTGGGCTCTCGCTGTAATCAACAGCAAAAGCACAAGGGCGAGCCAGAAGAACGTTTTCCCTTCACAGCTTGTTTTTGACTTTCCTACGCCTTGCCGCAAACTGGTATTCAAGAGAATCAGACCTTTAGAAACGAATGTGCACGGCGCCGCCCGAGGCTTCCATGGCGCAGAAGATGATTTCACCGCGTCGCACAGGATTATAGTCTGGCCTGCTCTCAAATCAGGCGTTCGACGGTCACATTGAACCCTTTTGAGCGCCCCGGGGCGCCAGGCTTCTACACTGTTTGAAGCATATGGCCGATCCAGCCGCTTCTATCGATACCATCGCCGCCATCTCCACGCCCCCCGGCCGGGGCGGCATTGGGATTGTGCGCCTTAGCGGACCACAGGCTGCCTCCATTGCGGTGCAACTGGTCAGCCTCCGTCAGCCGCTGGAGCACGGACGCGTGCGCCTGGCCGATGTGCTTGATTCTCCGGGCAAAGAAGGTGAGAAACCCGAAGCTGAGCGACCCGAAGAAACGCGTATCGACGAGGCGCTGGTCACCTATTTCGCCGCTCCCAACTCCTATACCGGCGAGGACATCGTTGAGATAGCCGCGCACGGATCTCCAGTCGTTCTGGAGCTTTTGCTTCGCCGTGCGCTCGATCTGGGTGCGCGTCTGGCCGAGCCGGGGGAATTCACTCAGCGCGCCTTTCTGGCCGGACGCATCGATCTCACCCAGGCTGAAGCCGTGCGCGATCTCATTGAGGCGCAGACGCTGACCCAGGCGCGCCTGGCCGCTAGTCAGTTGGGTGGCGCACTCAGCGGCCGCGTCGCGCCTGTAAAGCAGTCGCTGGTCGAGCTCATCGCTCTGCTCGAAGCCGGCATCGACTTTGCGGAAGACGATGTGGACGTTGCGCCACAGGCGGAAATCACCCTCCGCATCGACGCGCTCACGCCACCCTTGGCCAAGCTTGAGGCCTCGTTTGCCCGCGGCCGCATCGTGCACGACGGACTCTCGCTGGCCATAGTAGGCCGCCCCAACGCGGGCAAAAGCTCGCTCTTCAATCGACTGATTGAGCGCGACCGCGCCATTGTGACTGCCACTCCAGGGACTACTCGGGACACGGTTACTGAACGAATCTCGCTGGACGGCATTCCGCTGGAGCTGGTGGACACAGCCGGCTTGCGCGAGAGTTTGGAAGAGGTCGAGCAGTTGGGCATCCGACGCAGCCGAGAAGCGCTCGCCGATGCCGCGCTCGTGCTCGTGGTTCTTGACGCCGCACAGCCGCTCAACGACGAGGAAGATCGTTTGCTTGAGGCCGTTCAGGGCCGTCCCGCATTGGTCGCCATCAACAAATGCGATCTTGCGAGCGTGACCATAGCCGCATGCGAAATAGCCGGCATTCCCGCTCAGCCAACCTCTGCGCTCACTGGCGAAGGAATCTCCGCTCTGCGAGAGCGAATCCTGGCCCTGGCCACCGGTGGAGCCGCCTCGGAGCCCGGCATGTTAACCAGCCTCCGCCACCACCAGGCCATCACGACCGCGCTGTCCTCACTCGCAGACGCATCGCTGGCGAATGTGAATTCCATCCCCCACGAGATGATTCTGCTCGACCTCTACCGCGCTCTGTGGGCTCTGGATTCCCTAACCGGACAGACGACCTCCGATGACATTCTCAGTCTGATCTTCTCGACTTTTTGCATCGGAAAGTAGTCAGCCGATCAGGGATGTCCAGCACGGCATTGCAGCTACTTTATCTATGCTCGAACTCTATTTATATGGAAACAGCCGGCACGAGCTAGGCCGCAAGTACACTCTCACTTGCTGCACTCGCTGAACGCACCGATTGCAACCATCCCGCGGAAAGCCAGGAACGGGGGACTGAGAATTCTGACCAGCCGCAGTCCAAACATACTTTGATATCCGGAGAAGGCGTCACGGGAGGATGGCTTAATGTACGAGGACCGTCGCGATAGAGACGAATCTCTGCGGGAATAATGGAAACTGTGCTGGACTGGCACTTAGGGCAGGTCATGTGTACACCTCTATTTCAGAAGTCACAAGAACAACCAAGCGCAAGCAATCCGGAAAGGCAATCTGCAGTGTTGTCATTATAGTAAACGGAACATGTGACTTTATCAACCAGAAGCTCAATTTGGCGCCAGCGCTCGGGGAAAGGCATCCCCCTGAGTCCATCGGGCCACCGTGCGGAAAAATTTGCTTAGACGTACTCGATGAGAACCCGCTTCATATGCTTGCTCTCCAGCAACTCCGCTATTCGCTTTACGATATTGCGGCGGAGGTCAAGCTCGACAGGTATGTTGGGATCCTGATGCGCCTCATTGATTCTGGTACCGACGGCGAACTTTACAATGTCGCTGTCAAGCAGCATTGCCGCTAACCGCACGGCCGGATTCGACTTCATTTCTTCGGGCGCAAAGCCCTCTTCGAGAAGGCGAACCACTTCGCCAAGCGTCAGTGTGCCTTCCGTTACCAGGTCAAAGCCTTCCATTCTGGCCGAGGGAGGGATCCTGGGATGGAGTTGCTGCCGCATGTCAATCTGAATGGTGCGATTCAGTAAACGCGAGATAATGTTGGCCGTCGTTCCGCCGCAGATGACTTTGCGCCCGGGAGTTCGTTCAGCCATCTTTGCGAGATCCTGGTCGTGAGCCCGATTGAAAGGAGCTCCGGTAATGACCAGCAGTTGGCGGGGACTGCGGAAGTAAACCACGCCGCAGGTGATATCGTCTTTCGCGCTGAGGCCGTCAACTTCTACGGCTTTTGCAACCAGAATGCGCGACAGCTCGCGCGCTGAGATATAGGGATACCGGTCAATCTTTTCGCGAATGAATTTGTCGACGTTTTCCAGTCCCCAGCCGAGCGGGGTGCGAAACTCGCCCATGCCCGCCTGTGTAATGCCATCGGAGAAGAAGATGATGCGATCCTCGCGCTGGACATCGAAACTTGAGAAGCTGATGACGCGGTCCTGCCAGCGCTCGGGGCGCACCTCAGTCTTGGATACAATCAACTCTCCCTTGGGTCGGATCAGCAGGAAAGAAGGATTGCCATGCTCGATGATTCGTGTCTCGCCAGTGCTCGCCATATCCACAACTGTGAACGTCGAATAGCTGATTTTACGAACGCTGCAAATAGGCAGAGTGTCCATGATGATTTCCGCCGACCTGCGAATATCCATCGCGCTGGCCGCGAACTTCAATGCCATGGTCGCCGTCATGCTCGCCAGCACGCTGGCTTTCACGCCACTCCCAAGACCGTCGGAGAGAACAGAAACAATGCGCCCTTCCTGCTTTACTTTCTCCGACAGAAAAACATCCCCGGAGATCAATTGGCCATGCTTGGCCCGCTGGTAGGAATCCACCTCAATAAAACTCTCGGCGCCGGTCACAGCTTTCCCCCGAGGTTGTTGTCGCCGACTTCCTCCGGGCTGAACGAGCGAACGATGGAATTGAGAATGATCTCCGAGTCAGCGGCATTCTCGCCGAGTAGGTAGGCAATCTGCTGCACCGTCTTCAGGTTCTTCTGGATCACTTCGCGGGCACGATCAATGATCTGCTCTTTCTGGAAGATAGGTTCGGTGATATCTCGAAACATCCCGCACATTACAGAATGTGGCTCAATCGTGAAGATGCTTGTGGTCAGGATGCTCCGCTGATAGCGAATGTCGTGGCCCACGATATCCTCGCTGGAGTCGAGCACACGGCGGAACAAGTATGAGAAAGGCATCACGGCACTCAGAGCACTGCCTTCAAGATTTCTCGACTGCTCTTCATCGGTCGCGAAGAGTCGCACAAAATTGGAATTACACTCGATTATCTTGAGATCATCATCGACGATTACTACGGCAGAGGGCATTTTTTGAAGAAGCGCATTAGCTTTCTTCTGCGCCAGTTTGCGCGTATAGGTGGCGCACATCATGCGCTCTGCGTTGCGGGGAATCAGGGCGCGGGCAAAATCGCGGCAGGAGTCATATCCGCAGCCCCCGCAGTTGAGTTCGTCCTCAACAGAGTACTTCCCCACCGTGCGCAGTGCGTCCCGCAGTTGCAGATCGCTATACTCATTGCGTGCCGCCGGAGAAGCTTCATAGCTCTGGGCGATCGCGAGCGACGGCTCGCGCGGGAATACCGAGGCGGGCTTTGCGTATTGGACAATGTCGTAGCGCCTCCGCGCCACAGAAGTGTTGCGCGCCGCTTTCGGGCCGTTGATGCACGATCCTGCACACGCGCTCATCTCAAAAAAGATGTTGTGCTCAGGCGCCCATTTGGAGATGTCTTTCAAAGCCTGCCCAATGTTCGCCATTCCAGAGAGCGACATGAACTGCAAATTGTCGACCTCGTGGTTACCGGTAAGGCCCGCAGCCATTCCGCTCTCAATCGGGAACAAAGCTCCCTCTTCCGCCTCCTCCGGTTCAAAGCGATCATCCGGGCTGTCGACAACCTCCGCTAGATGAATGTTCTTTTCAGTGAGCCAAAAATTCAAATCTTCAAACGTTAGAGCTACATCGAGAAGCTCAGGGTGTTCTTCGGCTTCCTTCTTCTCCGCGATGCAAGGACCGATAGAAACGATTGCGATGTCGTCGCCATAATATGCGCGCAGCATCTTGCAATGCGCGAGCACGGGAGACAGCACACCGCAAACATTTGGCAGGCATTCCGGATGATATTTACGGATGAAATCGACGACAGAGGGGCATGCAGAAGAGATCCATATCTTGTTCGGCTCGTTGCGCATCAGCGAGAAGACGCTGGCTGAGACCTGCTGAGCGCCAAGGGCTGTTTCCGATACGGCAAAGAACCCAAGCTTTTTGAGAGCATGAATCAACTGGGCCGGCCGCACGCCGGGATACTCCGCCACGAACGACGGGGCAAGCGAGGCAATCACAGCGCGCCTGCAGTTAATCAGGGCTTTTGCGCTGGGCAAATCGTCGCACACCTGCTTCGCGTTGCTGGGACAAGCCAATGTGCAATTGCCACACATGATGCAGAGTTCAGGAACAACCTGGGCGCAATTGTCCTGTACTCGAATGGCCTTCACCGGGCATTCGCGGATACATTTGTTGCAATCCTGGCACTCGTGTTTCCGGGTTTTGATGAAGCTAAGTCGTTCCATTTTCTCCCCGAGATGGTCTGCCTAGTTGCTGCAGAAGTTCGCGCAACCTTGCCGCTGTGACGCCGTGGTAGGCCGTTCCGCCGATGCTTAGATTGGGGCCTTGCATGCACTCGTCCTTGCATAGCTGACCCGTCATGCGGACGGAGGCTTTTAGTCCGTGGCTCTGCACGTGCGTATTGATGATGGCCAGATTCTCTGAGTTCCCTCGCGCGAAACAGGAACTCCCGAGGCAGACCACAATTTCTACGGCGCCGTCATCCTGGGTCATCGTTCACCTCTTTATGTTTGCAACTGCACCAATTGCGATTGCGCAGCAGGCATCATGTTCACGGGAGCCTCTGTATCTCCTCTGTTGCCCGGCCCTCGTCCCGCGAAACGGCCGAGCGAGTGAATCTGCCCGCGCAGGCATTGATTGCAATCAACAGCGCTCTCGTCGATGCACGCCTTCGCGGGATAAATCTCATACAAGCGGCGGTATTTCGACGGCGTCAGGTTTGGCATCACGACATTCGCGCCCGCCTTGAGACCCCGCTTGCGGCCATCGATTTTGTTAATCGTGGCAAGCGCTGTCGCGCTGGGAATGTTTGTGTCTGGACAAACAATGCGCGTGAGGGCAATCATCTTGTACACCATCTCTTCGCTGCTCGGAACCTGCTCCGACGGTGCAACTGCCGGACGGAGTGCGCCGGAACCCAGTGGCGTGGCGGCATGCGCAATATAAGGGCCGATACCGATCATGTCGAGACTGAGCGCCCTAAAAGTAAGAATGTCGTGCGCCAGGCTCTCGAACGATTGGCCGGGAATGCCAACCATGACGCCACCGCCAGCCTCGTACCCCAGGTGCTTCAGTAGACGCAGGAGCGACAAGCGGTCAGGCCGCCCGGCAAAGCGCTGGGGGTGAATGACGCGAAACAGATTTTCATCCGAAGTCTCGAATCGGAGCAGATAGCGATCTGCGCCTGCCGAGCGCCATCGCTGAAGTTCGTCTTCCTGTCGCTCACCCAGGCTAAGCGTCACGGCGAGCCTGGTTTCACGCTTGATCCACCAAACAATCTCTTCAATCCACTCTGCAGTGAGTAGATCGTCCTCGCCTGCCTGCATGACGACTGTGCCGTATCCGAGCCTCTCGGCCTGAAGGGCACAATTGAGAATCTCCTCTCTTGTCATGCGATAGCGAGGCAGATCGCAATTGGCAAGCCGCAGTCCGCAATACATGCACTGCCGCAAGCAGTGACTCGAGATTTCAATCAGGCCGCGCAGGTGCACAGCGTCACCGACATGCTCCCTTCGCACTGAGTCGGCCCGTTCGTACAACTCCCGAAGGCGTGATGGCTGGTTCTCGCGGAGCCATTCGAGGAGATCAGTATTGGTCAGTTCGGTCACGGTTAGTTCACTAGATTCATGCTGCCTTCATTGCGGTGAGACGAGTCGCTCACCGGGTGCAATTCCAGATGCTCTCGCCGCGCTTCCTTATATGCCGCCAGCGCTTCTGGGAAAGGTTCCAATGCGCGTTCAAGAATGCCCAATGCATAGGCAATCACTAGGCCGTAATTTGTAATGGGCACTCCCTGACGATGACACTCGCGAATTCGATTCAGCATCTCCTGCCGATTCCACATGCACGCCCCGCAATGAATCACAAGCTTGTAGGGCGATAAGTCTGCAGGAAAATCGCGTCCTTTAACGGTGGTGAATTGCAGCTCTCCACCAACATATTGCTGCAACCACCGCGGAATCTTCACTCGGCCGATATCTTCTTCAACTGGGTGGTGAGTGCAGGATTCCGCCACCAGTACCTTATCGCCGGGTTGCAGTTGCTCTACTGCAACGGCCGCCCTGGTCTGCGCAACGAGATCGCCCTTCAGCCGTGACAGGAGAATCGAGAACGCGGTGAGTGGAATGGAATCTGGAGTGATGCGCGCAACCTGCTCGAATACCTGCGCGTCGGTGACAACCATTCTGGGTGGAGTCTTCAGATTGTCCAGCGCCCTCTGTAGTCCGGCGTCTTTTACCACAACGCAGGAAGCCTCGCCGTCAAGAAGGTCGCGAATCGACTGCGCCTGTAGTTGCTTGATGCGGCCTTTGGGTGCTTCTTTGTCGAAGGGCATCACCAGCACCGCGGTTTCATTAGGGCCAACCAGATCGCGCAAAAGAACCTGCGGTTCGGCAGATTCCGCCGGCGCGACCTCCCAAAGTTTTTCGCGGAGCATATCCACACCCTCGCCCGTGGTCGCGGCGAGTTTCGCGTAAGGAAGCCCCTCCTGCTCGAAGCGGATCATGAGTTCAACTTCCGGACGGCACACGTCCACTTTGTTCAAGGCCACCACCACGGGAATTCCATATGAGCGGAGTTCAGCCAGCAGCTTTTCTTCGAACTCGCCCCACACACCGGCCTCCGTGACGAGCACGCCGATATCGGAGCGCGCGATCGCCTGGCGAGTCTTCGCGATGCGCTGCGCACCAAGTGCTCCCACGTCATCCACTCCGGCGGTATCGACAAAAAGTACCGGCCCAATCGGCAGAAGTTCCATTGGCTTCTCAACCGGATCGGTTGTCGTTCCCGCGACCTCCGACACAATCGAAACCTTCTGCTGGGTAATGGCGTTCAACAGGCTCGATTTGCCAACATTGCGCCGTCCGAAGAATCCGATGTGCAGCCGAAACCCTTTTGAAGTTGCCCGTATCATGCTGAGTTCTCCCTTTTCTTCCTAGACAAAAATGTCGCGTTCGCCGGCGCGCACTTGATTCAGCATCGGCAATGCGCA
>CZKZ01000349.1_pt1 | contig 11779 bp, 11 predicted proteins | sample 1122171 | NCBI WGS metagenome assembly CZKZ01 (sample SAMEA3539301, study PRJEB10725) | soil metagenome | biome: tundra; feature: field; material: soil | place: USA | collected 2010-05 | depth 0.15 m
TGGCACGAGCGCGACATCTCGCACTCCTCCGTCGAGCGCGTAATTTTCCCCGACTCCACCATCCTCGTCGATTACCTGCTCGCGAAGACGACAGACCTCATCGACCGCCTGCTCGTCTATCCCGAGCGGATGAAGAAGAATCTCGAAAGCACCGGCGGCCTAATCTTCAGCGGCCAATTACTGCTCGACCTCGCCGAAGCCGGCATGTTGCGCGAAGACGCCTACCGCCTCGTCCAATCCCACGCCATGCGCTCATGGAAAGAGGACCTCATCTTCCGCGACGAAGTAGCGCAAGACGCCGCAATCACCAAGCTGCTAAGCGCAGAAAAGCTCGCAAAAACCTTCGACTACACCCGCCAGCTAGGCAACGTAGACGCAATCTTCAAGAGAGTGCTTGGCGAATAGCCACGGGCCTCACGGACCGATTCCTTGGGAGCAGGCTGTGACCGAATCTGAAATCAAGTGCCTCAAAGACAGTGTCGACAAACAAGTTGGGATCCAGACCATCGACGGCGAACAATTAATCGCAAAGGTTCTAGTCGTCATTCATGACCAGGATCACGACGAGCACGAAGTGCTCTATGAAGTTGTATCCTCAAGCACTCCTGAGTTTTATTCGCAGCATGAGAGTTCGGGAGGCTTCGTCTTGGATTTCGACGAGATCCAGTCGGTGAAACCGTACTCTGATTTTGGGAGCCAAAATCCATAGGCTAGAAGCTGGGAGCTAGCAGCTAGAAGCTGCATTTATGAACCTAACCGTCGCACTCACCGGCGCATCCGGCGCAATCTTCGGCCGCGAACTTCTCCGCGCCCTCGAAGGCGACGCCCGCGTATCCCGCGTTCACTTCGTCGCTTCCGAAAACTCCCTCCGCGTCCTCGCCGAAGAACTCGGCCTCTCCGGCCGCAGCAATCTAGTAGAAAAACTGCTCGGCGCTCCGCCCGCCAAGACCATCCAACTCTCCGACGCCGACATCGGCGCATCCATCGCCAGCGGCAGCCACCCATCGGATGGCATGATCATCCTGCCCTGCTCCATGGGCACTCTCGCCGCCATCGCCAACGGCCTCGCAAACTCGCTCATCGGCCGCGCCGCCGACGTCACCCTCAAAGAGCGCCGCTCGCTCATCCTCTGCGTCCGCGAAACGCCGTTCAACCGCATCCACCTCCGCAACATGACCCTCGCCGCCGAAGCCGGAGCGACCATCTTCCCCTGCATACCCGCCTTCTACAATCGCCCCACCGACTCCACCGAGATGGCCCGCCAATTCGTCGATCGTGTGCTCGCCCACATAGGCCTGCCCCAGCCCGGAGCCTATGTCTGGAAGCCGGAAGAATAGCGGTCTTCAGACTGGATGAGCACTTTCGCCACGGTGATGACCTCACAACCTCCGCTTTGCGGTTCTGAACAACCTGCAATTCAGGCAACTTCCCTGAAGCGAGTCCAACACACATGTTCCCTATCCGCCATGAAGCAGGCCGGTGTTTTCCGCTAGAACTGTCAATCCATCCCCGCACTTCTTGCGATAAAGTACTTGTGCAATCAATTAGAGCCGTCATTAAGGGGGATATTTGCATGCGAAACATGCTGTCACTGATATGTGTCCTTGGCATCTCCTTCGTTTCGGTCGCCCAAACGGGTCAATCATCCTGGACAAATTTGAGCGGGCTCAAGGTTGGGCAGAAAATCCAGGTTGTCGAATCAAGCCCGAAAAAAGAATCCGGGACTTTCCTGGCCGTCTCTGATTCGGCGATCTCTTTCAAGGTTGGCGCCGGAGAAAAGAGCGTTCAGAGGCCGGACGTTCGCAGCGTGAAACTCCTGACCCAACGCCGACTGCGCAATACCCTCATTGGCCTCGGAGTGGGCGCTGGTGCAGGAGCGGCAATAGGCGCTGGGGCAACACCGAGTGGGTCTTTCTTTGGCAAGGGAATCGCGGCCGCAGTTATTGGTGTGTTTGGCGGTGTTTGCGGCACGGCCGTTGGGGCCCTGTGGCCCACGCACAACATGGTTTACAAAGTGAGTTCACACTAGTCCACTTTGAGCACCACCGCGCGCCTTTCCAACGGCGACTTAGCCAGCACGCCCGATCTTTAAGCCAAACGGCTCGGAGCATTTGTCTGGAAGCGCAAAGAGTAATTCTTTGACTTTGCGCTCTTCGTGGAGTAATCAGGAATTGCAGAGGTCCATAGCGATGGAAAACGTTGCACTGCCGGTGGAGACGGAGCCACTTACAGATCGTCGGCGCGCCTCGGCACGGCTCGATCTCCTGTTGGGAGCAGCGACATCGTTGGGGTTGATGTTTTGGACCGGGCGTCATAATCCTTCCATTCTTCTCATCCTCCTCTTCACGGTTTGGGTGGCATCTCCTTTCGTGGGCATGATGTTCGTTTATCGTTCGGCGGCGCGCTGGCCGGCCGTCCGGCAAAGGCTTACTTACAACCAGATCCGCATCATCAGCTTCGGTTCGGCGCTCATCTACATGTTCCAGGTCGGCCTCGGGCATTCCGCAAAACGCGCCTGGCCGTTTCTCGCGGTGCCCGCTGCGTCGTGGATGGCGTTGGTCCTTTGGATATGGATGACCCAGTATTTTCATGGAGAACCCAGCGGCGAGAGCACAGTCCTCGATTTGAGCGGGAAGCAATAACCTGCCGGCAGGCTCCGCGCGCAACCGAATTCAATTTGACAGCGAACCGCGGCCCCATCGATACTTCCATCAATGCCGAACTCAAGGGAACACGGAATTGCGGCCATGGCCATGTGCATGTGTATGGTCTGCGGACCCCTCCGTGTGGCTCGAGAACGGCGAATGCGCTAGCGCAACCGATCTTCAAGACAAACGGCCCGGGTCCTCTAAAGGATGCGGGCCGTTTTTTGATTCCTTTCGCACCACGCGCAATTTTTCCCGACCCACTCAATGAACTTAGTCACACCAGTCAAGTCACACGAATTTGAAGGAGCCAAACATGTCCGAACCGAAGCAGCACCAATTTGCCACCCTTGCCGTCCATGCCGGCCAGGTCCCCGACCCGGCAACCGGATCGAGGGCCGTGCCCATCTATCAGACCACCTCCTATCTCTTCCAGGATGCGGACCACGCCGCGCGGCTGTTTGCGCTCAAGGAGTTTGGCAACATTTACACCCGCATCATGAACCCCACCACCGACGTCTTTGAGAAGCGCGTGGCGGCACTTGAAGGCGGAGTTGCTGGCCTCGCCACCGCTTCAGGCCAGGCCGCGGAAACACTCATTGCCCTCACCCTGGCCTCGGCCGGCGACGAGATCGTGTCCACTACGTCGCTCTATGGCGGCACCTACAACCTCTTCCACTACACGCTGCCCAAGCTCGGCATCATCGTTCGTTTTGTCGACGCCGACGACTTCGACGGCCTGCGCAAGGCCATCAACAGCAAGACCCGCGCCGTGTACACCGAGACCCTCGGCAATCCCAAGCTCGACATCGCCGACATCGAACAACTCGCCGCCATCGCCCACGAAAACAAGCTCCCGCTGATCATTGACAACACCTCCGCCTCGCCCGCGCTGGTCCGTCCCATCGAGTGGGGCGCGGACATCGTCGTCAACTCCGCCACCAAATTCCTCGGCGGCCACGGCACCGCAATCGGCGGCATCATTGTCGATGCAGGCAAGTTCGACTGGGCCGCCTCGGGCCGCTTCAAGGACTTCACCGAGCCCGACCCCTCGTACCACGGCCTCTCCTTCACTGAGGCGTTCGGTCCCCTGGCATTCATCCTTAAAGCGCGTGTGCAAGGGCTGCGCGACACCGGCGCGGCTCTCTCGCCCTTCAATTCATTCCTGCTGTTGCAGGGCATCGAGACGCTGCACCTCCGCCTCGAGCGGCATTCGCAAAACGCCTTGGCCGTGGCAAAGCACCTCGAGAAGCACCCAGGCGTCGAGTGGGTCAACTACCCCGGACTTGAGTCGAGCCCCTACTACGCGCGCGCGCAGAAATATATGCCCACAGGAAGGGGAGCGCTGATTACCTTCGGAATCAAGGGTGGCTTTGATGCCGGCAAGAAGCTGATCAACTCGCTCGAACTCTTCTCTCTGCTGGCCAACATTGGCGATGCCAAGTCGCTGGTCATCCATCCCGCCTCGACCACGCATCAGCAACTCTCAGTTGAGGAACAGGCCTCCACCGGCGTTACACCTGAGCTGGTGCGGCTTTCTGTTGGCATCGAGGACGTTCGCGACCTGATTGCTGACCTCGATCAAGCCATCAAAGCTGCCAACGGTCACGCCGCCTAAAGCCTGTTGTGAACTATCGGGCGCTGCCCGCCCCATAGTGCATAACAGGCCCACGGGCACAACCGCGGGTCATGCTGCACAATAAGAAGTGATATGACCGAAGCTCGTATCGGGACCAGCGCCGCGCCTGCCGCATCTGCAGGCAAAACGAAGGTTCTGGATCCCACCTACGAAGGCGACTTTGTGCTCAGTGAGCACCTGTCGCTGGAGTGTGGTTGCACTCTGGCCAATCCGACCCTGCATTATGCAGTCTACGGCCGCCTGAATGCCGCCAGGGACAACGCCGTGCTGGTATGTCATGCACTCACCGGCTCGGCTCTGGTTGGCTCCTGGTGGCCGGAGATCTTCGCGCCAGGGGCTGTCCTGTCGCTGGAACATGACTTTGTCATATGTATCAACATGCTTGGTTCCTGTTACGGCTCCACAGGACCAGGTTCGGTAAATCCGGAAACCGGAGAAGCCTACGGGCCCGATTTTCCACTGGTTTCCGTCCGCGACAATGCCCGGGCACAATCGCTTCTCCTTGATTCGCTCGGAATTCGCCGGCTCCGCCTCGTTCTCGGCGGTTCCATCGGTGGCATGCAGGCTCTGGATTGGACTATCCTCAATCCCGACCGCGTGCAAAGGGCGCTCATCATCGGCGTAGCCCCACTCTCGGCCATGGGCCTTGCGCTCAACCACCTCCAGCGCCAGGCCATCGTGCACGATCCCGATTGGGCAGAGGGCCGCTACCTTCCCCAGTGTCCTCCGCGTCGCGGTCTGGCGCTCGCCCGCCAGATCGGCATGATCAGCTACAAATCCGTACCCCTCTTTGAAGAGCGATTTGGCCGCAAACCGAATCGCAATGGCGAGGACCCCTGGGCCCTCGGCAATCAAGAGGCAGGCCAGGGCGGCGGCCTGCTCGGCGGCCGTTTCGATATCGCCGGTTATCTCGACTATCAAGGCCAGCGTTTTATTGAACGGTTCGACGCCAACTCCTATCTGGCCATCATGCGAGCAATGGACACCTGGGATCCGCTGCGTGGCCACGCCTCGCCGGCTGAAGCCTTTGGTCGAATCCGCGCTCAGCTAAGTTTTGTCGGCATCAGCTCCGATTGGCTGTTTCCGGCCGAAACGGTGCGCAACTTCGCAAATGCGGTCCGTGCCGCCGGCGCACGTGCCGACTACCGCGAAATGACCAGTGACCATGGTCATGATGCGTTCCTTGCCGAGCAGGCCGACCTGGTTCGCCTTCTTCAATAACCGGAATGCGGGACTTCGCACTGTCAGCCAAAAGTGGCCTTTTTTCTCAGCTATTTCACCTTTTCCGATGGTCTGGCCAATCCCCCAGGGGGCAGGAACCAATTCATGCACCCCGGCGGCATGTAATTTGGCAAAATTCCCTCAACAACTTTGCTTGTCACCGGTGGCAGCGGGTTTCTATAATCCTCTCAACACCGCATTGGAAGCTGTGGTATCGTTAATCCGGCACCCCGGCGCATAACCTTCATCGTGAACGGTTGAACATTCCGCCAGCGAATGCGCGAATATTGATCTCGACTTTGGAAATTCCCAGGAGCACTGCATGAAGAAGTTAGTCTTGGCATCGGTGATGGCTTTGGCGAGCATTAGCCTCGTCACCGCGCCCACGCTGCGAGCACAGGCTGCACAGAGTTCGGACCAGATCACCATTCAAAACCCTGCCGAATTCAATGCATATCAAACAGCAAGCACACAAACGGATCCAGCGGCTAAATCGAAGGCCTTGGAAGACTTTCTAACCGCCTATCCGCAAAGCGTGGTCAAGAAGGCCGTTCTCGACGATTTGATTGATACCTACCAGGCCATGGGCGACGCCGACAAGCAGCTCGGTGCAGCCAGCCGCCTGCTTCAGGTTGATCCAGCCAACATGAAGGCCATCTACATTTCGGTGGCTCTCAAGAGGGGACAGTGCCTCAAGGCCAACGACGCGCAGGTCTGCGATGACGCTGCCGCTCTTGCGCAAAAAGGTCTGGCGGCCCTCAAGGGCGCCGACGTTTCCGACGACGCTTGGAAGAAGCTGACCAGCGCAACCTATCCTATCTATCACTCGGCCATCGCCCTTGATTTTGCAAGCTCCAAGCAGGACTTCAAGAGCGCCATCGCGGAGTACCGCACCGAGCTGATGCTTTATCCGCTGCCGGCGACCCAGAGTGGTGCTGGCCTGGTGGACACCCTTCAACTCGCCGAGGCCTATGCCAAGCCGGGCGATTCAAGAGATATGGTTCAGGCGGTCTGGTTCTACGCCCGCGCATGGAACTTCGCTCCTCCGGCCTATAAGGCTCAGATTGAGCCCAAGCTCGAGTACTGGTTCAAGCGGTATCACGGCGGAGTTGATGGCCTGGACGCTGTCAAGGCTGCGTCAGCCCAGACGCTCTTCAAGCCGGATGCATTTACGGTCAAGCCGGCGCCCACCCCGCCTGAAATCGTTACCGGTGTCTTGGCTGCCACTCCCGACCTCACCAAGCTCAACCTTGAGGACAAGGAGTTCATTCTTGCCAACGGCAATCCGGCCGATGCCCAGAAGCTCTGGGCGGTGCTGCAGAATCAGGCAACCCCTGTCCCGGGAGTGGTAATCGACGCCTCCGCGACGGTGTTGAAGATTACCGCGACCACCACCCCCGCTGCCAAGCCAAAGGAATACGTCGTCAAGCTCACCACTCCGGCCGCTTGTGCCGCCGTTCCTCCGGCTCCCTCTGAGCTCAAGGTCAAGGAGGGGCAAGACTACATTCTGGCCAATGGCGTCAAGGCAGATACCGATGCGCTCGGTGACGTTCTTACCGGCGATGCGGCAAAGATCAAGAAGCTCACCATCGAGTATGCCGTTAGGTACATAAGGGTAGCCGTCACGCAGGACTCCAAAGACAACAAGAACGCCGACTTCATCGTCAATCTGAAGGCGCCGGTCGGTTGTAAGGAAGCTCCTGCTGCCGGTTTCGAATACAAACTGCAGCCTGCAGAAGAACTGGACGCCACCTACGACACATATACGGCGATTCCAGCCTCGGCCACCAAGGCAGCAACCGCGCAGATTGTTCTTCGTGAGGGATTCATTCAGGCGGAGAAGAAGGCTGCCCCGGCGCACCACCCTGCCGCCAAGCCTTCGGCTGCGCACCACCCGGCTCACTAATCGACCCGCCGGTCAGACGCCCTCATGGGCCGTCTTGACCGGCAGGTAATTTGTTTCGACCGGCGTCTCTTGCCAATTCCGGCACGCGTCGTCCGCACAACATATCGTTCCTGGGATCACGAGGGCAGCCTGCACCAGGCTGCCCTTTTTGTCTTGACGACATTACTTTCGTAATGACGAGCGTTTCGTAATGGCATCAGCTTCGTGACGACACTGGCATTTTGACAACATGCGACAAGTTTTGAAAGGGTGTGGCTTCACAGGCTGCGGAAAAACTCTTGTTCAGCCGCTGTTTTGAAAGGGCACGACTTCAGTCGTGCCGTAACTGCCAAATAATGAACGCGGGCTTTAGCCCCTGAGGGATGCTTTCCTCGATTTCCAGCCAGAATCAGCCCTTTTTCCGCAAGCTGTTCAGCCACGCCGTAAGAACTGATCCGTAGGGAGGCGGGGGTTTTAACCCCCGCACGAAGCCACCGCAATGACCGTGGGCTTCAGCCCCGGAGAGCCGAATCCGCAGCCCGCTCACTCCCCAAGCATGATCCGCTGAATCCGTGTGGCGCGCCCGGTCTCCGCATCACACGCAACCAGCGCCGCGCACATCTTCGGATTCCCTTTGGCGGCCTCAAACTTCCCCGGCATGCCGGTCAGAAACCGGTGCAGCACCAGTTCCTTTTCCACGCCGATAATGCTGTCGTAAGGCCCGCTCATGCCCACATCGGTCAGGTAGGCAGTGCCGCCCGGCAACACCCGCTCGTCGGCCGTGGGAATGTGCGTATGCGTGCCCAGAACCGCCGTCACGCGGCCATCCAGATGCCAGCCCATCGCAACCTTTTCGCTGGTCGCCTCCGCGTGAAAATCCACCAGGATCACCTTGGCCTCGATGCCCGCCAGCAACGCATTGGCCGCGTGGAAGGGGTCGTTGGTCCCGTTCATAAAGACGCGCCCCATCAGTTGCACCACCGCATACGAAACGCCGCCGCGAGTAACTCCTTCAAAGACGCCGTAGCCGGGAAGGTCCTGTTGCAGATTTGCGGGCCGCAGCACGCGCCGTGGCCGCTGCTGGCTATCCTCCGGCACAGAATTCAGGTACTCAATCAGCTCGCGCTTGTCCCACACGTGGTTGCCGGTGGTCAGCACATCCGCGCCCAGGTCAAACAATTCATCGGCAATCTGTGGAGTCACCCCAAAGCCGCCGGCAGCATTCTCGGCATTAATAACAACCAGGTCCACCTCATGCGCCGCGATCACATGGCCAATATGCTCGCGCACAATCCTGCGTCCCGCGCTCCCAAAAATGTCACCAACAAACAGAATGTTCAAAAACAGCTCCTAGCCTCTAGCTCCTAGCCTCTAGCTAGAAGCCGGGTACCCCATCCCCAGCACAATCATGGGTGCCCCATCCTCGGCGCGTCTTTGTTTTTGCGCCTAGGGTGGGAAAGCACAACCCTCAACCAGCAGGTTCTTCCGACCCCTGATCCTTGTTCTCTGGTCTCTGTTCCCTGTTCCTCATCAACGGAAACAGAATCACGTCTCGTATCGACTTCGACCCCGTCAGCAGCATCACCAGCCGATCCACGCCCAGCCCCTCGCCGCCCGTCGGGGGCAGCCCGTACGCCAGCGCTCGCACATAGTCTTCGTCCATCTGGTGCGCCTCGTCGTCGCCGCGGTCGCGCTCGGCAAGCTGCTCCGCAAATCGCTTGTGCTGTTCCACCGGATCGTTCAACTCGCTGAAGGCGTTCCCCAATTCAAACCCTGCTGCAAAAAACTCAAACCGCTCCACGTGCGCCGGATCGTCAGGCTTGGCCTTCGATAGCGGCGAAACCTCAACCGGGTAGTCGTAAATGATCGTCGGCTGGATCAGGAACGGCTCCACCACCGCCTCGAACAGGTTATAGACCGACTTGCCCACCGGCGCGCCCTTAAGCGAGTCGTAGTACACCGCCGTCACCGCACCGTCGATCGTCTTCAACTCCGCAATGCGCTCCGGCGTGAGCCGCGTCGTCTCACCTGCGGCCTTCTCCAGCGAACCCATCGCTGCGTGTAGCCGCGCCTGCATCACTCCAGCGGATTCGAAGGCCGTCGGCGCCGGTTTCGCGCCCGCTTCCTCCGGCCAGAACCTGATAATCGCCTCGCACATCGTCAATCTCGTCCACTTGCCCAAATCAATCTCAACGCCATCGAACGTCGTGAGAGTCGTCCCGTTCACTTCCCGCGCCACAAATCCGATCATCTCCTCGGTAATCTGCATCAGATCGTGATAGTTCGCATAAGCCTGGTAAAACTCCAGCATGGTGAACTCGGGATTGTGCTGCGTGCTCACACCCTCGTTGCGGAAGTTGCGGTTGATCTCGTACACGCGATCCAGCCCGCCCACCACCAGCCGCTTCAAATAAAGCTCCGGCGCGATCCGCAGAAAAAGATCCAGGTCCAGCGCGTTGTGATGCGTCCTGAAGGGCCGCGCCGCCGCGCCACCTGCAATCTGCTGCATCATCGGCGTTTCCACTTCAAGATATCCGCGCTCGTCGAAGAACTGCCGCAGCGCCTTCAGCGTTTTGGCGCGCTTCACAAAAACTTCGCGGCTCTCGAGATTCGTAAACAGGTCCACGTAGCGCTGCCGATAGCGCAACTCCACATCGGCCAGCCCATGAAACTTCTCCGGCAGCGCCAGCATGGCTTTGGAGAGAAACGTCAGCCGCTCCACGTGAATCGTCAACTCGCCCGTCCTTGTGCGGAACAGGTAGCCGGAGACGCCGATGTGGTCCCCCATGTCCAGCAGTTTGTAGAGCGCGAATCCCTGCTCGCCCACAGCATCCAGTCGCACATAAATCTGCAGCCGCTGGCCATCCTGCTGCAGCGTTGCAAACCCGGCCTTGCCCTGCGCGCGGATAGCCATGATGCGCCCGGCAACGGCCACTGTCACACGGCTGGCCTCAAGTTCCTCGGCCTGCGCCTCTCCCCACTTTGCCCGCACCTGCGGCACAGGGTGCGAAGCCGGAAACTGGTTGGGATACGCCGCCTGCCCCAGCTTCTCAATCTCGACCAGCTTGGCCTTCCGTAAATCGAAAAGACCACGTTCAAATTCCGAATCGAACACTCTGTTTCCTTCCATCCAAACTGCTTATGCCCAAAAGGGAAGTATACCCGCACCAAGCTTGGCGCTGTATGCTGAACAGAAGTCGCCATGGCATTCAACCGCTTCAATCCGCCCTCCAAATCACGCGGCGGACTTTCCAGCGGCATCAGCGGTCTCATCGAAGCCGAAAAGCTCATGCAGATCGCCTTCGTCATGCCCGCGGCCGTGCTCATCGGCTGGCTCGCCGGTTGGTGGCTGTCCCATCTCCTTCACCAGAAATGGATCGAAATTGTTGGTGTCGTCTTTGGCTGCATCGCGGGCCTGGTCTATGTGATCCAGATGGCGGTATTGGCCGAGAAGAATACCAGTATGGGAGACGAGGCCCAAAACGGGCCCGGAAAGGGGACTCCCGACCCCAAGCCATGACCCAGGAAACTCACCCCATCGTTAACCTCACCAATGAAGATCTCGACGCAATGCTCAAGCGAGCGTTGCACAAAACCCTCATTCTGGGCGTGATATCATCCCTCGCGGTGCTCATCGGCGCAGGCTGGCGCAGCGGGGCAATGCTGCTTACCGGCACGCTGATCTCCGCCGCTAGCATCCTTGAGTGGCAGCGCCTGGTCCGCGTAATCAACGCCAGAATGGACCAGCAGAAGACCCCAACCAGCGCCGGCGTCGTGGTCCTCTTCTTTGTGCTCAGGCTCACCGTTTTTGCCGGGGTCATTTATGTTAGCCTGAAGTGTTTCCACGGCTCGGTTGTAGCGCTCCTCTGCGGCCTGTGTCTGGCAGTGTTGGCCATCGGGTGGGAAGCGATCAGATTGCTCAGGGATTAGAAACGATTTTCAACAAACGGATTTTGAAAGGGCACGGCTTCGGCCGTGCCGCAAACTGGATACCACTTCTTTGAAAGGGCACGACCTTATTGCTTCGGCAAATAAATACCAACACCCTTTGGGTGCCCCATCCTCGCCACGTCTTTGTTTTTGTGGCTAGGGTGGGGTAGCACGAAGACAGTATTTATTTGCCGGATCTAGAGCCGTGCCGCAATCGCAACGAAATTAACGAGGGCTTTAGCCCCTGAGGTATGCTTTTCGGGCTGCTTGAACAAATCGATACCGGAAAGCAAAATTAGAAATAAGCCCGAAGGCGAGCGATGTTTGTCGCGCCTAAGGGCGGAAAGACTCAAGTTTTCATGTCTGAATCGTTTGTACTGACACGTTTGCTGGTGAAGCTCTTCGGCGGCGTCCTCGCCTCCGGAATCCACGCAGTGGGTGTTCCCACCGACAAAGCAT
>CZKZ01000158.1_pt1 | contig 11770 bp, 7 predicted proteins | sample 1122171 | NCBI WGS metagenome assembly CZKZ01 (sample SAMEA3539301, study PRJEB10725) | soil metagenome | biome: tundra; feature: field; material: soil | place: USA | collected 2010-05 | depth 0.15 m
GAACGGCTTGAGCAGGTAGTCGTAGGCTCCACGGCGCATTGAGTCGATGGCCACGCTGATATCGTGGATTGCGGTCACCATCACTACCGGAAGGTTGGGCTGCTGCGCATGAATCCGCTCCAGCAGCGCAATCCCGTTCAGATCCTGCATTACGATGTCGGTCAAGACCAAGTCGTAGGTGTTCAATTCGAGAGCTGCCAGGGCTTCCCGGCCGCTCGAGGCCAATTGCACCTCATATCCCTTACGTTCAAGTGTGGAACCAACCATGGACCGCACGTGCGCCTCATCGTCAACGACCAGAACCCGTGCCGGCTTTCTGACATTAGCGATTACGCGCGCTTCTGCTTCCGCGGGGATTTCTTCCGCGGGGTTAGGCGTTCCCGGTCCTGCCAGGTTCAGTTCCAAACAACTCCTCCGGAACTACTTTGTTTCGCGCGGCGGCCTGCGCCGTGCCGAACGGCCTAAGGGCCTACCCCACGATTGCATGGTCCTTGTTTTAGTAAACAAGGGTTTAATCTGGCTGACCATCACAAAAAAGGGGGATAAGACCTTACTGCATCCCCAAAGTAACAACTCGAAAGTGGGAGGCTTTAGCACTCATGCGGCACCCTCACACTCTGACCGCGACCCGCAAAGTTCCCGAGCCACCGCTACGTTTCAGACGGGCAATAGACCGGAAGGTCTGAGGTTTTTCCTATAGGTTGGATGCACCAGGCCGTCTTCACGCTTTTGCGAGCCGGAAGAAATTGTTCCAATGACTCCCTCGCCGCGGTGCGACGCTGAACAGTCTGGGCGGGAGATGCATTGTTAACATATTGATTTAAAAAGTATTTATGGAGATGCTAGAACTCTTCGACGGTGCGCGGTTTGCGGAAAGGCCTGCTGCATTACTGCTTCTTCGCTTGATGAGCCCGTCTTGTTTCGGCCCAGCCTTCCTTGGTGACCTGGTGGCTACGACCTACCGCCAGAGCGCCAGCCGGCACATCCTTGGTGATGCACGAGCCCGCGCCGATAAACGCTCCCTCTCCCACGCTGACTGGAGCCACGAGGGTGGAATCGCTGCCCACGAATACCCGCTTTCCAATTTTCGTGCGGTGCTTGTTCACGCCGTCGTAGTTGCAGGTAATTACCCCCGCCCCGATGTTCGAGCCCTCGCCTACCTCGGTATCGCCCAGATAGGTGAGGTGGCTGGCCTTGGCTCCCTTGCCCAGCTTCGACTTCTTGGTCTCAACAAAGTTGCCGACGTGCGCATCTTCGCAGATTTCGCTTTCCGGTCTCAGGTGCGCAAACGGTCCGATCTTAGCTCCGTCTCCTACGGTGCTCTCGGTCAGGACGCAACTTTGCCTGACGAGTACGTTGTTACCGAGCGTGCAGTTTTCAATCACCGTATACGACCGGATGAGGCACTTTGCGCCGATCCGCGTTTTGCCCAGCAACTGTACAAACGGCTCAATCACCGTATCGGGCGCAACCACGACGTCGGCATCAATAACGCATGTCTCCGGCTTGTAGATTGTCACTCCGGCTGCCATCAGCCGGGCTGCTGCCTGGTCCCTCAGCTTCGTATCCTCAGCCACCAACTCCGCAATCGTCTTCACGCTATGCACTCTCCCGGTGTTTTTCTGCAAGGTACTGCTCTAGTTCAGAATTGTTGCTGCGATTACTTCTCGGCTCCGCCTGCCGCACCTGCCGGCTGTCCCGGCTGCGGAATGGTAATGTCGATCGGCTGGATTGTTCCCATTTTCAGCTCATCCAGTCCCGGCTTGATCTCCGGCCCGTTGCCAACCACCAGCACAGCTAGCTTGTCCGGGTGAATGTATTTCTTTGCCGCTGCGGTCAGGTCTGCCAGCGTCACCTTTTCAAGACCGGCTTTGTAGGTTTCCAGATAGTCAGCCGGATAGCCATAGAACTCCAGGCGTTCCCGTTCGTCGAGCACTTTATCTTTGGTATCGTAGCGGAACAAAAACGAGTTGAGGATGTTGTCCTTGGCCCGTTTCAACTCGATCTCAGTGAAAGGCCTGGTGTTGAGCCCAGCAATCTCGGCCAGCGCAGCCTTGGTGGCATCAACCGTCGACGGGCTCTTGGTCAGCACCTCAGCGCGGAAGGTCGCCGGATGGTCGTACTCCATTCCGAATCCGCCACCCACTGCGTAGGCCAGTCCCAACTCGGTTCGCACTTTCTGAAAGAGCCGGCTCGCAAAGCCGCCGCCGAGAATTTCGTTCATCACCGCCAAGGCCGGCACATCGGGATTCCGCCGGTCCGTTCCGAGGCCGACAATTTCCACGTTCGACTGGTTCACGTCCTGTTTGTCTATGAAGTAAACCCCTGGCGTGGGTCCGGCAAACTCATCGTGACGCGCCGGTGCAGCCTCAGCCGCTGGCAGCGCTTCAAATGCCGCGCGAACTTTTGCCTCCATCGCTGCCGAGTCAAAGTCTCCGCTGATGCCGACGATCAGCTTGCCCTTCAGCGTGCGGTCGTGCCAGGCCTGCAAGTCGGCTATCGATACCGCGCCGATCGTCGCAAGCTCCGGCTGCCGTGTATACGGGCTGTTGACTCCGTACACCAGCTTCGCGGCTTCGCGGGTCGCTATGCCGCCTTCGTCGTCGTTGCGGCGCACGATTCCGGTGGCTTCCTGCTGCTGCGCGAGCTCGAGCTTTTCCGCACTGAAAGTTGGGTGGAAGAGAAGATCCATCGCAAGGTCAAAGACCTGATCCGAGTCTCCCTTCAGCGAATCCCATGCGATCGCAGTGGAATCTACATCTCCTGTGGTCTCGATATGCGCGGCCTTTGCTTCAAGAAAATCATCCATGGCGTCGCCGTTCATCTTCGCGGTGCCACTGGTTCGCCACGCCTGCCCATACAGGCTCACCAAGCCCGCCTTGGCGGGGTCGACTTCGCGCTCTCCTCCGGGAATCATCACCGATCCCGATACAAACGGAAGCTCGTGATCTTCCTGCAGGAACACAACGATTCCGTTTTTGAGCTCGATGCGCTTCGGCTGCTGTGGCTTGAACTCATGCAGTTTGGGAACGGGAATCTTTTCCCAAGGGGCGCTCTGCTGCGCGCGCAGAATTGCCGGCCCAACCACGGCCGCAAAGATTGTACCCATTATCAGAATTCCGGAAGCACTTCTGATCGTCAGCCGCTTCATTCCGCGCCTCCAGCATTCTTTGCGTTCGCTGCCGGTGCTTCGGTATCAATCTCCGCGCTGGTACGGTTCGAAGTTACAAATACCTGATTCGCCACGCGGCGAATGTCTGCCTTCGTCACCTTGTCCACCTTGTCCAGTTGCAGGAAGAGTTCTCGCCAGTCCCCATATCGCGTCTGATATTCCGATAGAGCATTCGCCAAGCCCTGGTTGTCGGCGAGGCCGCGCAGCAGGTCGGCACGTGCACGGGTCTTGTACATCTGGAGTTCTGCGTCCGTCACGTCTGAGCTTTTGAGTTTATCAATTTCCTTGTGAATTGCTTCACGGATCTGGGCCGGCGTGTGCCCGGGGAGCGGAACAGCATAGAACGCGAACAGGCCGGGATACTTGTCGCCGGGAAACGGACTGAACCCTTCCGCCTCGGCCGCGATTTGCTGCTGCTCCACGAGGCTGCGATACATCCGCGAGACGCGCCCGTTGGACATGATGTCCTGAATGGCGTCGTACACCGCATCGTCAGGATCGTGATAGCTGGGCCGGTGGTAGCCCTCGATGTAGAACGGCTGTGTCTGTTCGCGAATGATGACCGACTTCTCCGCAAACTGCTTCGGTTCTACCGTTGTCATCTCTTCCGGCTTGGGTCCGCCTGGAACCTTGCTGAAGTAGCGCTCAAGCATCGGCATTGCTTCAGATGCTTTGACATCGCCGACAACTGATACGACGATGTCGCCACCCACGTAGTACTTCTTGTGGAAGTCCATTGCCTGGGTCGCGGTTACCTGGCCAACTTCGCTCGGCCAGCCAACCCCGCTTCGCCCGTAGGGATGGGCTACATAGGCCGTGGCGAGAAACTGTTCGACGAGACGGCCGATGGGGTTGGAGTCGGTGCGCATGCGGCGCTCTTCCAAAACTACGTCGCGTTCTTTGTAAAACTCGCGCGGAACAGTGTCGGAAAGGCGGCCGCTCTCAAGCCACGCCCAAAGCTCAAGCCGGTTCTCGGGCATGGACCAGAAGTATTGCGTGTCATCGAGGCCTGTGCCGGCGTTCAACCCGTGGGCTCCGTTGCGCTCGGCCACGTCGGTGAACTGGTTGGGGATTACGTATTTGTGCGCCTCGTTCTGCGCATCAACGAAGGCCTTGTGCAGCGCCTCAACCTTTTTCTCGTCGCGGCCTACCGGTTTCAGGTACTCAGCTTGGTAGGCGTCGTTCGCGGCCTCCACCTTTTCCAGAGCTATCTTCTCTGCGGCATAGTTGGTGGTTCCAATCTGGCTGGTGCCTTTAAACGCCAGGTGCTCGAACATGTGCGCAAGGCCACTCTGGCCGCTGGGATCGTCAACGTCGCCGGCGTCGATGAACGTGGAGTAGCTGAAGACAGGGGCCTCAGGGCGTTCGCAGATGATCAGCGTGAGGCCGTTGGGCAACACTTTGGTCGTGATCCTCTGCTCGAAGCTTTTCAGGTCTTGCCCCTGAGCTACGGCAAGGGACATTGCGGCGAGCATGGTCACCAAGACACTCTTCCAAACCCAGGAAAAAGCTCTGCTTTGCATCCGGTCTCCTTGTTCTGAACGTTCGAGGGCAGCGACATTCTGCTGCCGCGCACTCTTCCAAACTATTGCCCCTGCCCGAGCAGGGTCAAACTTAATTGCTAGTCTTTCCATTTTTTTGATCGGTGATATGCGGGGAGAAGATAGTCGCTCAAGTGGTTCTATCGAAAGGGCCAAATGTTCACCTGGATGGTGTGCCGTCAACGTTAAATGTTCGCTTAGGTGGTTACAAAATGAGGGCAAATGTTCGCCTAGGTGGTTGCACTTTCTTGTGGGGTTGACCTTTCCTGCTACCCGGTTCGACGAAATGGCTGCTGAAAAGGTGTCGTTTTCGAGCAAAGGGTTGTTGGGAATTGTCCTGTGTTTCGGTGAAGGAGGCTCAAAAGGAGCCTGATCGGGCTTAAGGCGCGGGAGATGCGAGGGTTTGGGGGCAGGGGACAGTGAACAGTGGACAGTGGGCGGTGGGCAGTGGTACTTGGGGTGGTGGGACAAATGCAGCAGGTCAGCCCCCGCTGGCGCGGGGTTAGCGAGTCAGCAAGTCAGCGGGGCATTGTCGCTGATTCCTTTCTCTCACTCTCCGCCTAGTGCTTTGGCGAAGGAGTAGAAGAAGTCGAGCGACTTCATGTACGAATCGATTGGCAGCCTCTCGTCGCGGCCGTGGGCTCGGTCGTCGTCCCGCTCGAGGGCGATTGCGGAGAAGCCGTAGCTGGGAATTCCGGCTTGCGCAAAGTAGATTGAATCGGAGGCGCCATTCTCCATGATTGCGGTCACAGGGATTCCGGGCCAGATGGCGTTCGTCAGCCCGGTGAGCGGTTCAAAGACTTCCGGGATGGGCGCCGGGGGAACAATTGGTTTTCGGTCTGGGGCTGTGTCGGTGACTGCGCCCGAATCGGACACATACTTTACAGTCAGCTTGTCGTCCCCAAAGAGTGCAATCAACTGCTGCCGGGTTTCTTCCGGCGAGTGCCCGGGAAAGATGCGGCAATTCACGTTTGCCTGCGCCGTCTGCGGCAATGCGTTGTTGGCGACGCCGGCGTTGAGACGGGTTGCTACGCAGGTGGTTCTGAAGTTGGAGTTGAAGCTGGGCTCGGTGCTGAGCCGCGCCGCTGCTGTCAGGTCCGGCGGCGTGGCCAAGATCGCTCGCATATCTGCCGCATTCTGGCCCTTCTCCTGATCTGCGAGCTTGCCGAAGTAGGAGCGGGTTACTTCGTTCATCTCGAATGGAAACGTGTAAGCTGCCAGCTTGTTGAGCGCCGTTGTGAGTTCGTAGATTGCATTGTCTGGCCGGGGCAGTGAACTGTGACCACCGCGGTTGACCGCCGTGACCTGGAAGTCCGAATAGACTTTTTCGGTGGCCTCTACAGCTGCCACAACCGCGCGTCCATGGACTAGTTGCACGCCTCCCGCGTCGAGGTTGATGACAAAAGCTGCGTCAACAAGGTCGCGATGCTGGCTGACCAGCCATTGGGCGCCGTTGAACTTGCCGCCTTCTTCGTCGGCTGTGAGGGCGAGAATCAGGTCGCGCTTCGGCTTGTATCCCTCGCGATGCAGGCGCAGAAAGGTCGCCACGATCGCAGCGTCGCCATCCTTCATGTCCTGGGTTCCGCGCGCATAGTAGAAGCCGTCTTTCATTACGAGTTTGAAGGGGTCGGTGGTCCAGTCCGATGGCAGTGCTTCCACCACATCTACGTGGCCGAGAAACAGGATTGGCTTTTCTGTGGGCTTGCCGACTGCGCGAATTCGCACAACTAGGTTCTGTTTGCGCGGGTCGGCGCCCAGTACTTGCAGGTCCTGCTGCGCGAAGCCGGCGTCGAGAAACCGCTTCCGCATTGCCTCGGTCGCCGTGGTCACGTTGCCAAGAGGCGTATCGGTGGTGTTGATCTCGATCAGCTCCTTCAGGATCGATTGCGCCAGGGCCTGATCTGCGGGCGAGGCCTTGGGTAGGGAATCCTGGGCTGATAGACACGAAGAAAGGAGAACGGCCAGCACGGTTGTTGCAAGAAAGACAGAAGAGGAACGTGGCATGCACTTATTGTACGGTTGGACGTGGGCTGCTGTTGGGGTTCGCGGTATCCCACCCTTGCGACAGGAAAGAGTCGCAAGGATGGGGCACGGAGCTTCGGGTGCCGGGTGAGCGCGGATCTTACTTTGCCAGGCGTGCGTGAGGATCAACGAAGAGCCACGCGAATGCGCCCAGCATTGCCAGCATGGTCGCAGCTAGAAACGATGCCTCCCATCCGAAGTGGGCGGCGATCAGAGGCGTAAGCGACGCAGTGACCGCTGCTCCAATCTGGCAGCTCATATTCACTGTGCTGGAGACCACTCCAGCGAACTCGCCGGCAAAGTCCGCGGACACGGACCAGAAGCAGCTTTGCGACACGTAGAGAGAACCGGCACCGCAGGCAAGCACAGCGGTTGCCGTAACTGCGTCGTGCGCCCTCGATCCTACGAGCAGTAAAATCCCGGTCATGGCCAGGGCACATGCAGGGAGGATGCAGCGCCCAACACGCGCGCCGACGACATGCGCTAGCCAGTCGCTTGCCACTCCGCCAGAGAGCGAGCCCACCGTCATTGCGATAAACGGAAAGATCGAGTAGACCGCGCTTGCTTTCAGGCTCAGGCCGCGCACTTGCGCAAGGTAGATGTAGAACCAGCTGAAGAAAATCCAGGAGATATAGCCATAGGAGAAGTAGCTGCCCATCATGGCCAGGACCTCTTTGCTGGTGAAGATATTCATCCACGGTACGGCGGCCTTTTTCTTCTCGCCCCTGAACGCTTCGGCAGTCTCGGTTGCCGTGTCCCCGCGGCCGGAGGCGATCATTGCGAGTTCTTCGCTGCTGACCCAGGGGTGTAGTTCCGGCGCATCGCGGGCCACGACATACCAGACCGCGGCCGCCAGAGTACCGACAAAGGCGCAGAACCAGAATGCAGAGTGCCAGCCGTACAGGAGAATGATGGACGTCAGCAACGGAGGAGCAAGCCCCGATCCCAAGCCCACGCCGCCGAAGACGATTCCATTTGCTTTGCCTCGCTCATGGATGGGAAACCAGCGCTCCACAAACTGGTTGGCAGAGGGATACATGACCGCACTGCTGGCTCCCAAGACAACCCGCACCATGAACAGGACCCATACGGCGCCACGCATATCGGGAGGCACAAGCGCGGTGAGGACGGTAAAAACTCCCCAGAAAAAAACGAAGAATGTGAGCACGCGGCGCGGGCCAAAACGCCGCACCAGCACTCCGCCGGGGATTTGGAAGGCTGCATAGCCGATGAGAAAGGCGCTAAATATCCATCCAAGATGCGAGTTGTCGATCCTGAACTCTTTGCTGATCTGGACGCCGGCGATGGAGATGTTGGTGCGGTCAAGGAAGGCGATGGTGCTGAGGACCAAGATCCAGAGCACGAGAAGATAACGGATAGGCAGGCCTCTGCCGGGCTTTCTTTCCTTTTCCTGGATCATTCGTTTCGACTTCCCCCAGTTCCGGCTCTTGCCTGCGATCGTAGGCCTGAATGGTGCAAGCAAACATTCTCGCCGTTCGGCCTGCATGTGGGACATCAAAATCGATAGAGCAGTGCATATTGGATAAGAAACCTGGGGAGGCCTTCGCCCCGCGGCGCTTGCATACAGTCCAGGACAGTACCCAGGTGTAACCATTCGAGCCAACATGTTGCCCCCTTTTCACGGACTCCAAAATCCGATATTGGGGAAGAGGTTAAGGCACTTTCGTGGCTAGCCCGGGTTGGAGGGCATCTTGCCAGTACAGGCATTCACAAAGACAAGTCGCAGCGAGGCCGGGAAATGCTCTACTCTTGGCTGTGAGCCCATGACTCGAATTCCAGGCAAATTCCGAAAGGCAATTTTGCTCGCCCTTGAGCACGATGTGATCAACACGGCCAAGGCAGCTGCTTATTCGGGGATGCTCATGCTGTTTCCGGCCCTGCTGGTGTTGACCACGCTGCTGGCCCAGGTGCAAGAGGGGACTACGCTGGTGGGCGAGGTTCGATCAGTGTTTGAGCAGTTTCTGCCTGCCGACACGATGGATCTGCTGCAGTCGTACGTGCTGACTCGCCGGATTTACTCGGGACAGTTGATGCTGTCGGCGACAGGCTTGAGCATCTTTGCCGGACTCGGCATGATGCTGTCGTTGATGGAGGGCTTTCGCAGGGCGTATAAACTGCCTCACGAGGCATGGGGTTTTGGAGGAAGGCGGCTGCGGGCTCTGCTGCTGGTGCCCATCGCGCTGGTTCCGCTTTCGGTGGCCACACTGGTGATCGTGTTTGGACATCAGATCGAATTGTGGATGATTGAAAACGCGGGACACGAGTTGCGTCTCATTGTGCTGATCTCCTGGCGCCTGGCGCGCTGGTCGGTGGCATTACTTACCGGCGTCACCGTGCTGATGGCCCTCTACCACTTTGGAACGAAAAGGAAAGAACACTGGTTGTGGGTGGCGCCGGGCGCAGTGGCCGGTACGCTGCTGTGGTTTCCGACGACGCTGGCCTTCGGCTGGTATGTAACCCGCGTTGCCGACTACTCGATGTTCTACGGCTCTTTTGGAGCCGGAATCGCGACCCTGGTCTGGCTTTACATCACTTCGTTCAGCGTGCTGGTGGGGGCGGAACTGAACGGAGTTCTTTATGGGGATCGGCAGGACCAGATATCGGCCCAGATGTTCGAGGAACGCTTGAACGATTCGAATTCGACGGGTCAGTGACAGCACTCATGACCTGTTGAAGAACTCTTCCAGTATTGAAGGCAGCTAAAGAATCAAACCCTCGGGGGCTAAAGGCCGGTTAATTTTGCGTGGCTTATGGCGCGGCTAGAGCGCTTTCGGCCGGGGTGTTTACAGTTGCGATGGATGTCAGTGGTCTCCCACCCTTTGCGCAAAGAACGCACAAAGGATGGGGCACCCGAAGTTGTGTTATCACTCAACTCGAAAATGCTGTAACACACGCACGCGCGCGGCAAGGCGAACGAGGGCTGGCTCAAAGCCTCCATGTACAATAGGGACAGTCGTTCCCCGCAGTCTCTGTCTGTCCGGCTAAAGCCCTTTTTGACCAAATTGAAGCCTTTAATGGAGTAATACCCATGTCTTTTGCTGATTTCAGCCAGACGGAGTCTCCGTCTCAACGCCGCGCAAAGATTGTTGCCACTCTCGGTCCGGCCTCGAACACCGAGTCCGTTATTCGTGACCTGGTTCGCGCGGGCATGGATGTGGTTCGCCTGAACTTTTCTCACGGCTCGCACGAGAGGAAGTTGGCGGTGATCAAGTTGATCCGCAAGGTAAGCCACGAGGAGCACAAGCCGCTGTGTATTCTGGGAGACCTGCAGGGGCCCAAGATTCGCACGTCCACTTTGAAAGAACACCAGGCGGTGTTGCTCAAGGCTGGCGGGCGGCTGACGATTACGCCGCGCGAGGTTCCGGGAACGGCATCGCTGGTGGGCACCACGTTCAAGACGCTGGCGGAGAATGTCGAACAGGGTTCGCGGATTCTGCTCTCTGACGGGCTGATTGAACTGCGGGTCCATGAGGTGCTTGGAGACGATGTTTCGTGCGATATCGTGAACGGCGGCATGCTGGGTGAAAACAAGGGCATCAACCTGCCGGGTATTTTGGTGCGGGTTCCCTCGCTCACGGAGAAGGACACGGAGGATCTTGAATTCGCGCTGAAGAATGGCGTGGATGCGATCGCCGTTTCGTTCGTTCGCACCGCAGAGGATGTGCGGCTGGTGCGCAATCGGGTTGCGGCCCTGGGATTTGAAACGTGGATTATCGCAAAGCTTGAAAAACCCCAGGCGATTGAGCATCTCGACGCGATTCTGCAAGCCTCCGACGGCATTATGGTGGCTCGCGGCGATCTGGGCGTCGAAGTACCGCCGGAGATGGTGCCCGCGATTCAGAAGCACATTATCCGCCGCGCCGCAGAACACAAGAAGCCGGTGATCACGGCGACGCAGATGCTGGAGTCGATGATTGAGAATCCGCGGCCTACGCGCGCTGAGGTTTCTGACGTGGCCAACGCTGTTTACGACGGCACTGATGCGGTGATGCTCTCGGGCGAATCGGCGGTCGGCAAGTATCCGGTGGAAGCTGTCTCGATGATGGCGCGCATTGTGTCAGAGGCCGAGCGCGACATCAAGGAGCAAAACCTCTTCGAGCCGCGCTTGCGGCAGGCGCATCTTTCGATTGCGGAGACCATCTGCGAGGCTACGGCCCACGCCGCCGACGATTTGGATTTGCGCGGTGTGGCGCTGTTTACCGAGTCGGGACAGACGGCGCGGCAGCTTTCGAAATATCATCCGTCTGCGCCGATCTTCGCGCTGAGCCCTGTAGATATCACGATCAATCGCCTCAATCTGCTGTGGGGCACTACGCCGATCAAATGTCCCAAGGTGAACAGCACTGAGGCGATGGTGGATACAGCGGAGAGCCTGCTGGAGCAAAGTGGCTACGTGCGGCCGCGCGAGGTGATTGCGATTGTGGCTGGGACGCGGACGAAATCCGGCTCGACGAACTTCCTGCGGCTGCACGTGATGGGCGATAACAACGTGCCGGGCTCGCGATTCCAGGCGACTCGCGACCAGGAGACGGGGCAGCCGGCCAAACCCAAACGAGGCTCAGCACGGAAGCCCAAGGCAGAGCCGTTCCAGAGATATCCTTCGCCGAATCCGCCAAAGATTTCGAACCCATAGTGGAAGCTGGAAAAACGCCACTTCCGATGGGGAGTGGCGTTTTTTCTGCGCGCGATTTGATTTCGGAGTTTGTTTGGGTGGATCAACAAGAGGCGCTTTAGGAACTTGTTGAAATTGGCCGCATCGCAGCGGATTTCCTTGTGATGTGGGTTTCTTTCCGGTTGAAATTTGTTTGAAATGCGCGTCTGGTCAGTGTTTATAGGGTGTTTCGGGCCTCTGGAAAGCGATCCCGAGGCCCGCATCCGTCGTTCAGGCACACTGCTCCATGAGTCTTTCCGGAGGTTGAGCCATTAGAGCGTTTTCGATTTAAGTGTTTACATATCCGCATGAGGCGAAAAAGTTTGAACACTCGCCTGGCGTCACGGCATTGAGCAGGTCGCC
>CZKZ01000106.1_pt1 | contig 11735 bp, 8 predicted proteins | sample 1122171 | NCBI WGS metagenome assembly CZKZ01 (sample SAMEA3539301, study PRJEB10725) | soil metagenome | biome: tundra; feature: field; material: soil | place: USA | collected 2010-05 | depth 0.15 m
ACTAGCCGGGACTGCGGGGCAATTCAGGTTCCCCGCCAGCCTCTTCTTCAGGATCCGGTCCCGGCCTCATTTTGATAGCACAAAGGTCTTTAAACGAATCACCGAAATTGGCCAGACAACTCATCGCAGATCGCGTCTATCCTGAAGGATGTGCGCCAACCCTTGCGCCCCAATCGGAACGACAAGGGACGGTCCTGGAGGCTCAAGCCTTCGATGCGCACATTGGGCCAATGTACGACCTCTTTCCACCGGGATCCGGACGAGCCAATCGCAGGAATCTCAGTGAATTTTGGCCGATTAAACGCAACATCGTTTCCTAGTCGTGCGTTGTAACGATGCAAGCCGGGGGTTGCCACCTGAATTACCGGCTTGCATCTCGCATCCCACTCCAGCCGCCGTCCGCACCAACACCAATATCTACCTCCCGCTCAGGCTCCCCCTTCAATCACCAACCTCGCCAGCCTGCAATTCCAGTTAACTGGCTGTATTCGCATCATCATCCGCAACACCCCGCACGCTGCACGGTGTTGCAGAAATGCGACAATATCATTAGCGTCAGGTTCGTCATTCAAGTCGAGCCGGCGCGAGGGAACTGTTGGCCATGTTGCGCGTCCTCTCAACTCATCTGTTCCTGAATCAGCGGCTACACCCTGGGCTGCTTGAGCTGGCCAGCCGGTCCGGCGCTCAGGCGGTTGAGATCTTTGCCGCACGCCAGCACTTTGACTACACCAGCCGCGAGCACGTCACAGAAGTGGCCGCCTGGTTCCGCTCCAACCCGCTCCAGGCGTTTTCAATGCACGCGCCGCTCTATCCCGACCGCGAAATGGGCCGCGCCGGAGCACCCGCGGTGAACCTACTGCATCCTGAAAAGACGCGCCGCATCGACGCAATGGATGAAATAAAGCGTGCCCTTGAGGCGGCCGAACACATCCCCTTTGGCCACCTCATCGTGCATCTGGGCGAGCAAGCCGACGCATGGTCGCCGCGCAGCATTGAATACGCAATCACAGCGCTCGAACATCTGGGCGCCTTCGCCAGCCCTCTCGGTGTGTGCCTGCTAGTCGAGAACCTACTCAGCGAACCCACCACGCCCGAACACCTGGTCACGATCCTCGATATGGGCCATCTGGACAACGTTCATACGTGCCTGGACCTCGGACACGCGAACGTCACGGTTGGAGTGGCCGACGCCATTACCACGCTCGGAAGCCGCATCGTCTCAGTCCATGTGCATGACAACCACGGCACAAAGGACGAGCACCTCTGGCCCGGCGATGGCGCCATCGACTGGCCGGCCACTGCAGAAGCACTCAGCAAGCTCGCAACTCCTCCGGCCACCGTGCTGGAGATCAGCCAGAACCTTCCCGATGCGTTGGCCGACCTGCCCGCGCGCATTGAGAAAGCCTTCGCGCTCTTCGCCTGAGAGCTTTCCTAAGAATGTCTCTGGAGGGATGCTCTTCGCCGATTTCAACCGAAGTCAAACTTCGGCTTCGCGAATCGAAGCAGCAAGCGCGGCGTTTCCACAGGAATGAATGGCTGCCGAGGGCTCATCCCATCGCAGGAATCCGCTGACTTGCTGACTCGCTATCCCCGCGAAGCGGGGGCTGACTTGCTGTCCTTGCCGAAGACCTTAACGAACTCATGCGATGAACTTTAAATTCACAACAGCAGGTTCTTACTGATCCTCTCGCGAGCGCTCCATTTTCGGAATCTGCAATCGCACCGGCGCCGGCGCGCCACACGGCAAGCGCAGCGGCCGCAAAAGACCAAAGCATATCCTCGGCTTCTGCACCTGCACAGTTACGCTCTGTGTGGATACAAGTGAATCCCCCGCAGCCGTCACCATGAAACTGTAATTCCCTTGCGCTACCAGGGAAGACGCAGTCACCGTCAGTGTCACGGAGTTCGTGCTCACGCTTGAAGCTGGCGTAATGGGATTGGCCGACCACACCGCCGTAAGTCCAGACCGCAAGCCACCCATCGAAAGCCTGATGTCTCCGGCAAACGACCCGCCGGTGACCGCTGAAAAACTGATCGTAGCCGAACCGCCTGCGGTAACCGAAACCATATTGGATGCCGCGGTCAAATTGAGCGTGGGCGGCTCCACCGGATCTGCATCCCAATTGTTTACCAGCATCGCCCCATCCACCGAACCCAGCCCAGTGGCAAGGTTATAGGCTGCGCCATTGGCCCAGAATCCCGCCACACCGGGAACGCTGTTGTTCCCCGATTGCGTTGCATGGAATGGATTGCGCTCCGCGTTCACGAGCGAATAGAGCTCCGCATTCGCGCTTCCCTGCCCCAGGCTGCCCGTTCTTTCAACCACCAGCGCCATCACTCCTGCAAACGCCGGCGCTGCCGCCGAAGTTCCGGACATGATCCAGTGCGCGCCGTTTTCATAAACCATGTACCCGTCATGGCTGGCTGAAGAAAGCGCCACGTCCGGCACAGCCCTCATGCCACTGGCTGTGCCGGCGCCAATCACTGCCGACTGCCAGGCAGGCTGCGCATACACCACGCTGGCCCCGCCACCGGATGCCCACAGCCCCGACCCGCCATTCATCCCGCTCTCATTCCATGCCGCTTCGGGTATGTAGCCCAGTGCCGAACCGTAACCTGCAGAGTTTGCCGTAGACCAGTACTGCGCCGGATTCGATCCTTCATTGAACTCCGTGCCGCCCACGCAGGTAGCGTAAGGCGAACTGCACAGCCCATTCACCGCGGTCTGCGCGCCCCTGGCCGCGGAACCCACCGAACAGCCCGCCGCACCCGCGTCGCCGGATGAAACAAATACGCTCATCCCCTCGCTTGCAGCCTGCTCCCAAAGGCTGTTATAGAAAGCGAGTTCCGCAACTCCCATGTCTTGCTCGCAACTCCCGTAGCTCACGCTGACCACCTGCGCTGTTCTGTGGTTCACAATGTACTGCACCGCCAGGTCCACGCCGTCGGTCGTGGATGTAGACGCCGCCGCGACCAGCGAAATCGCCGCCCCAGGCGCCACCGCACCCGCCCACTCCACATCCAGCGTCGACTCATCCTGATCGCTCGCGGCCAGCCCCGGATCGGTCCCCGCCAGAATCACCGAAGGAGTCTTCGCGGCCAGACCTGAGAGCGAACGGAATGCCGCAACATCACTGAGATTGATGTTGCTCCGCCCGGCGATCGCGATTGAACTTCCGCTCCCCGATGTCCCCGCACTATAGAGCGGATTCAGATAGTAGATCGCAGCAAAATCCGCCGGAAACAAATAGTGAGTGCTGCCTGCTGAATAAAGTGGTCCGGCGCCGAACCCTCCTCGCAACCCGGTTGCCCCTGGCGGCGCAGTCGCCTCCTGTGCTCCGAGCACAGCGCGCTCCTTGATCTCCGATGTCCGCCGAAAATCGCTGAGCGAAACAACCCCGCTCACAACCCCTGCCAGCGCCACGGGAATCTGCGGGTCCAGAGAATTCGCAATATGGCTCATTCCCTCCACTCGATAGCGGTGAATCTCGGTGTGGAATGTGTCGAAGACCTGCCCCGCCGTTCCGGAAAATAAAACCAGCCGGTTGCCCGCCGGAATTTCAATCACCGTAAACCCATGACCCGCGAGCCAAGCCGTCACGCGCGACGTGTCCTGCGCACTGACTCCAAACCGCGCCCCATACTCTGCAGGTGTCAGCCAACGGTGATAGAGCGGTGAAGCAGGATTCTGCTGCGCCTCAACCAGTGCATCAAGCTCGGACTGCTGGGCCGGCGATGCCTTCAGCAGCAGCAGCATCCTGTCCAGTCGCGTCTCCGCGTTCACATAACCCCGGTCGAACTCCGGCCACGCCTGCGACCGCACGTTGCCGCTGAGGGTCACCGCCTGCGTCTCGTCAGGCGAGTTCGGCACGCGAAGATCTGCAGCCGGCTGCGTTGGCCCTTGGATCGTGCCCTGCATTGGGCCCTGCACCGGAGCAGCGCAGCCCGACGCTGCGAGCGCAACCGCTCCAAGGAGGAACAGATGGAGTCGAGTCACTTTGGAGGTCACTGCCTTTCAACACCGATGAGCAGCGGCCGGTTTATGGCAGCCGCTCCGGAGTCGTAGTTACTACTAACTTCGGAGCGGATGTTAGATAGCTTTAACTAATTTGTTTTCATCTTTGAGTTATCTAAAGGGAAAGGTACTTCAGACTGACTCGAAACAGGACACACGCCCCACTTGCGCTCAAACGCTGACCGCACGCGGTGCCGCGATCCTCCTCGCAATGTCCCCATGTGTTGCAAAACTCTCATCCGAATCCCTCACCGTCCGCAACGCGCCCAATCGCTCGTGTGATAGCATTCGGTCGCAATCAATCGAGAGAATTAAGGACTGGCAATGAGGAACTCAGCGCGTACTTTCGTGAGCAGAAGAGAATTAATCCGCAATGGTCTCCTGGTGGCGTCAGGCTGCGCCTGCGCGCCAGGGGCTTTCTCCCAGGCTCTGAACGGTCAGGCAAATCCCGCCATCGCTGATGCAAGTCAAACCTGGGCCATAGGCAATGAGTTGATCAAGAGAACGATTGCCTTTCAGCCCAATGCCGGACTCCTCACCCAGCAGTTCTCCAATCTATCCACGCACGCGGACTTCACGGCGCCGGGAAAGGTGCGCATGGGGCAGGAGTTTTCGTTCCTCTGCAACGGACAAAGCTGTGCCGGAACGAACGCTGTTTTCGACCTGCTCGACGCACACGAGACCGCACTGCCCAACGGAAAGTCTCTGACCATCCGATTGCGCCACAAAGAACTCGCACTTGAAGTGGCGGCGGTTTACCGCGTCTACAACGGCCACCCGGCGATCCGCAAACACCTTGTGTTACACAACACCGGCGCAACCCCGCTTCATATCTCTCACTTGAATATCGAGGCCATCAGCATCGCACTCGGACCGGCGAATGAAACCACGCTGCTCACGCAGTATGGCACCATTCCCCGTGAAACCTTTTACACCGGCCGCTCAGAAGATGCGGGCCTGCTCGTGGCCAACAGCATCACCGGCAACGGTATCGCTGTGCTCAGCGAAATTCCCGGCTATATGAAGCGCACAGAAATTGACGGCTTCTACTCAACTGACCTGGTGCGCATCGGCGTCCTGTACGATACGGACCTAATGCCCTTCGAACGCTCTCTCGCCGGTGGCGAAGAATTTACAACGGCCGCCGCTTCGCTGATCGCTTTTCGAAATGGAGATGGCTTCAACGACCCCCACTGGCTGCTTCCCTCCTACACAGCGCAGGTTCTTGAGCGCCGCGTCGACCGGCGGGGACCGCCGTGGATCTACAACACGTGGGAGCCGTTCCACCGCGATGTCAACTACGGCCTGGTGCTTCAACTTGTGGATGCAGCGGGCGCAATGGGGATGGATATCTTCACCATCGACGATGGCTGGCAACAGGAATACGCCGAGAACACGGTGAATCTGACCGCATTTCCAGGCGGCCTGCAGCCGATTCTGGATGTGGTTGAAGCCAAGGGCATGAGGCTGGGCTTGTGGATTCCGCTCGCCGCAATAGGAACCTCCACCGCGATCTACCGCGAGCACCCTGAATGGGCAGCACTCGACCAGGAAGGCAAGCCCAAGATCACCGGCACAGCGGCCGGCGCCAAGGGAGTCATGTGCATGGCTACGGACTTTCGTGACTCCGCAGCCGCGCGCGTCATCGACGCCATCGAGCGCTTCCATCTCGCCTACGTAAAGCTCGACCTGACAACCATCTTCAATGCCTACGGCGAGGCTCCGGGCTGCTGGGCCAAAAACCACCATCATGGAAACTGGGCCGAATCCCTCAACATGATTTATGAAGGCATCTCGTATGTGACCGCGAAAATTTACGAGAAACATCCCGACGTGCTGCTCGATCTCACCTTCGAACTCTGGGGCCAGAAACACATTATCGACGCGGGCCTTCTCGCGGCCGGCGATCTTGATTGGATGAGCAACGTTGCTGATGGCCAGCAGAATTCGGCCGGCCCCCTGCAGGCCCGGCAGTTGCTGTATCAGCGCGCGGCTTCAATGCCTGTGGAGAGCATGTTGATCGGCAACATGCACGCGGAGCTGCCAACGATTCAAGACGCTTTTGCAACGGTCATCGGATCGGCCCCGGTGCTGCTCGGCGACCTGCGCAAACTCACCACCGCGGACCTCGAGTGGTACCACGAAAAAATCGCGTGGTTCAAAAAGCTCCGGCGCGCCACGAAGATCAGCGAAAGCTTCTTCCCCTTGGGCAGCTCGCTTCAAGCATCCGCCACTGCATGGGACGGATTCGCGCGCCTCGAGCGCAGCGGTAATGGCATAATCGCGCTTTTCCGCAATAAGTCGAATGTAACTTCAGCCACCGTGCAGTTACCCTTGTTGCCTGCAGAAAAGTACAACCTAAGGTCAGTTATTACAGGAAAAGACCTGGGCGTTTTTGGTAACTCCGATTGGTTCCACGGAATAGAGATCAAGTTCGCCGACCAAGAACCGGTGGAGATTCTTGAGGTCACTGCGGTCACTTAGTAAATCCCTTCGAAGCTTCGGAAGAGGAAAAGCGATGACCGCTTTGAAGAGCCCCCTAACAGATGCGCGGCAACTGCTCGCCAATCTGTATAGGAATCACGCGATTTGCTCCCATCGCCGTTCGCGCAACCAGCATCCGCTTGTGTTCCGCGGTCACTTGGCCGATGCGCGCCGCGTCGCGCCCCAGCTGATGCGCACGCAGAACTTTCAGAACCAAGTCCGCAGCCTCGGGAGCAACAAAGAACACCGCCTTGCCCTCATTAGCCACGTAGACCGGATCGAGGCCCAGCAACTCGCACGCTGACTGCACTTCAACCCGCACTGGCAGGCTCGCTTCATCGATCGCAATGCCCACGCCCGATGAATGCGCAATCTCATTGAGCGTAGAAGCAAGTCCGCCGCGAGTAGGATCACGCATGGCGTGAACAGCCGTGCCCGCCGCGTCCAGCACCTCGGCAATCATGCCATTCAACGCCGCACAATCAGACCGAATCTGGCTTTCGAACTCGAGCCCTTCGCGAACACTCATAATGGCCATGCCGTGGTCGCCAATCGTTCCTGACACCAGCACCACATCGCCGGGCAGAGCGCGATGAGGGCCCACTTGGATTCCCTCGCGCAGCACGCCGATACCCGCCGTATTGATATAGCATCCGTCGCCGTGCCCGCGTTCCACCACCTTGGTGTCACCGGTTACGATCTGCACTCCGGCAGTAGCCGCGGCATTGGCCATCGACTCCACTATCGCCGCCAGTTGCGCAAGCGGAAATCCTTCTTCCAGAATGAAGCTCGCGCTCAGAAATCGCGGCACCGCGCCCGACACGGCCAAATCATTCACCGTTCCGTTTACAGCCAACTCACCAATCGATCCACCAGGAAAAAACAGCGGCTGCACCACAAAGGAATCCGTGCTCATGGCAACACGTCCGCCTGCGAGGTCAAGCACCGCAGCGTCGCCAAGATTTTCAAGAGCAGGATTGCGGAAGGCAGGCAGAAACAAATGCTCGACCAGTTCGTTGCCCAGCTTTCCACCGCCGCCATGTCCCATCACGATGGTTGGATAGCCGACCAGGGGCAGCGGGCACGACCAATTCGAAAAATCCGGAACCGACTTTGACAAAACCGGCGCGCCGGTCTTCGATTGCTCAAACATGAGCGGCTCCCGTGAGCCCAGAGCCGGCGCTAGCCAACTCTTCCGCCGACAAAAATCTCCCGTAGTTGTAGTAAGCCGCGCAGGCGCCCTCGCTCGAAACCATCGTTGCTCCCAGCGGATGCCGCGGCGTGCATTCCTTGCCGAAGGCCGCGCACTCGGCGGGCTTTATCGCACCGCGCAGCACGTCTCCGGCGCGGCACAGCTTCGACTCCTGAGTATGAATGCCCGTAATGTGAAAACGCTCTTCGGCGTCGAACTCGCGGTAAGCCTCGCTCAAGCGCCAACCGCTCTGTGGAATCACGCCAATGCCTCGCCATGCACGATCGGTCACCTCGAACACTTCGCCCAGCAGCTTTTGCGCCGCGCGATTGCCCTCGAATGTGACCACGCGGCTGTAGGCGTTCTCCACTTCGTGCCGGCCGGCTTCCAGTTGAACAACAGCGCGCCGAATTCCATCAAGCAAATCGAGCGGTTCAAACCCGGTGACCACCAGTGGGATGCTGTACTTTTCCGCCAGCGGCGGATATTCCCAATAGCCCATCACACTGCACACGTGGCCTGCCAGTAGAAATCCCTGCACTTTATTTCCCGGCGACTGAAGAATGGCTTCGATAGCCGGCGGAACCAGAACATGCGAAACCAGTAGAGAAAAATTTGTAAGCCCGCGCCGTTTCGCCAGATGGACGCTCATGGCGTTCGCCGGAGCTGTAGTTTCAAAGCCGACGCCGAAGAAAACAACCTGGCGATCGGGATTCTTGACCGCGAGCTCAACCGCGTCCAGTGGCGAATACACCACGCGCACGTCACCGCCCGCGCCTTTTACCTGAAATAAATCGCCCTCGGTACCGGGAACGCGCAGCATGTCACCGAAAGAACAAAAGATTACGCCCGGTTGAGCGGCAATGGCCAGCGCCTTGTCGATCAGTTCCAGCGGCGTAACGCAGACCGGGCAGCCGGGCCCATGAATCATCTCGATGCCCGCTGGCAGCATCTGATCGATTCCGTTCCGAATAATGGAATGGGTCTGCCCGCCGCATACTTCCATGATCTTCCACGGTCGCGTGGCCACCGAGTGAATCTCACGCGCAATGCGCTGGGCGATTTCGCCGTTCCGAAACTCGGTGAGATATTTCATGGATTGCAGCAACTCCCTTGTTGATAACGACAGTGCTGGATGCCCCCATCCTTGCTGTCATTCTGAGCGAAGCGCAGCGGAACCGAAGAACCTGCGTTTCGCAATCTCCGGCGCAAGGGTTGGAGACCCCAAATCTCAATCGACGGCGGTTTTTCGGGGTTCCACCGAGCAGCTTCCATTGGGGCAGGAGGATTGCGGCGCCTTGGCCGCCCGTGCGAAGGCTTCGTCCTCGCTGGCCAGCTCTTCGTCCAGAAGACCTAATTCGCGGAAGTCTCTGAGCGTTTGCTCGGCGGTTTCCTCATCGATCTTTGAGATCGCAAACCCAACGTGGACAATGGTATAGTCGCCCACCTCGACCTCGGGAACGTAGTCCAGGCAGACGTTCTTGACTATCCCGCCGAAGTTCACCCGACCGACGCGGATCATGCCGTCGGTGGTAATCTCTTCCACTTTTCCAGGAATCGCTAAGCACATGGCAACTACCTTATACTCCGCCTGTGGCAGCGTGCTTTGTGATTTAAATCACATGAAGCAGCGATTCAGCCCTCTCAAGACTGACACCGAACCTTAGTCGGAGACCATCAGCTCTCCCGGCATAATCGGCCGAGTGCGGGGCAGCATTCCGCGCCAGGTTGCCAGGCCCATGAACAGAAGAGAGCCGGCAAACACGAAAAGCTTGATCTGGCTTCCTGTTTGGGTGGGGCCAACATTCGACGGCAGGATCTTCCAGACCACGAGCAGGAGGGTCTGGGCAATAGTAACCGCCCAAACAGAGCCGTAGAAATAGCGGCGCTCAGTACCTTCGCTCTTGGTGGAGGACCCGACGCGGGGCAGCTTGCCCATCAGGCCGAGAAGCAGGATGACCGCACAGAGCGGCGAATAGGCGTAAGTGTAGATCTGCTTCATGCGCCACTCGCCCGTGAAGGCGGCAATTGCCAGGCCGCTCAGATTGAGCAGCGCAAAGCTCAGCACGGCGTTCCACGCGAAGGTGTAGCAGATCTTGCGATAGAGGGGGTTGGGCTTGTCCTCGTCGAAGCGGAGGATGTACGGGCGGGGCTCAACGCCCGGCAACCGGCCGCGCAGCCCGGCCATGATGGTTCCCGCCAGCACTGCCGCCAGCCAGACCCCGTTGCTCCATGTAAACCCATGCGCAAACAGGCTGAAGGTTAAGGGACCGGGAGCCAGAAAAAAGACCCAAATCCATATAGGCAAGTGCAAAGTCCGATAGAGGCGCGTGTTCCGCTCGCGGATTTTACGCGCCTCCGCGTATTCAAACTTTCCGTTGTACCGCATGGCCGTGAGTTTCTCAGAGAAACCGCAGGGTCGTCAACCCTTGGGTGTAAGTGCTGTGGCAGGGGGGGTATCGATCCTATAATGGTCGGGGAGCCAGCCGGGATTTTACCCGGGACTTCCGCTCACAAAGTCCAAGTTTCTTGAGGAATTCATGGCCGCTTTGATTGAAGCCATTACCGTAAAGCGCAAGATGTACTTTGAGTTTGAAAATACGCCGTATTACTGCATGGAAGCAGAGGTTTCCACCCCCACCGCGCGAGGCGGCCAGACGCTGGTGCGGCTCAAAATGCGCAACTTGCTCACCCGTGCGGTCTTCGACAAGACCTTCAAAGCCGGCGACCGCTTCAAAGAACCGGACCTGGAGTTGGTTGAGGCTTCGTACCTCTACAGCGATGCCGACGGTTCCTACTTCCTTGACCAGGAGACCTTTGAAACGCTGCAGCTTTCCGGCGGCATGATGGGAGACGCCCTGGAACTCCTCATCGAGGGCGCAATCATCCAGCTCCACAAGTTCAACGGGAACCCGATCGGCCTGCAATTGCCCGAAAAAGTCGAACTGGAAGTTAAGTACACCGAGCCCGGTGCGCGCGGCGATACCAGCGGCAACGTAACCAAGCTTGGCCGCTTGGAGACCGGTCTTGAGATCAAGGTTCCCCTCTACATACAAGAGGGCGAGAAGGTGCGCGTGTTTACTGAAACCAAGGAGTTTGCCGGGCGCGCTTGAGCGGCATTTCATCATGCGCAGGTTAGTTGCATTTTGTGGTGTTGTCCCTGCTGAGCGAAAGTGCGGCGGCGCTGCGAGCCCGCATCATGATGGCCTCGTGTTCACGGCATTTCTCAATATGAGATGAAGATTCCTTCATTCTTTATTGAAGCGGTTGCCTTTTGATCTTGCGCGGGTCTCAATCCCTATGACAACGCACTTCCCCGGTAACCGGTTACACCCCCTTTTGTCCCGGAATCGCATACCCTTACGGCTTAACAAATTTGTCCTTCATGCGATATCAGCCTTATGTCTTTTGATTGCCGCGCGTAACCTGCCCGCGCAAAGTATTGCGGCGTCGGTTGGTGACGGATCCTTCAACGGCACTCCTGCCGCAAACGAATCGGGCGCCCGGGCCTTGCCGCAAAAACCATTGACCCCGACCCCAATTCCAGCCGGTGAATCCCAGAGTGCCCATTCCGTCGATGGCGCTATCGATTCAGCGTGGTTGAGTCCTGCGCAAAATCAGCCCGATGGTCCGCCAGCCTCTCAAACCAAGCGCATCCTCGCGGTGATCCCGAACTTTCGCGCCGTCAACTCCGGCCAGAAGTTACCCGCGCAGACGGTGAAAGAAAAGTTCATCACCACAACCGAGGACTCATTTGACTATTCATCCATATTCATCCCTGCCGTGCTCGCCGGCTATTCCATGGCAGAGGGCGCAACGCCAGAGTTTCACCAGGGCGCCGCTGGATATGCCCGTTACTTCTGGCATGCTGCAGCCGATCAAACAATTGAGAACTATATGGTGGAATTTGTAGTGCCTGTCATCACGCGCGAAGACACGCGGTACTACACAATGGGCAGCGGTGCATTCCTGAAGCGAACCGGCTACGCCCTGAGCCGCGCCGTCATCACCCGCTCCGACTCCGGGGACCGGGTCTTCAATTTC
>CZKZ01000045.1_pt1 | contig 11707 bp, 9 predicted proteins | sample 1122171 | NCBI WGS metagenome assembly CZKZ01 (sample SAMEA3539301, study PRJEB10725) | soil metagenome | biome: tundra; feature: field; material: soil | place: USA | collected 2010-05 | depth 0.15 m
TGATTTTCCGAGAATCGCTCACCAAGAAAACAAATGACTTAAAGGCTGGGCGAACCTGCAATTTTGGCCAATCCATGGTTGATATCGCATTATCGTTCATCTTGAATTCGTTGTTTCAATTTCGGCCAACAGCGCGGAATCTTGGTTCAAAGAACCTCCATAACCTCCATAACCTACTCAACCTACTTATTTTCTGTAGTTTGCGAGCTATGGAGGTTCTCGGCCTCTGCCGGCGTATCCTCCATTCCATAAACTGCGCAAAGCGGCTCGATTCGGGCGATCGTGGCACGATCAAACTTCAGACCATGGCCGGTTTGTGATAACGGGTGAGTGGGCAAACCGAGCCTCTTCAAGCTGTGGCCTGCCTTTTCCGGACTCAGACGTGCCGCTTCACCGCGCGCTTCAAACAGATGGTTGGCCGCGGCGGCGATCTCGCGGGCGTAAGCGTGTTCGCGTCCGTCACGGCAGAGCGTCCGGGTCGCTTCCAAGACGATGGCATCGGTGGTGTTCGACAGCTCAGACTGACGATGCTTGTCCTCGGTTTTCAGGAGGACTACCAGTTTCTGCAGGAGCGCGGGCGCATCGACGATGCCGCGGCCGAGTGCAGTCGCAATGGCCGCTGTCTCGGACGACAGGCCGGACGGAACCCACGTCCGGCGGCCTACTAAGGCGAGATTCTTCCTGCGGTATAGATCTAAGTGAACGGGGAGACGCTTGTTCATTACGGTCAGCCATTGAGGAGGGGCGAGTGGCGCCGCGTTTGTTACAGGAATGTGGACGCGGATGGAGTTCACAATCTGATGGCTCTCAGGATCCTGGCCGACGTAGATTGCCGCCGATTTCGAGTAACAGGCCATCGAACCCCTTTCAACGACCATGTAGTTACGGTCTGTCAGGCCGCTCAATAAGGAGGCTGTACGCCTGTCGAGGTTGGGTTCCCAAATCAATTTGGTCCTGCAGGCGCAGTGCAGTACGCCGAGGTGGCTCCTTCGGATTCCGGCCACCAGCGCCGCATTCCTGCAAAAGTCCTTGAGGACGTGAAGAACGACCCCAGCGTCATGGGCGGAACCGCTGATTACCAAACACGGAAGAACGGTCAATGCCTCCTGACACCAAGTCGAGATGACAAAGAAAGCAACCAACTCGGCCGCATCCTCTGACAACTGCGCCTGCGCCAAAACGCACTGTTTGATCCAAGCGAAGAGTTCGTCTGCCGTTGCCACGCGAGGTGGGGGGAGTTGCGCCTCTACCGGCACGGTGAGAATCTCGCTGGGCTGTACCATCTCAGCATCACCTTTGCCTTCGGCCGCCGCGGGAGCCGGAAACTCCGTCTCCGGTTTAGTTTCATTCGGGGTGGGGAGGATGCCATGATCGCGGAGGACTTCGTCAATTGCGGGCATAATCGATCGTGGCTTGGGTTTCGAAACCGGCTTGGGTGCGGCGGATGCCGAGACCCGAGGGATGATGAATGGTTGAAAGCAGCCGCCGTCAACTGGCTCGGCAAGTTGTTTCGCGGTTTCTCCAGCGGTCATCAGGAGAGTGTTTTCGGGAACTTCGGGCATTTTGGCCTCTCAATATTGGAGTTGTGAACGGAGAGTCGACCGGTACCCCGGCGGAATTCCGTCTCTGTATATAGGAGTCGGTAGTCATATTTCTTCTGAACACTCTGTTCTTGGTGAGGGTAAGTGGCAGTGGCAGTGATAGGGTGCCTTCAGAATCGGGCGCATTTTGCAACCTGGCGACCTTTTGCCCAGGCACAGTTACGCCAGGGGATGCAGCGCGCAGGGCAAGTGCGCCCGGGCGCCAATGGGGACCACCTGCCGGATCGAACACCTAAATGCAAAAGCGTTGTTCGCACGGACGAGGGAATCGCGTTAAACCGGCACCCACAATGGAAGGCGCTTGATTCCCTGGGTGGACCTGGTTGAAGAGCAGCCGATGCTACAGAAGACCGCCACTGTCGAAGGGAAACGAGGCGCTCGAGCCGGGTCCGGTGGTCCTACTCACAACCGCCCGCAAGAGGCGCGCCAACGTCATGGCGATGTCTTGGCACAGGATGGTCGAGTTTGTGCCGCCACTCATCGCATTTGTCGCCAGAAACGGCAGTCACGGTTATGCCGCACTGCGGACTACGAAGGATTGCGTATCTGATTGTGACCATAAGCCATCACCGCGTCGGCATTTTGGCTCCGGGATTACACTCGTCCCGGGGGCAGATTGTGTCCGGGATATGTGACGCATCGGCCAATCCCGAGCCGTCTAGCTTTCATGATGAGCTTTCAACGATTGGTCCCCAATCCAGCCCACAACCTCCCCAATTATTCGAACATCCTCAGAAAGCAGCGACGAGAGCAGTAAGGAATCATCGGCTTCAGGGTCACCACCGGCTTGCCATTTCGAGAGAGGAATCTCTTCGAAAAACGGAAATGCTGGCAGTTGAACGCGGAGAACGAGGCTCCAAACAGTTTCATCAGGGACCAACCCGTGCTGTTCGCCCACATATCGCCGATCGAATATTCCGACGAGGAATCCGGGGCGTGTTATCTCCGCAATTGCTTGCAACAACTCTTCCTCATTTTCGTAATCAATCCTCGTGCGGGTGGCCTCGTGGAAGTCCTTTCTCAATTTGAGAATGTATTTGTCTTCTTCCGTGCCTAGAGCAAGACCTACAGAACGTTTGGGCTTCGATTTCGACGAGGAGGAAATGCTTAGATTCAGAATTTGGTCAAGCACAGGAAATGAATCAAACAGCACTGCTGTCATCTTTCTCCGCAGCTTGATTGGATCGACTACCGACCGGTCTACCATGACGAGACCTCCATCATTCAGGACCCACGGAGGACGCTTTTCGCGCCTCAAACAAGCTATGGAAGCCGGACTTGCGAAGCGGTCGGCCGGTAGCGGCACACTGCCAGCTTCAGTTTGGAGAATCTCGCCGTTTGGACCAACTTTCAGCTCGCGCACAATCGGAACCTGAAGTGCCTGACCAGATTTCCAGGAGTTTGTCCGAAACCGAACATCTTCGCGAAAATCAGCCTTGATTGCATCCAGATTGACACCGGCTTTACGCCAGAACCAGATGCGAACTTCCTGGGTGAGGGCGAGGTTTGCCATTTCGAGGAGTTTCTCGACAGATGGCCGTTCCTTCGTTCCCTTCTCCCACTGGACTACCTGCGGGCGGCTCACTTTCAGCTTCTCCGCAAACTCTGCTTGCAGCAGGCCAAGTGCTTTCCTCAATTCCCTCACTCGGCTTGAGAGGTCCGGGTCAGGGGTTGAAGGCACCCTCTTCCCTTTATCTGTTGACATTTCGGGCATGTTTGATTATCCTTCTTTGTGATGTATATAGATCAAACATTTACCGTCTCCTACCTGACCCGAAGCGAGATACCTCAGACCACGGGGCGCGCAGTTGAACTGTCGCTCGGATTAGTTTACTCATCAAAATCAGACAGTGGCTGCCTTTTTGGGCCGATCATCTCCCCGATAGTTAACAAACTCCAGCGGAAGCCTCCTCAGCCAGTTTCGTCAGACGCTTCAAGAGCTGCTATTCAGCTCATTTTTCAGTCCTCTTCTTGCCGTGTTCGAGTTGACCAGGAAAGCAGCTGCGGCAGATTCCTAAGTCGGAAGAGGGAGAGCGCAGGCCAGATTGGGCCCCTGAACTCTGGACTGCTGTCCGCGCCCACTTCCTTACTGGCGGGATGTTGTTCCGAGACCATCGTAGATCCAGCGAGCAGTTCATGCTCCTATCCGCGCGCCATTTCGCGGGAAGGACCTTCCAGTTCCTTTCACTCCGCGAGAAAGGACGCTTGAGCGTGTCAGCCGATGACCGATAGCGAATTCGCTGCATGGTGCGATCGGCTCGGCCTGCCGGAGAAAGCAATAGACCTTGTCCGCAAGATCCGGACGTCTCCTCCCGCTTTCCGCGTGGAAGGTCGTCACGGCAACGTTTGCGGCTCATATCCGAGTCGCAAAATGGGAATGACCATCCAGTTCAAAAATCGCACGGTGGAGTTTCCCCTCGTTTATCGGCTTGAAAACGACCCCGACGTTCTCGAATATTACTGCCAGCCCTCAGTGCCGGCCACTCTCGACTACTACGGGCCAGCCGGGAAAAGGGTTGTCCTCGACTACACAGCAGCCTACTTCGCAATTTGGAATTTGAGGGCTGGATGGATTGAAGCCAAATCCGCGGAGAAACTGGAACAACTCGCAATCTCATCTCCCAATAGATATCGTCTCTCAGGCGATACGTGGAACTGCCCGCCCGGAGAGGGATACGCACAGCCCTTCGGACTGACATATGAAGTTCATTCATCGAATTCAATAACATTAGAAGCCACGAGAAATGCGCAGTTCCTGGATAACTATCTGCGTGGACCCGCTCATGTTCCGGATGATCACGTGCAACTTGCTCACAAACTCCTCGCGCATTATCCTGCGATGACCCTTGAACTTCTTCTAGATAAGACGGGGGACAAATTCGACTCCGATTCGATTTACCAAATGATCGTGAACTCCATAATCCACGTCGACCTAGAGAGCGCCCTTCTCATAGAACCAGAACGAATGCGAGTCTTCGCTGACCGCGAGACCCTAGAGCAGTTCAAGGCAGGATCTGCAGAGGAACGCGCCATCACTGGAGGATTTGCAATACGAGTTGGTGTGAGTTTTTCATGGGATAGTAAGCCGTGGACAATCTTAAACGTCGGTCAAAGTTCCGTTGGCATCTTGGGAGAAGACAAACTGCTCGTCGACCTGCCAGTCCTGGCCATCGAAAAGCTGTTCAAAGAGAGAAGGATTCGGCAGATCGGCGATTCGGCCGGCCCAAATGACCACCCCGAAGTAACGCGACGCCTCCAAGTGGCCGGCAAGAAAGACTTCCATATTGCGAACAAGCGATACAAGAGCATCGCCGGATACTTGGATATCTCAAAAAGTAAGCCGACAAATCCGTCAAACAGAACGCTTCGCCGCCATATCGCGGCCTACCGGGCTGCAGTGGACGTCTATGGGAACGGCTACATTGGTCTGCTCCCCAGGACTAGCCAGTGTGAAAGACAACAACTAGACGACGACACTCGCCGCGCGATGCTCGAGTCCATAAAAGATGATTTTGAGACTCCGGAACAACCGTCGAAATCTAGCTCCTGGTCAAGATTCCAAGCAAATCGGTTAGAAGCAAATAAACCGTGCCCCAGTTACTGGACCTACTGCAAAGCAGCTAATGACAGACCGGCATATGAACAGTCTGTCAGGCGGAGAGGTCCCCGTGCGGCATACACGGAGAAGGAGTTCTGTTGGAATCTTGAACAAAGTACACCGCCGCATGGCGACCGACCATTTGAGATCTGTCACGTGGACCACACGGAATTAGATTTAAGCATGGTTGCCGCGGATGTCCTGATCGGGATGGGACGACTTTGGTTAACGATCCTTTCGGATGCATTTAGCCGCCGCGTACTTGGTCACTACCTCACCTTTGACGAACCGAGCTATCGCTCTTGCATGATGGTCATCCGCGAATGCGTTAGGCGCCACGGACGCCTTCCCCAAATCCTCGTGGTTGACAACGGGCCAGAATTCCGAAGTACATACTTCGATAAGGTCCTTGCGAAGTTTGAAATTACGAAGGAACGGCGCCCACCTGCACAGTCCCGGTTTGGATCAGTCCCAGAGCGGCTATTCGGAACAACAAATACGCAGTTTATCCATACATTGCGTGGCAATACTCAGATCATGAAGCAGGTCCGTCAGGTCTCAAAGGCCTACAACCCGTCCACGCGCGCAATCTGGGATATGGGCTCACTCGAGACCAGGATCGGGGACTTCTTCTACAACGTTTACGACACAAATGAACATCCAGCCCTGCACGGAAGTCCTCGTGATACTTACAACTCTGGATTCAGGTTCACGGGCTCCCGCGTTCATATGCTCATCGCATACGACCACGAGTTCCAAATGCAGACTGCGCCGAGCACTCGTACCGGTTTTGTCACTGTGGACTCTGGCCGCGGCGTCATCATCAACTATTTTCGATATTGGTGTCCTGAATTCCGCGATCCGAAGCTAGACAAGAAAAAGGTCGATGTTCGATACGACCCCTTCAACCTCGGCATTGCCTGGGTCTACATCCACAACCGCTGGGTGGAATGCCGCAGCCAATTCTACCTGACGATGAAAGGTCGCTCCGAAAAGGAATTGAAACTTGCCGCCAATGTTTTGCTCGCGCAGAACCGCCGAGGCGGCAAGAGGCGCATGACAACAACCGCGGCAGCGCTGGCAGAATTCTTTAAGCACAACAAACAGCATGAGGAAATCCTGCTGCAACACAGACGCGATGAAGAGGGCCGCCGTTGCCGGGAAGCCAAGGCTAACAGACCGACATCGGCCCGGCCTTCAATGAAACAAAATGCTCCAACCGACGCAATTGATTGCGATCCGTTCACCATCTCCTTCAATGATTTAAAGATTTGTGGTGATCTATGACCGACATAGCGAATCGCGCTTTTCCATCGGAACTGATTGGGGCTAGCGGCGAGAGAAAGATGCTCTATTTCAGAGATGAAGTCAGGATAGAGCACAAGATGTTGGCTTCTGCGAAGGTTGACGTTATCAACGCGATAGCGATATCGAAACCCGGAGATCTTGTTCTTCTGTGCGGGCCAACCGGGGTCGGGAAGACCACGGCTGCGAAGGCGGTAGCAAAGACTTTGACTGAGGGACTACTCGACGAACTGAAGACTGATCTCGAACGTTATCCAGTGCTACTGAGCAAACTCTCCGTGCCTGGTGCGGGATATTTTTCATGGTCATATAACTTCCAGCGAATTTTACGGGCAGCTAACGAACCTCTAATACATCTAAAGATACCTGGCCGAACAAGATATACGGGCTCAGCCATTCCGCAAAACGAACGGATGAATGTCGGGCGATATGAACAGGCATATGAAAAGGTCCTTGAACATCGTAGGCCTTTGGCAGTCATCCTTGATGACGCGCACAACATGGGAAAGGTTCCGCCAAAGCGCCTGCCATACATGCTGGACTACGTCTGGACCCTGGCTGAGTTTACCAAAGTTCCGCACGTGCTCCCGGGCACATATGATCTTCTCGCGATACGAGATTTAAGTGGTCAGGCAGCCCATCGCAGCATCCCAATCCATTTCCGACGCTATACGCTCGAGAAGGAGGACAGGATTGCCTTTGCGGAAGCAGTGAAGACGCTCCAGGGGAAGATGCCCGTGAAGCAAACGCCGAATTTCGAGGCACAGTTCGAATACCTGATGGAGCGGTCAGCCGGATGCGTCGGAATACTGAAAGAGTGGCTAGATCGGGCGTTGGCTGAAGCACTGCTGACAGGATCGACAACAGTAAGCGTATCGCACCTGAAGAACACTACGCTGTCAGATGGGGCGCTTGCCAAAATCTTCTCCGAGATAGTGGAAGGCGAAGAATGGTTCTTCCAGCAATCTGAGGCGTATGCAGAACAGCTTCAGCAGATGCGCGCCCCAAAAACTCTGACCAGGACAAGCGATCCGAATTCCAAGAAGATCGCTGTGAATGAGCCTCGTAAAGGGCGGATTCCGAAGCCTGGCAATCGCAATCCCAATCGTGACGAAATCGGTCGCCAACAACACGCTTCAACCGCGCCTCATTGAGGCAATCCATATGCTTCGAGTCGATTGAATGGCACAACGGCGTTCATTGAATGACAAGCCTTGGCAGATCGAGAGGGCAAATGGAAACCTCGGAGCACATGTGCACCGAACTCGATCCCTTGTCGAGCTTGATTCCTAGTCGAACCAAACTCTATTGCCTCAATCCAATTGGGATCGGAACGGCGCTGGTAGAGGGAATACCGAGCTACGTCATGAGGGTGGCAGAAGCGCATCGGATCAGCGTGCGTCATCTCGCGGGGCAAATCCTCACTGACCTAGCGAGTCCATTGGGACTCCTTTTCCCTGCGGGGCGAGCAAAGTTGTGTAACCGAGACGGATTCAGAACCCAACCTTACGCCATTAGCGGAGTCGTTGATCGAGTAGAACTCTGGATACATGCGCTAGAGTGCGGGACTGGGAGAAGCGATATCCGCCTGCTCTCAATGTGGCCCTTTCGAGAAGCGCTTGGAGAGCGGATGTTCTCAGATAAGAGAGGCTGGTGCCCCTTCTGTCTCCAGATGTGGGTGGAGAATGGAACCACAGTGTACGAGCCGCTGCTTTGGTCATTCGAAGATGCTTCCGAATGTCCCGTACACGGATGTCCACTTGTCCACAAGTGCGCTACGTGTAATCGCTTGTTGGGTGCCCTCGCGGGAAATTCGCATGTTGGGCATTGCAGCTCCTGTGGAAGCTGGCTAGGGTCGTCTGGGGAGCTCGTCGAGACCGTCTCGAACCCGTCAACTGAGGGCGTAGCCGCAGAAACCGCAGAGATTGCTCGCCTTCTCGAGCGGATCCCTGCCATAGAATGGTCCACCCTTGCCGATGTGTTTCGACGCAATCTCACAACCTACCTTGAATCTGTTGCAAACGGCAACATTTCGGTCATGGCCAGATGCATGCGGTGCGACCCAGCGGTTCTCAGCTTCTGGATCATTGGGAAGTTTAACCCGCACCTTGGGAATCTGCTTCGTGCTTGCCAACACATGGGTATTTCAACCGCCAGGCTATTTGACGTGTCCGCACCAACCGCGCAAGAGATAGAGGCAGCGAACAACTCACGCGTGAGATCGGAAAGCAAAGTCATGGTGTATCCCAAGCGCATGAGAGCGGAACTTGTGCACTGCCTCCGTGAGGCCCTCTCCGACCCGATGCCAATGACACTTCGTAGCGTCGCTGAAAAACTTTGCTATACAAGTAGTGAGCCCCTTTACCGCGCCAGCCGGGAACTTTGCCGGCAGGTTTCTGAGCGATTTCGGGCACAAAGCAAGAAACCCAATCAGGCGAGGAAATTTGGTGAACGAATCTGCGACCCTGCCACGCTGCGTCGCACCCTGAAAGAATCGCTGAAATCCGATCCCATCCCTTCACTTGTGGAAATTGCCAGGGAATTGGGTTACGCAAACGAGAGACCCCTCAAAAGAGAGCAACCCGAGCTCTGCGCCTTGCTGCAGAAGAGACGTTCGGAATACCGGCGAACCCAAAGGGAAATGGAAATTCAAATTTTGGAATCGGCACTCTGTGAAGACCCTGCGCCCTGCGTCTGGGAGATGTGTAAGCGGCTTGGAGTCCGGAATACCTCCGTTCTGCGACGTCGGGATCCCGAGCTGTGTTCCAGGATTGATGAACGATACAGGAGTTTGAAACTGGACACGGTTGAAGGCGCTAGGAACCTCGCACGCGCTGCATTGGAAGAGGTCCCTCCGCCTCCACTTAGGCTTATTCAAAAGCGGTTGAACATAACTACGGACATCGTGAGAGCAAACTTCCCTCAAATTGGCAAGCAAATCTCCGAAAGATACCGTGAATATAGGGCCTTGAAGGCCCTGAATTGGCGGAACATTCATCTCGATTCTGTGCGTGCCGTAATTACAGAGCTTAATTCTGAGGGCATTTATCCATCATCGAGAGTTGTTCTTAGGAGAATCCCCGAGGGCACCCGCATTGGTAGGATGGCGCTGATCGAATTAATTCGAGAAGCAAAAGCAGATTTGGGCATTTCTGATTGATGCGACAATGCACTTCGATCTGAAAGGGACAAAATACGATCGATCCCCAAAACTGGAGATTTGAATCTTGATCGGCAAGGAACGGCCAAGACACCTGATCGACAACGACGAGAGTCCAGAATCACACAATAACGATGGAAGTGAGTTTGGGCCATCCTGTTCTGATTTTCATCTACAGTCTGGCGCTGCTCTTTTTGGGGTGCGCGATCAGAATAAGGTGGGCCAAAATACCCTCGATTTCGATCGGTGTAGCTGTCGCTGGTGCATTGTTGAGGATCATTCACGATTTGCTCACAGCATTTCTGTGGTTTTGGGTACCTTCATCATGCGACCCTGCCTGCAACCAGAAATCTTCAAACTCGAGGATGCTCGATCTTCTTTGATGGCGTCGATCCAGAGCTGTAACGCCAGGTCCTCGCACTTCGGGTTCCTTGTGGGCAAGGCTGCTCTCCAATGCGGGCGCAGAAATCTTCAGTTGCCATCCGCTGGTGGACTAGATAGCCAGCCCTGGTGACACCTTTTATTACATTATTATTTATTTGTGATGCATATTAGGGTATCACTCGATTTTTCTTTAGATGTATTATATTGTTTCAATTATGACTTACGATGCAAAACAATGTATCAAACCTCTAGGGCAGAAAGCGCTACCCACAGAGATGCGCCAAGCCCTGATATTGGCGCGCAGGAAGCGCGGCTGGAGCCAGAGGGACCTGGCAAGCCGCCTCGGTATCGGCCAGAGGCACATCTCCGGCATCGAGTCGGGCAAGATTGTGCCGCGTTATGACACGCTCCTTGAGATCGTCCGCATGCTCGAGCGTGACCTCATCGTGGTACCCCGCGCCCTAGTACCCATCGTTCAGTCACTCGTGCGCGACCACCTCAAGGACGAACAGGGCGAAGGAGAGGAACGGTCCCTCTATGCCGCCGATCGCTACGAAGACGACTCGCAGGAGCGGCGCGATGAAGTTTGACTCGAAAAAACTCAACGCGCTTACGGTGCGCCTGCACGGAAAGCAGATCGGCGTTATCACCCGCCTCGCGGGCGACCGGCAGCTTTTCGCCTTCGAGCAGGACTATATCGACGATCAACAGCGCCCTACCTTGAGCCTCTCCTTCAAGGGCAGCACCGGCGGGCTCGTGACCAACTTTCGCCCCGTGGGGCGCCGTGTTCCAGTCTTCTTCTCCAACCTTCTGCCTGAAGGCCACCTGCGCGACTATCTCGCCGCGCGTGCAGACGTGAATCCCGAGCGCGAATTCTTCCTCCTCGCCGCCCTCGGTGCAGACCTGCCCGGCGCGCTTGTTGTTGCGCCGCTTGAGAGCAGCCAACAACTATCCGAACCACACCCCAATAATCATGATGTCAACCATGACAACGGTCAGGACGGCGAAGGGCCGCTGCGCTTTTCGCTCGCCGGCGTGCAATTGAAATTCTCCGCCGTCATGGAAGCATCCGGCGGCCTCACCATTCCCGCCGACGGTTTGGGCGGCTCATGGATCGTCAAGCTCCCTTCCGCACGTCACAAAGCGGTTCCCGAGAATGAATTCGCCATGCTGGAGCTGGCCCGGCGCTCCGGCATCTCCGTCCCTGAAAACAATCTCGTCGACGTAGCCAGCATCAAAGGATTGCCCGAACAGGCCCATACGGCGGAAAGCAAGGCCCTGGCGGTGAAGCGGTTCGACCGCATGCCGGACGGCAAGCTCGTCCACATGGAAGATTTCGCGCAGGTTTTCGGGGAATTCCCCAACAACAAGTACAAGTTCCACAGCTACTCAAATATCGCCACCGTGTTGTGGGCGGAAATCGGCGAAGACGCCGTGATCGAATTCGTCCGCCGCCTGGTCTTTTCAGTCGTCATCGGCAACGCCGATATGCACCTCAAGAACTGGTCTCTCCTTTATCCCGACCGGCGCATGCCCGCGCTCTCGCCGGGTTACGACTTCGTGGCAACGCTTCCTTATATTCCCGGCGACACGCTGGCCTTGAGTTTCGGCGACAGCCGCAGTCTTTTCGAAATCACACCTGACCAGATGCGCCGCTTT
>CZKZ01000223.1_pt1 | contig 11596 bp, 10 predicted proteins | sample 1122171 | NCBI WGS metagenome assembly CZKZ01 (sample SAMEA3539301, study PRJEB10725) | soil metagenome | biome: tundra; feature: field; material: soil | place: USA | collected 2010-05 | depth 0.15 m
CATGTATCGCCGCCTTCGACATCCTGGAGAAGGAACCGGAGAGAATCCTGCGCCTGTGGTCGAACACCCGCTACTTCCAGGGCGAGCTCAAGCGGTTGGGCTTCAATATCGGAGGCGTCACCACTCCGGCCACTGAGACACCCATCACGCCGATCATTGTGGGCGAAGGCCGCGCTGCGATGGAGTTTTCACGCGCACTCTTCAACGAGGGTGTAATGGCCACCGGCATCGCCTTCCCCACCGTTCCGGAGGGCAAGGCAAGAATCCGCGCCATTCTCACCAGTGAACATACGCGCGCTCAGCTCGACCAGGCACTGGATATCTTTGATCGTGTGGCCAGGCGGCTGGGGATTCTACAATAGGGCACGATGATCGCTCATCTGCGCGGCAAGCTCATTTTCAAGCAGCCCGGCCAGGCTATTGTTGAAGCGGCCGGCGTCGGCTACGACGTAGCCATCTCTGTGCCTACCTTTACGGCGCTGCCCTCGGTTGGCGCTGAGGCTGCGCTGCACATCCACACCCAGGTCAGCGAAGATCAGATCGCGCTATTCGGCTTTCTCGAACGCGAAGAGAAGCGTCTCTTTGAGCGGTTGATCACGGTGAGCGGAGTGGGCCCCAAGCTGGCAATCAAAATGTTGAGCGGCCTCAACCCCGAACGCACGGTGCAGGCCATCCGCGGTCAGGATCACGCGCAACTGACGCGCATTCCCGGCGTGGGCAAGAAGCTGGCCGAGCGCCTGGTTGTCGAGCTAAAAGACAAGCTGGACGACTTTGCGGTTGCGCCGGTGCAATCGTCCGTGCGCGGGCCTGCCGCTGAAGACGTGCTTTCAGCCCTGGTCAACCTGGGCTATCAGCGACCCGCGGCGGAGAAGGCAATCGAACAGGCTATCGCAAAAGAAGAAGCCCTTGCAGCCGACTTCGATGGTCTGTTCCGTGGCGCATTAAAGGTAATCCGGTAGACTGTCAGGAAGCCCTTCGTTCGAGCAAGCGGTAAAGGCCTTCCCCATCGCGAATTCCTGGGGCAGATTCAGTATTCCAACGGGATCTGTAATCCCAAATTGGGTTTTTCCGTTCTAACTAACATCGGTCGCTGGACCTCTTCCCCGAGCGACAGCCTTCCCCACAGTTCAAGGATGGTCGTTTTGCGCCTAATTGTCGCTCTTGTGTGCCTGGGTCTTGCTTCAATTTGCCACTCCCAGACGACGCACATTCCAGAAGCCGCGCAGGCCAACCTGTCAGCGGCGGGTGAAGCCGTGGCCGATTTCAGCCGGGAATCTTCTTCGGCAGATCTCTCTGAAACAGTTGATGTAATCTCAGTTCACGACGTATCGCCGACCAACCAGTCCACACGGGACACCAGTCATGGCGACCCGCGCCCCGGGCGCAGCTCAGACGGACCGGTCGACGCCAACGGGGATCCGATTCCGCTCAATCGCCTGCAACCGCAGCGAATCCTCGGCTTTATGCCTAACTTCCGTACCGTCTCCGAAGGCGCCAAGCCGCACCCGCCCGGCTGGAAGTACAACTTCACCGTCGCCACCCACCAGGCAACGGATTACTCCTCGTTCGTCTTTCTTGGAATCACTTCGCTCTCGGCCGAAGGCATCAACGCGCATCCCGTGCTTGGCAAGGGCGTGGGAGGCTTTTGGGCCTACACCTGGCGCGGCTTCCTCGATAAGACCGACAACACCTATCTCTCCGCGTGGCTGCTGCCCAGCCTTCTTCACGAGGACACCCGCTATTACGCCCTCGGCACGGGTCACAGCATCCCGGTCCGTAGTCTCTACGTGATAAGCCGCCAGGCCGTCGCCCGCACCTATGGCGGCAGTAACACGCCCAACGTCGCCGGACTCGGCGGCAAGGTCCTCACCCAGGTGTTCTCGCGCGGCTACTACCCGGCCAGTGCGTCCGGCTTCACCGTCCTCGCCACCAAGTTCAGTTACTCTGTCATGCGTGACGTAGCCCTCTCCGCAATCCGCGAGTTTTATCCCGACGCCGCCGCGCACTTCATTCGCAAGCACCGCGAAAAAATGGCCCGGCTCGCCGCAGAGAATGATTCTTCCGTTCACTGACGAAATTGATAGGTTTCTTCACAGCAAATGGAATCCCGAAGATTAGTCATTTTTGCTAACCTTCCAGCAGTATGCCTCGCGCCGAGAAACCCGCTCCCTCCGTAGCTGTCCCGTACTTCCGCCCCGAAGCCCTCACCTTTCTCCGCAACCTCGTACGCAACAACGACCGTGAATGGTTCACGCCGCGCAAGCCCATCTTTGAAGCGGAGTTGAAGGAACCAATGCTGGCCATCATCCGCAAAGTGACAGACGCGATGATGGAGTTTGCGCCAGCATTCGTGCGGCCTGCAGAGAAGTGCCTCTTCCGCATCTACCGCGATACGCGCTTCAGCGCCAACAAGCTGCCCTACAAAACGCACGTGGCGGCATGGTGGTCACACCAGGGGCTGGAAAAGACATCGGGCGCCGGCTACTACTTTCACGTGAGCGCAAAGGAAGTGATCATCGCCGCCGGGGCTTACATGCCAGAGAAAGATCAACTCTCCGCCATCCGTCACTGGCTGCTCGATCACCACGCAGAGTTCCGCAAGCTGCTGCAGAAGCCCACCGTCCGCAAAACCTTCTCGGAATTCGAGGGCAACGCGTTGACGCGACCACCCAAGGGATTTCCGTCCGACCATCCGGGCATGGACCTGATCCGCTGCCGCCAGTGGGGGCTGGCGGCCACGCTGCCCGCCGCGGAGGCTCTCAAGCCAAACCTTGCCGCAACACTGATTCGCTATTTCAAGATCGCCGCGCCCGTAGTGGATGCGCTGAATACACCCATCGCGGCAGCGCAGGCGCCGCGAAAAAAGGTGCTCTTCGGCCTGAAATAAGAGCTCCGGCAACGGTAGGTGCGGTGAGCGTCTCAAGGCCGTCATTATTGGTGTGACGCGTCGGATGGGACAAAAAACCAAGAAAATAGGCCAAAAATGGGCAAAATCGGAAGAAAAGCCCAAGAAACCTGTGGAAAACAGGCTTTCCCCATTGACTTTGCCCACCTCAAAGCTGCATTGTAACCATCGGCAGGGTTCTTCGAAGCCGCATGAATACAGGGGTTTTGTGCACGCGCAGCCTCATTCGCACCTTCTCCATGCGGTACGCATTTCGCGGCGGAAGCCCGGCAACAAAGGCAGCCCCGAGGGCTCGCCAAGAAGGAGAAAAATTACATGGCAACTGGAATGACCAAGACCGCTCTTACACGGCATCTGGCCGAGAAGCTCGAAATCACCAACAAGCAATCCGCTGCCTTCCTGGACCTGCTGGCCGAGACCGCCATCAAGGAAACCAAGAAGAACGGCGTTTTCGTCATCCCCGGCATCGGGCGCCTCGTGAAGGCAGAGCGCAAGGCCCGCATCGGCCGCAACCCCCAGACCGGCGCGGCCATCAAGATCAAGGCCAAGACCGTAGTCAAGTTCCGCGTGGCCAAGGCCGCGAAGGACGTCATCGCCCCACCAAAGAAGTAAATTTGTTGCCTGCGAATCAAAGGGAGAAGCTTATGCGCTTCTCCCTTTTTCGCTTTCTTGGGTAGTTTGCAAACAAGTTTTTCTGCACTCTGGCGGCTGGCCGGCTCATCCCATGAGCTATGGCATCAGAGTCCACGATCGTTCAACCACACTCATCTGCGCCCGCGCGCCGTTCTTCCGTTATTCCCCTCCTGCGGCTTGAAGGTCTGGCGGTGGCCGCCGTTTCTGCAGCGCTCTATGCGCGTACCGGGGCCAGTTGGTGGCTCTTTGCGGCACTGTGGCTGCTTCCCGATCTCTCTATGCTGGGGTATCTCGCGCGGCCCTGCTGGGGTGCGCGCTGTTACAACGCGATCCACTCGTATGTTGCTCCGGCAGCGCTCGGCCTGTCTGCACTCTTGTTCCACACCCACGGCATGTTGTTGCCAGTTACGCTCATCTGAGCCAACCACATCGGCGTAGATCGCCTGCTTGGATACGGGCTCAAGTACGCCGAAGGTTTCGGATGGACGCACCTGGGCAGGCAAGGCAAACAGGCGCAGTGAACCTATTCCTGAGCGCTCGTCTTCTTTCTGACTCCCGGCATCAGCGCATACACCACCACTGAAGCACCAAAGCCAATCAGCCCCGCCCTGACAATCGACACGTGAAACAGACCCCAGGCTGCCGGCGAAACAACGAGAAAGACTAGTGCGGGAATCGTCTTCTTCATCAGTCCCCGCACAACCATCGAGGCCACAAAGCTGATGAAAATGGCCAACAGCATCGTCGGGTTGTCGTAGGTCCACGAAACAACAGCAAAGGTGAGGAACGCGCCGATCGGCACGATCTCGGTAAGCACAGCGGTCAACCAGCGCGGCTCTGCGGCAGCGGACGGCAGGCCAGCTCCGAGCCGCGGCACGATGCGCGGCACCGCACCCAGATACTCGCGGTAGGGCTCGCCCAGCTTTTCAGTGAGAAAGGCTTCTTCGCCAAGAATAAGACGCAGATAGAAGATTCCGATGAGCACCACCATCAAGAGCGCACCGCTCGGCGTCAGCAACAGCGAGATTGCCGCCATCATAAACCAGCCGCCGAGGTAGAGCGGATTGCGCATGCGGCGGTAAGGGCCCGCGGCCATCACCGCGCCCGCCTGCATGTTTTCGTGGTGAACAACGTCGTACCCGAGGTAGGCCGCGCCCCACACGCGCAACACCATGCCAATTGCGGCGAGGATCGTGCCGAAAATAATGACGATGTGTGTGGAGACCGTGAAGCTCGCCAGACCCGACCGGTTGATCTCGAGAGCCAGCCCCTCCAATGTGGAGAGCCGCTTTTCCATATTCCACGGTCTGACCCACGGCGCCCAAATTGCGATAAAGACGATGACGATCTGAATCAACATCCGCAGACGAAACTCGATTGCGCTTGCTTTCATGCACACATCCCTTTTGCCGGAGTGTAGCATCCACAAGTTGGTAGGGTGCGCAGCCGGGCTATTGTGGGACGCGCCCTTACTCCGTCCGCAGCGCCTGCATAGGATCTGTCTCCATCGCCGCGCGGGCAGGGATCAGCGTTGCCGCAAGAGCAACAACGACCAGCAGCAGCGTGACGGCTATGAAGCTGCCTGGATCGTGCGTACCAACATGGAAGAGCAGGCTCTTGAGCTGTTGCGCTGCAGCCAGCGCCGCACCCAAACCAAGAACTCCGCCCAACACGATCAGCCGTACACCTTCACCCGCAATCAGGCGGAGAATGTCCATCCGCGTTGCGCCCAGAGCCATGCGCACTCCGATCTCCTGCGTGCGCTGCGCAGCCACGAACGCAATAACTCCATAGAGCCCGATCACCGCCATCAGCAACCCACACAGTGCAAAGAAGCCGAGCAGTGCTGTTTCGAAACGCGGGCGGTCAGCCAGCCGGTTCACGGTCTGCGTAAGCGTATCGATCTCCACCGGCACAGTAGGATCGATCTGCGCAATCTGCGAGCGCACCCACGGAGCTATGACAGAAACTGGAAGAGCCGTCTCAATAAGAATGATGCAATGCCCATTCCAGCTTTCTGGGTGATGGTTACTTCTCAGCTCGTAGAATTCTGGTTCATCCTCGCCCGCCAGGCCTGCGTTTTTCACGTTTGCTGCAATGCCCACGACGGTAAAGACGGGACCGTCAAGGACAAAGTAGGGGTTGTAATTCGCGAACTGTATATGCTGGCCGATCGCGTCTCCCCGAGGGAAGAGGCGCTCGGCAAGTTTCTGGCTCAGGACCATGAAATCTCCACTTGCATTCCGATCTTCCTCGGCAAAGCCCCGTCCTTCAACGATCGGAATCTGAAGCGCACGAAAGTAATCCGGCGTCACCAAACGCGAAATCACGGTGCCACCGGTTCCCGCCGGCGTGCGCGGCTGGCCGGCGACAAAGATATCCGCGTAACGCCTTCCGCCGTGCCAACTGTTGGCGTCAGGAGGAACTGAGTCGCTCATTCCAACCGCGGTAACGCCGGGCAAACGTCGCAGTGACGCTTCTGCGCGATGATAAAAGTCCATGAACGCCTGACCGGTCCGGTATCGTGCTGGATTCAGTGGAACCTGAACAGTGATCACATTGTGTGTCTGCATGCCGAGATTCTGTTGTTCAAGATTCCGAAAGCTCTTCACCAGCAGGATCCCACTCGAGAGCAGAACCACGCTGATGGCGATTTGTGTGGCCACCAGACCTCGCCGCAGCCGGACATGTGTACTGGGATTAGTTGAGCGCGCGACCAACGCTGTTGCACGAGGCTTCTCCAGCGCGGGCACAATACCGAATAAGCCAGCGCAGAACAGCGACACAAGCACCGTGAAAAGAACAATGCGCAGGTCGAGCCGCGCCGTGGCTAGGAATGGAATGCCTGTGGGAGCAATGGCGACGAAAACGCGCAGCAGCCCTTCTGATAGCAGGCATCCCGCGGCAGCGCCCGCAACGGACAATACGAGCGCCTCTGTGAGCGTTTGGCGAATGAGTCTTCCACGGCTCGCGCCCAATGCGGAACGTACCGCAAGCTCACGAGCCCGGACCGCGCCGCGCGCAGAGAACAAGGTGGCCACGTTGGCACAGGAGATCAGCAAGACCGCGAGTACTGCGCCCAGCAGCACCCATGCCGCCGTATACGCGTCCTGCATCTGCCGGTCGCGAATCGATCGGATTTGCAGGAGAAACTCCTTGCGAAACTCTGCTGGAATCCACTGCTGCGTGTGCCGGTAGAGCGGCTCCATCTCGGCCTTTGCCTCGGCAATGCTCACGCCGGGCTTCAACCGCGCGAACGCCCACATTGGATAACCGATACCTGAATTGACCGTATGCTGTGCCGCAACGTCCATCGCCGCGGGGAGAACAATGTCCGTCGACTGCAGGCGCGGCATCTCAAAGTCTTTGGGAAGCACACCGACGATTCGCACCGGATGATCGTCAAGCTCGATGGTCTTGTTCAGAACATTTGGGTCACGGTTGAAGCGGCTCATCCAAAGTCCATCCGAAATGAGTGCAACTTTTGGGCTGTTGGGCAGATCCTCTTCCGGGAGGAAATTGCGTCCGAGCTCAGGGGAGATACCGAAGGTGGGCAGAAAAGTTTGCGCAACTCGCGCGCATTGCAAAGGTACGGGGTTAGCTTCAGTGAGGTTGCATGCGTTCACACCTCGTTCGAAGGTCATGGAGGAGAAGGGCTTCTGGTTGTCGCGCCATTCATAAAAGAATCCGCCCAGTGTGAACTCCTGCTTCTCAAGCGATTGCACCAACCCCACCGAGACCAGCCGGTCATCGTGTGCATAGGGCAGGCTGCGGAAAAGGATGCGATCTACCACGCTGAAGACCGCGGTTGTAGCGCCGATGCCGAGCGCAAGCGTGGCAATTACTGTGATTGTGAAAACCGGATTGAGGCGAAATCCGCGCAACGCATAGCGCACGTCACGCAGCAGATTCTCAAGCCACGGCAGCGTCCGCCTTTCGCGGTATGCCTGCCGCGTCTGCTCCGCGCCACCTAATTGCAGCAACGCCTGCCTTCGCGCTTCGTCGGGATTCAGGCCGGCGCGAATCCCATCCTCCGTGTGCATTGTTACGTGGCTCTCAAGCTCAGCAGCAAACTCGCCGTCCTGAGGCCAACCGAAAGCGAGCCCGCGCAACCGCATCCACAATGCTCTGAGCCTTCGCATTGCTTCTCCTTATGCTTCGTGGGCCGGCGCCAAAAAACGCGCCAGGATTTCGGTGGCCTGCTCCCACTCGGCTGCAGCCTTGCGCACGCGGCGCTGGCCGGCTTTGGTGAGCTCATAGAATTTCGCGCGGCGGTTGTTCTCAGAAACTCCCCAGCGCGAGCGGATGTAGCCTTCCTGCTCCAGCTTGAGCAGCGCCGGGTAGAGCGTGCCGTAATTCAATTGCAACAGGTCGCCGCTGGTCTGTTCGATGCGCCGCGCCAGGCCGTAGCCGTGTTGTGGGCCCATGGCCTCGAGCGTCCTGAGTACCATCAGCGTCATCGTTCCCTGCCACACATCGGTTTTTTCAGCCATTCCATTACTCCTATTGCGAACCAATAGGAACACTCTACCTCTGGACCTATGGGAATGCAATAGGAATCGTTGGCCAGCACAGCCCGGGCAGCTCAAGCTCCATGCGCGACAGGTCTCCGGGCAGTTTACTGTGGTACGCTGGCGCATAAGCCTGCTGTCCACCCACATATGCCTGGAGGAAGTTTCCCGATGCAATTACGTGGTTTCTGTGTTGGTTTTCTCGCTGCCGCGTTGCCTTTGGCTGCACAAACTCCGGCGACTCCCTCCGATCTGTCCAATTCCGTGGAACGCCAGTTGCCCGCGCTTATCGAAACCTACAAGCATCTGCACCGCAACCCTGAGCTCTCGCGGCACGAAGAGCAGACCTCGGCTCTTGTGGCTGGCGAACTGCGCAAGCTGGGTTACACGGTGACGGACCACGTGGGCAAATATGAGGACGGCACGCAAGCATTTGGCGTGGTAGCCATTCTTGAAAACGGCGCCGGACCGCACGTGCTGATTCGCACCGACATGGATGCGCTGCCGGTAGAAGAGAAGACCGGCCTGGACTACGCCAGCACGGTGAAGAGCACCAACGCGCAGGGGCAGCAAGTGGGCGTAATGCAAGCCTGCGGTCACGACCTGCATATGACGGTTTTCCTTGGCATGGCTCGGGAGATGGCGGCGCGCAAGACTCAGTGGCATGGAACCCTAATGCTAATTGGTCAGCCGTCAGAAGAAATCATCGAGGGCGCGGCAGCCATGCTCGCCGATCATCTTTACGAGCGCTTCGGCAAGCCTGACTTTGTGCTCGCCGAGCACGATACGAACGACGTGCCGGCAGGCTCCATCAGCATCAAAGGCGGACCTCTGCTTGCCAGCGCCAACACGCTGACTGTAACCATGCGCGGCATCGGCGGACATGGCTCCCAGCCTCAGTCCGGCAAGGACCCTATCCTGCTGGCCGCTGAGTTTGTGCTCGTGGCGCAGACCATTGTCAGTCGCCAGATAGATCCGCAACAGCCCGCGGTGCTCTCCGTTGGCACCATACATGGTGGAACGAAGAACAACATCATTCCCGACGAAGTGACGATGGGCTTGACGCTGCGCACCTACTCCCCTGCCGTTCGTGATGCGATCATCGCCGATGTGCGCCGCACCGCCGAGGGGCTCGCGAAGGCCTACGGTGTTCCCGCGGACCGCATGCCGACGGTAACTCTGGGCGAGAGCACACCCGCCACCATTAACGACGCGGCTCTGGCGGAGCGTCTGCGCGCGTCAGCCTCGGCTGCTCTGGGCAAAGACCGCGTTCTTGAGGCGCGCGCCGTAATGGGAAGCGAAGATGTTGGCTTGTTCTCGCTCGAAGGAAAGATTCCTGCCGCGATGTACTGGCTCGGCGCGGCCGATCCGGCAAAGCTCGAGGAGAGCCGCAAAACGGGCGTGCCGCTGCCCAGCCTTCACTCGTCGCTTTTTGCGCCTGTGTATGCTTCGGCCATCCCCACTGGAGTGACCGCAATGACGGCGATGGCGCTCGACCTGCTGAAATAGCAAACCCCTCGGCCCTCGTTTACCTCGAGGGATCCACAAGCGCCCCGTAGATGATAGACCGGCTCAGGTATTCGACAATCGGATCCTTACCGTGGATCCGCTGAATCATTCCAACAAAGACAATGTCGTTGGTCGGATCGACCCAGAACCATGTGCCCGCAAGTCCATCCCAAAAGAAGGTGCCATTGCCTTCGGGCAGGTTGGCCTCGGGTGGGTTGTAGACAACCGCGCCATCGTAGCCATAGCCGAAGCCCGGCCGCAGGGTCTGGAGACCGATGCCATACTCACCGGTGAGCAGACTGAGCGGCACATGATTCGAGGTCATCAAGTGAACCGTGTCCGGCGCAAGAATACGCGTGCCGTTCAACGTGCCACCGTTACCCAGCATCTGCGCAAAGCGATAGTAGTCCTCTGCACTCGACACCATTCCACCACCGCCTGAAGGCATGGTGGGCGGCGTGAGGTCGTCACTCATCCCGCCGGCGCCGACTTTGGTGAGAACCAGATTGCCCTCAGGCGCGGTTTCGTAGAGTGTGGCAAAGCGGTTTCGCTTTTCAGCCGGAACGTAAAAGCCCGCGTCTCTCATGCCCAGCGGCTGATAGATATGGTCGCGCATGAAGTCGGGCAGCGACTGGCCCGAAAGCTTTTCGACAATATAGCCCTGAATATCCATCGACACGCTGTAGACCCAGGCCTTGCCCGGCTGATAGAGCAGCGGAATCTGGGACAGCTTATCGATCATTTCCTGCAGGTTGCGTGAAGCCAGCACATGCTGGTCGCGGTACATTGCATCGACAGGCGTGTTGCCGAAAATTCCGTACGTGAAGCCGGCCGTGTGCGTCATCAGCTCGCGCATGGTCGGTACGTGGTCCGGATCGACCAGGATCATCTTGCCGTCTGCATCCACTCCCTTGAAGACCTTCAGGTGCGCAAACTCCGGAATGTATTTCGAGATCGGGTCCGACGGCAGCCACTTGCCCTGCTCGTAGAGAATCATCATCGCTACGCCGGTGATGGGCTTGGTCATCGAGTAGTCGCGGAAAATGGTGTCGTTCGTCATCGGCGCGCCAGTGGCCATGTCGCGCACGCCGTAGGTGCGGTAATCCACAATCTTGCCGTGTCGCGCCAGGATGGTGACGATACCGGCAATCTGTTTCTGGTCCACCGCCTGTTGCATCAGCGCGTGCAGCCGTTCCAACCGCTCTTGCGAGAAGCCCACCGACTCGGGCTTCACGACCGTCATGTCGAGCGCCTGGTGTTGTGCGTGTACCGCCTGCAAGGGCGCTTGATGCGAGGGTGGTTGCTGCCCCGCCGCGAAAACTGCGCCGAGCACGAGCGCGCCGCAGGTCAGATGCGTACGGCTGATGTTTCCAAATCGATGCATGATCATTCGATCCTCTTGCTTACTTTGAAGGGTCCACAAGCGCCTGGTAGACGACGTTGCGGCTCAGATATTCGACGTTCGGACTGCCACCATGCATCCGCTGAATCATTCCCACAAATACGATGTCGTTGGTGGGATCGACCCAGAACCATGTTCCCGCGGCGCCGTCCCAGAAGAACGTGCCTTTGCCATCGGGCAAATTAGCCTCAGGCGGATCGAAGATCACGGCACAGTTGTATCCGTAACCAAAACCCGGTCGCAGAACTTGCAGGCCGATGCTGTATTCGCCTGTGAGCAGCTCGGCCGGCACATGGTTCGAGGCCATCAGATGCACCGAGGCCGGCGCCAGAATGCGCGCACCATTCAGCTCGCCGCCATAGGCCAGCATCTGCGCAAAGCGGTAATAGTCCTCAGCTGTTGAAGTCAGGCCGCCGCCGCCCGAGGGCATGGTTGGCAGCGTCAAAAAGTTGCCCATCCCGCTACCGTTGGTGGTGTCCGGAATCAGCTTTCCTTCAGGTCCATTTTCGTAAAGCGCAGCAAAGCGATCGCGCTTTGCCTCGGGCACGTAGAAGCCTGCATCCTTCATGCCCAGTGGCTTGAAGATCTGGTCGCGCATGAAATCGGGCAGAGACTGGCCCGACAGTTTCTCCACGA
>CZKZ01000098.1_pt1 | contig 11578 bp, 5 predicted proteins | sample 1122171 | NCBI WGS metagenome assembly CZKZ01 (sample SAMEA3539301, study PRJEB10725) | soil metagenome | biome: tundra; feature: field; material: soil | place: USA | collected 2010-05 | depth 0.15 m
GGAACCAAGCGGCAACTCAATCTGCAGATGGGTGCCATTCCCGTTCTCGTGATAGTACTGAGCAATCCGCTTTCTCACTTCGCTGGCGCTGAAGCGAACCACGGGGTCGGCGCTGGTGTCGTAATCGGGATCGCGTCCAAAAACTTCAACGCCCAGGGTACGTTCTTTTAGCTCCCCGGAGTGGCCGTCGAGGGCGGCGTCGACGACATACTTCAGCAGCGCCGGGTAGCGCTTGCTGCCTCGGAAATGATAGCTGGCAAGGATCGCGTCCAACTCTTTCAGAACCAATTCACGATCCACTTCGGAAGCAGGCCCCCATCGCTCCGGAGTTTGCGTAGTTTCATACATGCCCAGGGTTCCGATCACTCCACCAGGGAGGTAGCATACACCCGCGTAGGTGGCGTTGTCACGGGCCGCTCCAGGCCACGGAGCAGGGAGCAGCGGGGGAAATTATTCGAGAGGCGAAAATTTTATAAAATGCTTATTTTCAATATTTTACAAATAGATTTCGCCCACGAAAGGAATGTAACATACGGTATCAACCTTGCGCGAGCCAATACCGAAGTCAAAAATGCACACGGTTTGAATATCTTCAGTCTCCAGCGATCTGCATGCTGCGGTTAAGAGCGCGGGGATAAGTGTGTCCCGCATTCGCTGCAGGATATTTTGAAGATTTCTGAACCTCATTGCGGCAGACCAGGTCCCGTACTCCTCAAAGGAAAGGTATTACGGGGAAGAAGGACCGGGGCTGGTGCAAGGAAGATTATCGATAGCCCGGGGCGTCCTCTGATGGCCGTCGCAGGGCATTACAAAGGGTTTGTACGGCATTCAAAAGACCGCTCAAGCCTGGAACTTGAATCAGTCATGGAGGCTCCAAATATGACACTACGCAAAATGATGAGACCTATTATCGGGTCCGTGTTCGCCCTTCTCGTGCTTGGGTTTTCCCAAGTGCTGCTGGGCCAGGCCGTAAACGGCACGCTGCTCGGAACGGTCACTGACTCCACCGACGCAGCCATCTCCAATGCCCAGGTGACAGCCACACTCACATCCACCGGCGCAATTCACCAATCCACAACCAATGCGAGCGGAAACTACACGTTTCCCGACATGCAACCCGGAATCTACACCATCACCATCAACGCAACCGGATTCAAAAAGGCAGAGCAGCAGAACATCAACCTGCTCGCCAACACATCGCCCCGCGTCGATGTTACGCTCCAACCCGGCAACGTCTCTGAAACCGTCGTTGTCACCACGGCTCCTCCGGTCCTCCAAACCGATCGCGCCGACATCAGCACCAAGATTGAAGCACAGACTGTAATGGAGTTGCCGCTTACCACCAATCGCAACTACCAGTCGCTCCTCAACCTGGTCCCTGGCGTCGCGCCTGCAGTCTTCCAGCACTCGCAATTCTTCAATGCCTCAGACTCCTTGCAGACTGAAGCCAACGGCATGCCGCGCGTCAGCAACCTTTACCAGATTGAAGGCATCGACGACGACGAGCGCACCGGCCTTCTGCAGATCCTCATTCCTCCGGCAGAGGCCATTCAGTCCGTCGACATCTCCACCAATAACTATGAAGCCGAACTGGGCCGATCCGTCGGCGCCATCACCAATGTGACCCTCAAGTCCGGAACCAGCCAATTCCACGGTTCGGCCTTCGAGTTCATTCAGAACAACGCCGTCAACGCCCGCTCCTACTTCGCCGGGCCGCTCGGCCATCTCTCCTACAACTACTTCGGAGGCAGCTTCGGCGGACCCATCATCAAAGACAAGCTGTTCTTCTTCGGTGACTATTTGCGCACCATCGACCATGAGAACATCGGAAGCACTTTCACCATTCCAGATGCACGTTACTACACGCCAAACAGGAGCGGCAACATCGATCTCAGCGCCGCCTTAGTGGGCACCAACTGTTCCGTCACCGCCTGCAAGGGCCAAATCTATGACCCCTCTACGGGCGACGGCTCTGCGGCGCATCCCCGCACGCCGTTCGTCAATAACCAGCTGCCCGCCAATAGGATTAATCCCGTGTCGCTCACCGCCCTGCAGGGCGTCAACGCTGCGGCTGCAAAATACGGAAAGCTCGACAGCACCAAGCCGCTGTCAGCCCCAACAAACAACTACACAACCAACCTCCCATTCTCCAAGGCCTCAAACAGCTACGATGTGAAGATCGATTTCACTCCCACAGAGAAGAACCACATCAGCGGCCGGTTCAGCTACCAAAACAATTCCATCTTTCAGGCTCCCGCGTTTGGAGCCTTCTATGGTGGCCCTGCCGGTGGCGGCTTTGAAGCCAATGGCACGCAGAACACCTACAGTACCGGTGGCAACTGGGATCACGTCTTCTCACCCAGCTTCTTCACTGAAGCCCGTGTAGGCGTTGCCCACCTTCGCAATGAAGCCAACCCTATCGATTTCGGGAGTAACGACGCTTCCACTCTCGGCATCCCCGGCGTAAACATCTCCGGGCAGCCATTCACTTCCGGTCAGGTGGGAATCACCATTAACGACGGCTTCTCCGGCCCGCTCATTGGCTACTCAGCTTCCGTGCCATGGATCAGAGCTGAATCCAACATCGATATGGTCAACAATTGGACCAAGGTCAAGGGAAACCACACTATCAAGTGGGGTGTCGATCTTCGGCGTGTTCGCGACGATCTTCTCCAGGATCAGACCTTCAGCCCGCGTGGCGCTTTCACCTTCTCCGCCAACCAGACTTCCAGTACCGGCGGTACCACCAACGCGGTCAACGATATCGCCAGCTTCCTGCTCGATCAGCCCAGCCAGACGGGCCGCGATCTCAACACCTTCTTCCCCTGCTACCGTCAGTGGTGGTTCTTCGCTTTTGGCGCCGACAAGTGGCAGGCTACACCCAAGCTGACCGTTGACCTGGGCATCCGCTGGGAGTTTTATCCCCCAGCCACGCCCAGAATCGCAGGCGGATTCTCAAACTACAATCCAACCAACAACACCATCGTCCTTGCTGGTCTCGGCAGCAACCCGTCCAACTTGGGCATGGTCACCAAGTACGACTACTTTGCACCTCGCACGGGGTTCTCCTACCGGGTCTCCGACGCCACCGTTGTTCGTGGTGGTTTTGGCATCAGCTATATCCCGTTCACAGATAACACCTACGCCTACAACTACCCCATCCGCGCCAACAACAGCTATCAGCCTGCGGGCGGTTCGGCATTCACACCGGCAGTTCTGGCCGATGGAGTCACAACTGCAACCTTCCAGGCGGGTTTCCCAGCGCCGGTTCCGGTTACCATTCCCAGCAACGGCATCATCGTCGCCAACACTCCCCTGCTCATCAGTCAGGTCTACACTTACATTCCTCCCAACTTCAGGAACTCCTACGCGGAAGCTTGGAACCTCGCGGTTCAACAGGCTCTGGGCAGTAACTTCTCGCTCCAGATCGCCTATGTGGGCAACCATGGAACCCGTATGAATCTGTCGCAGAACATCAACCTGCCCACCTACTATGGCGGCGGCAACAACTCCCTCCCGGAAAACAAGGACGCAAACGGAGTCACTACCTTTGGTCGCACCGCAGCCACAAACGAGTACTTCCTCGGTGCCTCCTCCAACTACAATGCGCTGCAGGCCCAACTCACCAAACGCTACTCAAACGGCCTCGCCTTCACGTCTGCATTTACGTGGGGAAAGGCACTTGGCTACGCCACCGGCGGAGACGATAACGGCAGTGCGATGTTCTTCATCAACTTCCGCAGAAACTATGCTCCGGCAGACTTTGACCGCGCAAAGAACTTTGAGCAAAGCTTTACTTACCAATTGCCCTTCGGCCATGGCCATGCTCTCTTAAACAACGGCATCGGTGACGCTGTTCTGGGAGGATGGAAAGTCACGGGCGTCGTCTCCCTGCTCTCCGGCCTGCCGTTTTCCGTCTACGCAAATGGTAGCTCGCTCAATACGCCGGGAACCGCGCAAACTGCTAATATCACCGGCGGTCTGAAGGTGCTGCATAACATTGGTGCCGGTAAGCAGTGGCTCGACCCGACATCGTTCTCACAACCCGCTGGATGTCCTGGATCCACGACGCCCTGCCCGGCTCCAGGCCTCGGAAATACCGGCAGAAACCAGTTCCGTGGCCCCGGATACATTCAAGACAACTTCTCGATTGCAAAGAAATTCACCATCTACCGCGAACTGGCACTGGAGACCCGCATCGACGCGGTTCAGTTGAGCAATACGCCACAGTTCGCCAACCCGAACACCGGAAGCGGCAACATCTTCACAGCAGGAAACTTCGGTCAGGTCACGAGCACCTTGGGCAGTGGACAGGGCACCGTGAATGGCATTGGCGGCGGTCGCTCGCTCCAAGGATCCGTGAAGTTCACGTTCTAAGACAAGAGCCGTTTAATCCGAAACGAAATGGCCGGCCACCACTTACCGCGGTGGCCGGCCTTTCTAAAAGCGGCACGCGCCTTGTATCGTTGTCGAGCCAAATCGACCCTGAGAGCGGCGAGTTCTGCTCTAATGAGAAAACCGCCCTGCCCTAACCCTCCGACACGCCATCCCATGGAAAGTTCAGCGTTGGCTTGTTGGCAAACCGCTTCATCTTGACAGTCAACCGGGCCCCGGCGCCCGGCGCCATCCGCACTTCGAACGATCGGCCGCTCACCTGCAACGTTCGCTCACCATTCGACACTGAGATCACGTTGTGTTCTCCGTAAGCTCCTGCTTGTATCGTCACCAATCGCGGCTCGGTTGGATTCACGTTTACGAGTTTGACAGTAACGCTGTCGTCAGTCATTGTGTCGATCAGTGCGGCCACGTCTTCAGGAATGCCCGCACGTTGGCGCGCCGGATCGAAGTAGCGCAGACGGCAGTGAAGCAGTGAGCCGCCCTGTGCTGGAGAAGTCGGGGCCCAACCTGGATGCTGAATGTAGAGGCCGGCCTCCATCAATTGGGTCAACGCTGTAACGCTCGCCGGGTTGAAGTCCATTACCGTGTCGGCGAGCCGCGTGTCGGGAGTCGTGCGATCTGCGCGAATCGACTCACCACATTTTCGGATATGAGTGAGCGAACCTTGAAGGGCCTTCACTGGATAATTCGAGTTCTTGCCTTCCAGGAAGGAATACCATGGCGTCTCTTCAGCGCGGGCGCGATCCGAGGGATTCATTGAAAGATAGTAGATTTCAAGGAAGTTGAGATTGTAGTCGCCGGGTTTGAAGCTATACCAACCCTGATCGCCATGCATGCGAGGAGTTGAGGAGACGCCGTTGATAACCTTGCGCTGCTCGTTGATTCTGTCGGCCTGCCTGCGCCAGACTTCCAGATAGCGATCGTCGCCGCCCGATATCAGGAAGGCGTTCATAAACCCGACGACCGAACGTGGCACGCGATTGCGGTCGCGTTTGCCCGTCATGGGAACAGTCGGACTGAAGCCCCAACCGTACACGCCGCCATACCATTTGCCGCCGGTGGCGCCGCCAATCTTTCCGTCAAGCCCAATATTGCTCGGGATGATGTCGTTGTTTTCGCGCGCACGCTCCGCCCACGCATCGACATAATCGAGCAGCCACTTCTTGTATTTCGCCTCGTGGTCCAGCAAGTAAGCGTTAAGCGCCAGACCTGTGACATTCAAATTCAACGGAGTGTCGCCGACCGTATCGGTATATTCGCTGAAGTGCGCGAGCATTTCCTTGTACCCGTTCTCGCCATGCGCGAGGCTGCTCCCGGCAAACCGATCTGTGTCGATGGGGTCCCCGGCCCAATCAACCGCGGTGGCCTTGCGCATCAAAGGTCCGCGACTGCCGTTCATCATGCTCTTGATGATGCGATGCTCCGGGTCGTAGTTTGGCGCGCCCAGATCCTCATTCATATAGAAGCCAATGAAGCGCTTTATACGTTCGCGGTAATGTGCGTCATGCGGGTCAGACAGGCCCATCAGGTTGAAGACGGTCAAACCCTCTGCATTATGTTGCCAGTCCATCATTACGGGGAATTCCTTGTAATACATCCCCTCCCTGGCAAATGGCACATCCGTGGTTTTCGCGAGGGTGTATTGCCGGACATGACCCTCGTAGGCCTTGCGGTACATCTCCCGAATTCGGTCGGAGCCGCCGAGCGCGTGAATGTGCGGCCAGTCATTGACGTTCTCGATGGCGTCGTCTGGCCCGTCGTCGCCGCCCCATCGGGTAACGCACTTCAGAAAACCCTTCTCGTCGAAGTAGCGCTCGAAAAATGCTTCGCATGCGCCCGCGTGAGCATGAAGTACCTCCCTTTCCAGCAGCGCCCATTCCGGAGGATCCATCGGCGTTGTAATCTCAACGGCGGAGTCAGAGGCTTGCGCCAAATGCGGTCGAGTCGCAGCATAGGCAATTGCTGACGCCGTGCCCAGAAGAAAGCGACGCCGCGATAAGCTTCTTTTTAATTGATTCATTCTTTATCCCCCCAACCCGCCAGAACGATCAACGATCCGATCTCTGTTCAGGAGTCACGCCGCGCGCAGGGTTCACTTTCTCCTCCTGGGGCGTCCGCGCGTTTCCAAGCAGATTACCCTCCAGTCGCAGATTCTTCAGTTCCCCGGGAGCCGTCGAAAGAAACGTACCAGTCCCGGGAAACGCCCTGCTGTCGCGAACAATTGCGCCTGGAGTGTTGTCCAGCCGAATGACCGGTGTGTTTGCATTTGGCTTGCGAGTGGTCACATCATCCATTTCGAGGTTCGTTGAGTTTTCAACCTTGAACGCCGGCCCGCTCGCCGAATTCAACTGTACATTGTGCAATTCGAGCCCGTCAGAGTAATTTCCAATGAGCCCCACTTTCCCTGTCCCGATAATGTTGCTGATGTGCAGATTCGAAATGGGCATCTCTGGCAGGCCTTCTATGTCGATCAGAACTTTGGCGCCATTCACAATCATGTTGCTCATTGCAATGTTCCGAAATACTGGAGTGCGTTTCGACACCGGCTCCTCGGATGTCCTGGTCTCTCCCTCCATCAGGTAGTAATTGGTTACCGTGATCGCTTCTCCCACATTCTCCATGGTCCAGTTGTCGAAGCTGATGTCTTCTACAACTCCTCCGCGACCTCGAGCACTCTTAATGCGAGCGCCGTTCTGCGTGTCCAGTGCAGTAATGTTGCTTGCAACAATGTTGCGAACGCTGCCGGAAGTCTCACTGCCGATTGTGATCGCGCCGTGCGCATGATGCACCGTGCAATTGGTAATAGCGACATCCTCTGTCGGACGATTCACGCGCAATCCATCGGCGTCCTTGCCCGACTTAATCACAATTCCGTCGTCTCCAGTGTCGATGTAAGCGTTTGCGATCTTCACAAAACGGCTGGAGTCCACCACGATTCCATCTGTATGGACTCCAGGATAGGTCTCAATGACGACATTCTGCACAACCGCGTTCTCGCTATAGAGCAGGTGAATCGTCCACATCGGCGAGCCTGCGAAATGTAGGCCCTCGATGAGGATGTTTTTGCTGTTCATAAATCGTATAAATGAAGGCCTGAGTTCCGAGGCGGCAGCCTTGTATTCCTCCTCCGAAATTGGCTTGTTCGCATTCAGTGCTTGCAGCAAGTGTTCCCAGTTGGGGCCATTTGCACTTCCCGGATCGGATCCCGAGGGTTGAATCCTTCCGTGGAGATTCATCCAATCCGTATTGCTGCTGGTGAGCGTGCCACGCCCTTCAACGGCGACGTTTTCCAAATCATGTCCGCCAATCAGCGGAACGGGAGTGAGAGTTTCAATACCCTGTTGACGGCCGGCAGTGAAAGGTAGCGGAACAGCGGGGAATCGTATTGTCGCTCCAGCATCAATGTATAAGATTAAATTGCTGACCATTTCAATAGGCCCTGAAACATAGTTTCCCGCGGGGACATAGACGGTGCCGCCTCCCGCATTCTTCGCCGCCTGAATTGCCGCGCGAAAGGCCTCAGTAGAAGTTGCCGAACCGTCGTTGTGAGCTCCATAATCCAAAATGTTGATGAATGGCGCGTTTCCTTTTACGGGCACTGGAGCGGCACCGCACACATAGGTTGCAATCAACCAAGCCGCCGTCATCAAACCGACTAAGATATTTCTTATCCGCATATGCCTCTCCCTAGAATTATTTCCCAGAAGCGCAAACGGGCGAATCCCACTGAACGGGTTCCACGCGACGCACAAGCAGCCCCCAAGCGAACGCTCCGGCGGTGGTCACCAATCCGGTGACGAAGAATGCCAGCCGCGAACTTCCGTTAATCTGCACAATGACTCCCGCCATCCAGGGGGCGACAATGCCCGCAAGATTAGCGACTCCATTCTGCATGCTAGTCCATCGCCCCGCCATTGCAGGCCCGGCAAGCGTCTGGCTAATTGCCCAGTGATTTGAAGCGAAGGCTCCATAGCCGATGCATGCCACGGTCATTATTCCAATCGACAGGGGAAGGTTGCCATGAACGAATGCCAGCAGCATCAAACTTGATGCCACAGCCTGGCCGCCCACCACTACAGTCTTGCGAACTCGCGTGGGCGATCCACCGCCAGCGATCAAGCGATCCGAGATCCATCCTGTAACCAGTGTCGAGCTCGCAATCAAAAGGAACACCGCGGAAGCAAGCCGCGACATCGGACCAATCGACATCTTCTCCTCACGCACTAGATAGATTGGAAGCCACGCCAGCAGAAAATAGAGAAAGTAGTTTCCGCAAAAATGTCCGAGGAAAGTTCCCCATGCGCATTTCACACTCAGCAGCTTGGCGATGGAAGGAAGCGGAGTTGAATCCCCGCCGCCAACTTTGCGTCCGTATCGAGGCATCACGCGGAGCCACGGCAGAACCCATAGCAGTCCGCCCGCGCCCAGCGCTATAAAGAGCATTCTCCATCCGACGTGTACGATCAGCAGTCCGCCGAGAAACGCACCGACCGCAGGCCCCATCTTTGTTCCGGCATCGATGAATGAATTGGCTCGTCCGCGCTGCTCTTGTGGGAGTTCGGCAAAGACTCGCGAGTAGCAAGGATAGGACACCGACTCCCCGACACCAAGCAGCAGCAGCGCAAGAAACAGGCCGGTAAAACTTGTCGCCAAGCCCGTTATCATCGTGGCGCCCGACCACAGAACATATCCACCCAACATCACCCAGCCCACCGGAAACCGGTCTGAAAACCAGCCTGCAATGCCGGTGATCTGCGCCAAGGCGTACGTCCAGAAAAACGCAGACAGCAAGGTACCTATCTGGATGGGCGACAATCCGAACTGCCGCTGAATGTCGGGAGCTGCGATCGAGAGATTGCTCCGGTCGACATAGTTGATGACGGCCGAAATCACGAGCAGCAGCACTACGGTCCATTCCCGCCGAGACATGCTCGCCTCGGCTAGAACTTCTCCAGCCGTGGGCGTCGTGCTTTCGGTCGCATGCTGCGAAAATGGTGAACGCACTTCGAGCTCCTCTTTCTGATTTCCCGCGATCATAATTCGAGGTCGACTAATTCTAGGCCTCTAGATTCAGTTGAGTGAACCACGCAGGTTATTTTGAAATCCCTAGCTGTCTCGCAGAACGGTTCTCAGCGTATCTGTCATGCACCCAACCGGGCCCTCAGAACAATTGAGTCGTGCAGAATGAAGGACACTTAACCCAAAAAGCATCGTACTTCAATTCTTGCTTAAAAGGGTTTACTGCCAGCCGCATGTCGGATCTGGAACGGCGATTTTTCCATCGAGCAGGAAGCAGGAAGCGCCGCCGGTGTCAGTGCGGTAGGTACGGACTTCTGCCGACTGCAATTCGTCGAGGATCTCATTGCGAGGATGGCCGTAGCGGTTGCGAAGGCCGCAGGAGATAACGGCCCACTGCGGCGCTACGCGGGCAAGGAACTCAGGGCGAGTAGAGGTGACGCTGCCGTGATGTCCCACCTTGAGGAGCGTGCTCTTGAGGGCCAGGGCGGGAATAGTGGACTGGGCGACCATAGCGTCTTCGACTGGGCCTTCAGCATCGCCTTCTAACAGGACAGATGTAGCGCCAAAGGCAGCATGCAATACCAGCGAGTCATTGTTGGCGGGCTCAAGACCGGGCTGATAACTGGGGAGGGGTGTGAGCGCACTGACATGGGTGTTGCCAAACGAAAAAGCGTCGCCGGCGCGAAGTGAGCGAAGGCGAATGTGAAGGCTGGCGGCTTCGTCGAGCAGCGCGCTGTAGGCTTCGGTGCGCGGGTTGTTGCCCACCCAGAGTTCATCGGGATGGAAGTTGCGCAGGACGGCGGGCAAGCCACCCATGTGGTCGGAGTGGGCATGGCTGAGGGCCACCGCGTCCAGATGCCGGATGCCACGCGACCAGAGAGTTGGTGAAACAACCTCCTCACCGATGTCATAGTCCTGCGGGGCCTGATGCGGTCCACCGCCAAAACCGCCGCCATCCACTAGCAGGGTCTTGCCGTCGGGAGTAATCAGCAGAAGCGAGTCGCCCTGGCCCACGTCAATGGCTTCGACAAGCAGCGCATTGCCAGGGTGCTGGATAGGCCGCGGCGCCACGGCGGCCAGCGCGGCCAGCAGCAGGGAAGTCCATGCGGTGCGGCGCTGCCAGCGGCTCCCGCTCGATACGCTCAGGTGGGCCAGCAGGATTGCCGCTGCAAGCAATGCGCAGAAGGCTGCCGATTGGATCAGGAGCGGATTGGGGATACGGAAATCTCCAAAGGCCAGTGAGCCGAACAGCCGCACGAGCCCAACGCCAATGTGCAGTACGACCGCCACAATCATGGCCGGAAAAACTGCGGCGACGGGCCACGAAACCAGCAACGACAGCGTGAGCAGCGCAGCAGGCATGAGGACCGCAAGCAGCGGCAGGATGAATAGATTCACCGGCAGGGCAACGATGGTGATGCGGTGAAAGTAGATGGCCATGGGTAAGGTCATGGCCATCTCTACGACAAGGGAGACCGCCAGGAGTTCGACGAGACGGAGCAGAAAGCGCACTGTCCAGGGAAGGATGCGCCACGCGAAGCGTCCAATCCCCGCCTCCTGCAGCCGCGCAGCAACCATTCGCAACAGAACGCGGAACTGAGCCAGGCGCGGCGTCAGCTTGGCGTCGAGTGCGGTCATGCGCAATTCCCGCGTGGCGTTCAAATAAGGATGCACGCTGCCTTGGAGTAGTGGCGCAGCGACGCCGGCGATGGCTACGACCGCGAGCAGCGTCATCTGCAAGCTCGACTCGAACAGGCTGCGGGGACTCACAACAAGCAGGCACAACGAGGCAAAGCCGATCGTGTTCATGGCGCTTCGCTCTCGGTAGACGAGTCGGCCGAGCAGGTAGAGGGTAACCATCCAGAGCGAGCGCTGCACCGGCGTGGCGAAGCCGGTAAAGAGCGCATAAGCGAACGACGCAAGAATGGTGATGACGGTGGCCGGAATGCGAGGCAGGCGCAGGCGGCGCGTAATCCAGAAGATACATGCGGCCACAATCGCGAGATGGAATCCAGAGACCACCAGCATGTGAAAGGAGCCGGTGCGTTCGAACCCGACGCGCAGCGAATGCGCAAGGTAGGTACGGTCGCCGGCCACCATCGCGGCCAGCATCACGGCATCTTCGGGAGTCAGGCGGAAGAGCGCAGGCAGGTGGTGCATG
>CZKZ01000182.1_pt1 | contig 11466 bp, 7 predicted proteins | sample 1122171 | NCBI WGS metagenome assembly CZKZ01 (sample SAMEA3539301, study PRJEB10725) | soil metagenome | biome: tundra; feature: field; material: soil | place: USA | collected 2010-05 | depth 0.15 m
GAAGTTCTGGCCCATGAATCGAACCTAAAACAGAACACAACGACCTTGCTGTAGGCTCCGTCACAAATCTATGCCCGACACACTCCTAGAAGCTGCTTAACCGGAAGTATCTCTTTGCCTTCGCTACATCCTTGAAGATCTGCGTCTTCAACGCCTCCAGCGAAGGCCACTCGATTTCCCCGCGCAGGCGCAGCAGAAACTCAAGCTCAATCGGCGTCGTGTCGTTTATCTCGATTGACTCAAAATCCAAAATATGCGACTCCACGGCAAACGAAGCCTCGCCCAATGTCGGCCGGTTGCCTACATTCGTCACTGCCTGAAACGCCCGCCCGCCCACCTTCAGCCTGGTTACATAAACTCCGAAGGCCGGCAGCAGTTCGTCATACGGCGCCAGGTTCACCGTGGGAACCAGCAACCGCGTGCCGATTCCGCGTCCGCGTGCCTGCATGGAGAGCACTGCGAAAGGCCTACCCAGCATCCATCGCGCCTTGCGCATGTCGCCCGCAGCCACCAGCGCCCGGATTGCCGAACTGGAAACTTCCAATCCGCGCACCCGCACCGCGTCGTGTACGCGCACGGCAAACCCCAGCTCCGCGCCAAGCACTTTGAGCTCTTTCACGCCAGCTTCCGCACCGCGGCCAAACCGGAAGCTGTGCCCCTCGTGCAATGCCCGAACGCCCAACGCCCCAGCGAGAATCAGATGCGCAAAATCCCTCGCCGAAAGATTTTTGAGCGCCGCGTCAAAGGGCAGCACCACAACCGCATCAATCCCCGTACCGCCCAGCAGCCGCAGCCGCTCGGGCATGGGCGTCAACAGAGGCGGCGCATGTTCGGGCCGCAGATACTTTTCCGGGTGCGGATCGAACGTGATGGCAACCGCGCGCGCACCAGACGCCCGCGCCTCTTCCACCACCGCCGCAAGAATCTCGCGATGGCCGAGGTGCACCCCGTCGAAGTTGCCGATTGCAGCCACCGAAGGGCCAAAGCCCGCAGGTATCTCCGCAATCGAATTGAATACGGAAAACCCGGGATTTTCGGTCGTCATGCTGGAAAGGCCTTCGTTCATAGGTTCACAGGCTCACGCTCACGGGAATCGTCAGCCCGTCGTAGGCCAGCCTCACATCATCCGGCAGCGTGCGGCTAGTCTCTTCGTGGCCCAGTTCGTGGGCGATGTGGGTAAGCCAGGTGTGCCTGGCTCCGATGCGCCGAGCCCAGCCCACCGCCTGCTCCAGTGTGGCGTGGCTGGGATGCGGCTTGTGACGCAGAGCTGAGAGCACCACATGCTCCAGCCCCTCCAGCAGCGCAAAGCTTGCTTCGGGAATCGCGCTGACGTCGGTCAGGTACGCGGAATTGCCAAAGCGAAATCCCGAGATCTGCATATCTCCGTGCATCACAGGAACGCGCACAAACTCCACCCCTTGAACGTTCGTCCGCTCGCCAAGCAGTTCCAGTTGCACCCGCGCGCGATGGGAATACGTGGCCTGCGGCGAAAAAGTGTAATCGTAGATATGCCTCAACACCCTCGCCGTCTCCTCAGTCGCATAGAGCGGAATCGGTCCACCCTCGCGAAAAGCAACAAAGCTAAGCGGCCGCAGATCGTCCAGGCCCAGAATGTGGTCGGCGTGCGCGTGCGTATAAAGCACAGCATCAACGCGTCTGACCCCGGCGCGCAGGGCCTGTTCGCGGAAGTCCGGGCCGGTATCAATCACCACCACGCGCTCGCGCCCGCTCCCCACAAGAGCGCCGTGCCCCATCCTTTCCGCTTCCTTCTGCGGAAAGGGTGGCAGGCTTACAGCCTCTTCGTCAGGTTCATTCCAGCGCAGCAACACTGAAGGCCTCAGCCGCCGGTCATGCGGGTCGGCCGACGTGCACACCGCGCATGCACACCCCAGCGTTGGAACTCCCATCGAAGTTCCTGTTCCCAGAAATGTCAGCAGGCCTTCCATAAGCTCTCGCAGAAGCAACTTCCCGCCCATGGCCACAGGACGGCAGCTCTAGTCCCTAAGTCTCTGGTCACTGGTCCCTGTTTTTCTACTTTTTTCCTGGCGGCGGTGGCGCCGGCGGCTGCATGGCCTGCAGATTGATCATGCTGGTCAGTTCCATGAAGGCCATGCGCGCCTCAAACAGCACCGTTTGCAGGGTGCGATCCTCGGCTTCGCTCAGGTTGCCCTTGGTCTTCTCGGCCAGCACTCCAAGCAGGTCGATGGTGGTGCGCGCGCCCAGAATATCCACGCGCGGACGCTGCCCGTCCTGCGTTCCGGCGCCCATCTGGATCATGGCGGATACGTAGAACTGCTGCACCAGGTGCTCGAAGCCCACGGGTGGCTGAGCGCCAACGGCGGGATTCTGCGCACGAATCAGTTCTTCAAGCCGCTGCGACGAAGCATCGTAAGCGGCCTTCTGTTCTGTGGTTTCCTGGGCTGTCGGCGCGGGAGGCAACTCTTGTTCTTCCTCCGTCGCTGACGCGCCTTTCTGTGGTTCAGCCGAGCCAGAAGTCCGGCCCTCGTTCACCACCAGCCGCGGCCCTGCACCGGGTTCTGCCGGTGCGCTCGGCGTTTCAGCTGGAGCCGGCGGCGCCTGCGCGCCCGCCTTTTGGCTTACCTGCTCTTCTTCCGCCTTCATCTTGCGGCGGTCAATCACTTCAAACTTCGGGGTTTCGCTCATGGCTCCTGGTTTCCAGCCGATCTTGCTGGCTCGCTTACGCTTCTTATGCTCCAAGTCTGGATGCGGCACCTGGTATCTGCTTCCCTATGAGTTGCCGACTCGCCTCAAAGGGTTGGCGGCTCGGCCAGAATGCGGGCTGAGCCCGAGGCCGTTCCCGCCGTGTAAGAAAATGTCTGGTTCTTTGCTTCGGCTTCGGCGCGCACCATGCCCAACGCAAACACGCGACTCCCAGCCTTTAACGGCAACTCCGCGGCACTCGTAACCTGCCCAGCGGTTGACCCGTCCTGCTGATTCATCTCCGTCCCGCTCTCGGGTACGGGCCCTGTTAGTTCGAGCGGCCGCAGGTGCCTGTGAACGCTCCCGCGCGAACGGATGCGCTCCACAATCTCCTGGCCCAGGTAGCAGCCCTTGCTAAAGTGCAGGGCCCGCATCTGCGAAGTCTCCTGCGGAAGATCGCGTTCTGCAATATCGATACCGTAGGCCGGAATCCCTTCGGCAATGCGCAGCTTCTCCAACGCCTCACAGCCCACCGGAGTTGCACCGCCGCTGCGCAGACCCCTCCACAGCGACCCGAGTTTTGCCAATGGCACCCAGAGTTCATAGTGCGGCACCAGCACGCCGTAGCCACGCAGAATCCTCATTTCAAGCCCGTTCCACTCCACAGACTTGCCCATCATCGGGTGCGCAAACACCGGCAGGCCCAACCGCTCCAATACCTCATTGGCCAGTGGACCGGAAAGGCCCACTACCGCCAGCGAGGCCGGTTCCACCAGCTGTTCATCGCCCAGCAGAACCAGCTCCACATCGTCCATGATGATGAATTGGTTCAGATGCGCCATCAGCTTTTCGTACTGATCGGCCGCAATCTCCAGTTCCAGCCCCGACTCCCCGGCGAAGGGTGTTCCCCGCTCAGGATCGGGTTTCTCAGGGACGGCGGCAACAGAATTTCGCCGCAGCGGTGAAAGCTCCTCGCCCTCCCGCCACACTGTCAGGTCGCCCTGAATCCGCCCCTGCGCGTTCAACACCAGGTTCCATGCCCCGGTATTCGGAAACAGATCGTTGACTGAATTCGTCACCATCCCGCTCAACCAGCGAAAGCGATCTTCGCCGCGCACGGCCACGCGCCGCATCCAGCCCAGGTCGTGTATCGCGGCTCCCTGAACAAGCGCCGCTATTTCACTCTCCGGCGCGTCAAACAACCGTGGCGTAAGCGCCCCGCGGTAGGCGACAAGTTCGTGAGGAGTAGGCGATGATCCTAGCAGCGTAGCCAGCGCAGTGGGCTGTATTGTTACGGCAAGGCCGGTATCGGTCATAGGAAAACTTTTCTGCCGCCCGGTATAGTTTTTCCGCTCGAACTTGGCGCCGGACCGCATCCTGATTATAGCCTTGGGAGAAGATGCTCAGGGGCCGGCCAGAACGCCCAGAACCCCGGCAAGACCTGCAAGCGTGCAAAAAATGGGAACCAGGCGAACACGCGGCGACACGAAAGGGAGACGACTTGGACGAATTGGTGAGCAGGCAGCAGGTTGTGGCCGGACCGGCCCAGCGGAAATGTGCCATTTTCGGTGGGGGACAGGTATGTGCCTGGGCGGTAGCTCTTTGCTGTGCGGCAGCCACCGCCGCCGCACAGCAAACGACCCCGCCCAACAAACAGGAATCCGCGCCCAGCCACTCCCAATCCAGCCCAGGTCAGGCCCCGGGTAGCGCCAAACCCCCCGGTCACATCACCCCTCAGCAGGCAAAGCAGCTCTTCTCGCTGGTTGACGAACTCATCAAATTCTCCTCCGACGAGACCGGGCTGCCCATCAAGAGCACCGTCAAACGCCAGCTCACCACCCGCACCGCGGTGGAGAGCTACCTCGAAGAGAAATTCAATGAGGACCAGGACGCAAAACGCCTCCAGCGCGACGAAATCGTGCTCAAGAAGTTCGGCCTGCTCGACCGCGATTTCGCGCTCAAGCCATTTCTTCTGGCGCTGCTCAAAGAGCAGATCGAGGCCTACTACGACTCCAAAACCAAAACCGTCAACATGCTTGACTGGGTCGATATCGACGAGCAGAAGCCGGTGCTGGCCCACGAGCTGACCCACGCCCTACAGGACCAGCACTCCGACCTGGAGAAGTGGGACGACCAGACTCCCGACGACGTTTCTGTTGACTCGGCCGGCGACACAGATCACCTGGCCAAAGACGAGATGGACACCGCCCGCGACGCTGTCGCCGAAGGCCAGGCCACGGCCATCATGATGAACTACATCCTCAAGCCGCTGGGCAAGAGCCTCGTTAAGGATCCAGAGGTGATGGACATCCTGAAACAGCAGATGAACGGATCGGAGAACTCGCCCGTCATGGCTCGCGCTCCCCTGCTGCTCTCTGAGTCCATGCTGTTTCCTTATCGCGAGGGCCTGAGCTTTGAACAGGACCTGTGGATGGACCAGGGGCAGTCCGCGGCTTTTAGCGGCGCTCTCGATCACCCGCCAACCTCCAGTTGGGAGATCATCAACCCCCGCGAGTACGAGAAGCACCACACACCCATCGTGCCCCTTCTGCCCGACATCCATCCGCTCGTCGACAAGCTTTACCAGCCTTACGACATCGGCCAGGTCGGTCAGCTCGACGTGCACATTCTCACCGAACTTTTCGGCGGCGACGAGGCCTCGCGCAGTCTGTCACCAGCCTGGAACGGCGGCCTCTATTGGGCCGGCCAGGTGCGCAGCGCTAAATCGCCGGCGGAACAAAGCAGCACAAAATCCCTGGCTCTCTTTTATCTCGCGGCGTGGAGAAACCCGGCCTCAGCCCAAGCCTTCGCCAAGCTCTACGCCGACAGCCTTGGCCGCAAGTACTCCGGCCTCAAGGAAGACGTTGCCGCGCACGCATCTGCTCCCAACGATGGCCGCTCGGCAGAGCAGGCATTCAGCACGACAGAAGGCCCAGTCGTCATCACTACTCGCGGAAACCTCGTCTTCATCTCCGAGAGCTTCTCGCTTGACCTTGCCCGCAAGCTCACCACTCTCATTCTCGACGCCCAGGGCGCGGGCGAGATGAAGATGGCGCAGGAGCGTCAGCCTGCCGGGGCAACCTCCCCTCTCCGTGCCCCATCCGATTGTCCACCTGAGCGGGTCCGCCGCGCCGGACGAGTCGAAGGACCTGCGTTTTGCAATTCCGGCGCACGGGTGGGAAGCCACGTAACCCAACCAGTATCCACTGCCTTCGCATCCCACACCCGTCAACCCCTCACCGGCGATCTAGTTCACTTCCTCTCCAACTGCGGCGTCATGAAAGCCGTGGTCGACGCCGAAGTCAGAAGCGCTGCGCACCTGAACTAATCTGCCTGAAAAGTTGTATGGGAAGAAAAGGCCAACGAAAGTCTGTCGTTGCCATAATCCCTCACATAGTTTCCCTGTAGTGCCAAAAGTCGACGGGGGACAGCCCGGTCAGCGATCGGACCGTCCCGGTACGCGAAGAGAGGTCAATGCGCAATCAGGCGGAAGCCAACCTGTCAGCACTGATAGAAAGCACTGAAGACCTCATCGGGTCAGTAGACCGCGATTTCCGCTTGATCACATTCAATCGAGCATTCCAAGAAACCTTCGAGACAGGCTTCGGCGTCACGCCTCGAGTCGGAATGTCTTCATCGGACTTGTTGCCTCCGGAGAGAGCGGCGATCTTTCTTGCCCTTTTTGAGCGGGCGCTTTCAGAAGGCGCCTTTCGAACCGAATACGGTATGCGCGACGGCCGGACCCTGGAGATGGCCTTCAACCGGATCGTGGTCGCCGGAAAAACCACCGGCATCTCCGTATTTGGCAAAGACATCACCGAACGCAAGATTGCCGAGCAAGCGCTGCTGGAAGCGGAGAGAAGATATCGGGACATCTTCGACCGGGCGCTCGAAGGGATGTTTCAGACAACTGCCGAGGGCAGGTCCCTTACCGCGAATCCAGCGCTTGCAAAGATGCTGGGCTATGACTCACCGGAAGATGTCGTCGCCTCGGTTACCGACGCGGCTCGCGATGTTTGGGTAGACCCGCTGGATCGCGAAAGGTACGTGCGGCTGCTCGAGGAGCATGGGACCGTTCTGGGGTTCGAGAGCCAGTACAAGCGAAAAGACGGCACCATCATCTGGGTTTCGGTGAGCTGCCGAAAGGTTTCCTGGCCAGATGGGCGGACCCGCTATTTCGAAGGCTTCATCGAAGACATCACAGAGCATAAGCGCGTGGAGATGGCGCACCTCGACAGCGAGGAACGCTTCAGGGAAACATTTGAACAGGCTGCAGTCGGCATCATTCATGCCACGTTCGAAGGCCTGATTCTACGCTGCAACTCACGTTTCGCCGAGATCATCGGCTACCCGCTGGGGGAAATTCCCGGCAAGACTTTCCAGCAGATCACGCCTGCGGAACATCTGAAGGAAAGTGCGGGGGTGCTTGAGCAGCTCGCGTCGAGTGTTCCTGGAACTCCCAGTTGGGAGAAATGCTACGTCCGCAAGGACGGCAGTCTGACCTGGGTAAGGTTGACCTCCTCGGTCCAGCGCGACGGCGAGGGCCGTCCGCTCCACCTGGTGACCTTCGTCGAGGACATTAACTCCCGCAAAGCGTCTGAACAGCGGCTGCTCGAAACGCAGGAAGAGCTGCGCGCCAGCGAGGCACGCTACCGCACCGTCTTTCAGGCCAGCCTCGACGGCATTTCCATCAGCCGGCTCAGCGATGGACGATACCTCGACGTTAACGAGCGCTTCCTCGAAATTGTCGGCTTCACGCGCGAGGAAGTTATAGAGAGCAGATCCCTGGAACTCGGCCTTTGGGAGAATCCCAGTGATCGTGTGCCCTTGATCGATGCCCTGCGCCGGGACTTGCGCGTCAAGGACATGGAAGCCCGTTTCAAAAGGAAAGATGGGCAGATCGTTTGGGTTCTCCTGTCGGTTTCTGTAATTCAGATTGAGGGCCTCTCCTGCATTCTCGGTGTGATGCGCGATATCTCCGCAGCCAAGGACGCTGAGGAAAAACTCGAAAAGGCCCAGGAGGAAATCCGTACCAGCGAAGAGCGCTACCGCACGGTATTCCAGGCCAGTCTCGACGGCATTTCAATAACCCAACTCGACAATGGACGATACATCGACGTCAATGAGCGATTCCTCCAAATCATTGGCTTCGAGCGCGAGGAAATCATCGGCAACACTTCCCTGGAGCTCGGCTTCTGGCAGAATCCCGCCAATCGCAAAAGCGTGGTCGAAGCATTACATCATGGTCTGCCCCTTCAAGACAGGGAAGCACGATTCAAGAGGAAGAATGGAGAATTTATCTGGGTTCTGCTCTCGATTTCGGTGATCGAAATTGAGGGCCTCCCCTGCGTCCTCACCCTGATGCGCGATATCTCGGTCACCAAGGCCGCGGAGTTGCAGTTGGCTGGTGCGCAGCAAGCTCTGCGCACCAGCGAAGAACGCTACCGCACGGTCTTCCAAACCAGCCTCGACCCCGTCATCATCACCGTCCTCAGCGATGGCAGATATGTCGACGTCAACCCGGCATTCCTCAATCTACTTGGCTTTGAGCGCAATGAACTGGTCGACCACACGTCGGTGGAACTGAACATATGGGTCGATCAGCGCGAGCGCGAGAATCTGGTTGAAATCATCCGCCAGGAGTCTCTCTGCAGGAATATCGAGGCCAGGTTTCGAAAGAAGAACGGAGAAATCTTCTGGGTGCTGATATCGGCATCCGTGATCGAAATCGAGGGAGTTGCCTGCCTCCTCGGCGTAATTCGTGATCTCTCCGATGCCAAAGCCGCGGAGGACGAGATTCGGACGCTCGTCTTCTACGACCCGTTGACGCGCCTGCCCAACCGCCGTTTGCTCTTCGATCGCCTGCGGCAGTCCCTGGCAGCCGGTATTCGCGATCGCCGAAAGCAGAGCCTGCTGTTTATCGACCTCGATCACTTCAAGACTCTCAACGACACACTCGGCCACCAGGCCGGCGACCTTTTGCTGCAGGAAGTTGCCCGCCGCATTGCGGCATGTTTCAGTGAAGCCGACACCGTGGCCCGATTGGGCGGAGATGAGTTTGTCGTCTTGCTCGAAGGCCTCAGCGGGAACATGGAAGATGCCGCTGAAAAGACCGGACACGCCGCCGCCAAAATCATCGCTGCGGCCGGAGAGCCATACCTGCTCGCAGGCCGTGAATATCACTTCTCGTTCAGCATCGGCATCACGGTCTATGGATCTCAATCGGAGACCGCGCACGAAATCCTGCAACAAGCCGAAATTGCCATGTATCAAGCCAAGGCAGCAGGCCGCAACACGATGCGGTTTTTTGCTCCTGCCTTGCAGGCTGCCGTAAATGCCCGCGCTGCACTGGAAGAAGACCTCCGCCAGGCAATAAAGAACTGCGAGTTCGCACTCTATTACCAGCCCCAGATCGATTCAAAAGGCTTGATTGGCGCCGAGGCCCTGGTCCGTTGGAATCACCCTGAGCGCGGCCTCCTGGCGCCAGAAGAGTTCATTGCCCTGGCCGAGGAAACAGGTTTGATATTGCCCCTCGGAGATTGGGTTCTGGAATCCACCTGCCAGCAAATCGCGGCATGGGCGCATCGGCGGGAAACGGCCCACATCGCCCTCGCAGTCAACATCAGTGCCCGCCAGTTTCGCCAACCGGAGTTCGTGGACCAGGTACTGGCGGTGCTTTATCGCACCGGCGCAAATCCCAGAAACCTCAAGCTCGAACTCACTGAAAGCATCTTGCTCGAAAACGTCGACGACGTGATTGAGAAAATGTCTGCCCTCAAATCGCATGGCTTGAGATTTTCACTGGACGACTTCGGCACCGGCTATTCCTCTCTGTCCTACTTGAAGCGGCTGCCCCTCGACCAGTTGAAGATTGACCGCGCCTTCGTCCGCGACATTCTCGTCGATGTAACCAGCGGCGCCATTGCGCAAACCATCGTTTCACTCAGTCGCGCCATGGGCTTGTCGGTCATCGCGGAGGGCGTGGAAACGGATGAACAGCGCCAGTTCCTCGCTATTCTCGGCTGCCACTCATTCCAGGGCTACCTGTTCAGCCCCCCGCTCCCGCTTGAAGATTTTGAGCGGCTGTGGCTCGCCCCTCTGCCTCAATCTGTTTGAGAGCTGTCCTACAACGCATCCTTGTGGACAACATATTCGTCCAGCAGTTCCGCCACCAGAACCGCCGTGGGAACCGAAACCAGTGCCCCGACAGCGCCGGCGAACGCGGAGCCGAGCAGCAGCGCTACCAGAATCGCCAAACCTGGCAGCCCTACCCTGCTCTTCATGATGCGCGGAGTAAGATATGAGTTTTCGACCTGGAGATAGATCACGTAGAAGATAGCAACCCCAAGCACCCGTCCCCACGAGTCGATGGCCGCCACCAGCAGCGCAAGCCCGATGCAGACAGCAGCGCCCACAATCGGAATGATGTTTAACAATCCGGTCAGCACGCCAAGTGCATACGCATAGCGGATATGTAGAGAAAGATAGACGATCGTGCTGCTGACTCCGAGGATGAGCATGAGACTGCCCTGGCCAACCAACCACCTTCCCATGCGAACCTCCGCGCGTCGCAGAGTCACGTCGAGGCGCTCGCGTTGGTCCAGGGGAAAGAGCGACAAAAACCACTGGTATGCATCGGCTCCTTCCAAAATAAAATACACGGTAAGCACAAATCCCATGATGGCTTCGAACACCGTGCCTGCCCAGTCTTTGATGGAGAGCAGCAGATAAGTGGCTGCATTGCTGGCGAAATTCTGCAGCCGGGAACTGACATCCGCTGTATCCAGGTGTTGAGCCAGGGGAAAGCTTTGCAGCCTCTGTAAAATGCTGGGCAAGCGTGCCGGCATCTCCTGGCCGAACTCCTGCAAGTCGGCGATCACCGGCGGCAATGCAAGAAATCCGAACGCTGCAATCGCCACCACCACAGCGAGCAGCAGATAGAAAATGGCGGCGCCCTTGAATGGGCGCCAGCGGCCAATCCGAAAGCGCGACGTCGAGCGGACTATGGGTACCAGCGCCACCGCAAACAACACGCTCACATACAGCAGCACCAGCACATCCCTTACGAGCCACGCCAGGTAACAAGCCAGCGCGAGGGTGAAGGCGAACACAATGCCGCTGCGATAATCGCGCATCGCACCGCCGGGACTAGTCATCCTTGTATTTCCAAGTGAGCCTCGGCAAAGTAGTCACCCCGTCCACTGTGCACTCTTCACTGTCCCCTGTGCACTGTTCACTGTTCACTGTCTTACTTATCCCCGTTCAGAATCGAGCCCACAATCCCGCCCAGCAGCCCGCCGCCTACTCCAGCCGCGGTCGTCTGCCGTGCTTCGTTGCGCGGCAGGTACTCACCAATTTGATGCGCCAGCCGAGAAATTGGCAGCGTCTGCAGCCATACCTGTCCCGGCCCTGTCAGCACCGCCAAAAACAACCCGTCTCCACCGAAGACCATGTTCCGGATGCCGGGAACCATCGTGATCTGGAACGCCACCGACGATTGAAATGCGCCAACGTGTCCCGGATGCACGCGCAGTGTCTCGCCGGGCGCGAGGTTCTTCACAATCAGCTCGCCGCTCAACTCCAGCCACGCTGTTCCCACGCCGCCAACCTTTTGCAGCAGAAACCCGTCGCCGCCAAAAATGCCCGCGCCCAGCGACTGCTGAAAACCCACCCCGATAGTCACCTGCGGCGTGGCGCACAAAAACCCGTGCCGGTGCACCATGTACTCCGGCCCCTGACCCAGCTCGACGGGCACAATATGCCCTGGAACCTTGGTGGCAAACGCTACCTCGCCCGGATACTGGA
>CZKZ01000666.1_pt4 | contig 11445 bp, 8 predicted proteins | sample 1122171 | NCBI WGS metagenome assembly CZKZ01 (sample SAMEA3539301, study PRJEB10725) | soil metagenome | biome: tundra; feature: field; material: soil | place: USA | collected 2010-05 | depth 0.15 m
TCGTGCTTGCCGGCAACTTTCTTCGCTCCACAAACGGATTTGATCTCAACTGGCAACTCCTCGACGTGGCCTCCCAAAGCGTGCGCTCGGGCGGAGCGATTCGCGTCGCCTCGCTCGATCTGATTGCCGTTCAGACGGAAATCTCCAACGAAGTATTTGCCGCGCTTCACGGCCTCTCGGCCGGCGACCAGATCGACTCCCCGCGCACGACCACGCGCCTGGCGCCAAGTGACGCCTCGCTTGCGGGCGCGTTGAGCGAGAAGTATCTGCAAGGGCGCGCATTGCTTAGTTCGTTCATGGTGCGCACCGGTTCGCGCGCCGATCTCGATCGCGCGCATGCACTGCTTTCAAACGTGACGCTTGGCGTTGCACGCTTTGCACCGGCGTGGACCGGACTTGGCATTGCCGAGCTGCAATACGCGCGGCACGGCTTTGGCGGCCAGATTCACGTGATGCGCGCCCGCCGCGCCTTCGACCAGGCTCTCAAACTCGACCCGGCCTCGACCGAGGCCAATCTCTACCGCATCTACATGCTGCTCTCGCGCGGCGAAAAGGAGTCTGCCCGTCACGGCATCGCCAACCTGCTCGCGGGCGCGGCCAACGACTGGAACGTGCACATGGTCGCCGGTATCGCGCTACGCGGCGACGGAATGTACGACGAGGCGCTCACCCACTTCAGCCGCGCACTCAAGCTCAACCCTGCAAACGCACCTATCCTCTACAACCATCGCGCTCGCGTTTACCACTATCAAAATCAAATCGAGCTGGCCGGGGATGAGCTTGAAAAAGGCCTCGCCCTCGAGCCGCGCCATCCGCTCCTGCGCACCTCGGCCGGCTACCAGCAGATGCGCCTGGGCCATCTCGACGCGGCCATTGAGATTCTCGAAGGCGTGATTCGCGACGACGACTCCCTGCGCATTGCAGTGCCAACGCTGGCGTTGTGCTACGTGCAGGCAGGCGCGCGCGAGCGCGCCGCGGCGCTCTTAAAGGACGACACCCTTGCCGGTGCCGAAGCCGATAGCGAAATGGCCTACCGCCTCGCTACATATTTCGCAGTAGAAGGCGACTCCAGCGAAGCCCTCCACTGGCTCCGGCGCGCAATTTATTTAGGCAACGAAAACTACCCTTGGTTTCAGAAAAATCCAGCGTGGAACAACCTCCGCACCAATGCCGACTTCGAGCGCATACTGGAGGATTTGAAGAAAGGCTTCCGCAAGAATCAGAAAACGTGGAAGAGGCTGCTGGAACAGGTGCCGCGCGTTGAAGAGTGAAAAGCGGTTCAAGGATTGTCCGGTGCGCAATCAAGCCCAGCCCGGTCCCAATTAGCGCAGTTCGCGGCTGCCTCATAGGTGCTCTGCAAAAACTCAAGCAGAGCATCATCGGGGTTTGCCGAGCTCCGCATATCTTCATAGGGCAGCACGAATTCTCCAAAATTCGCATCGAATCGGGCTTGGGCGGGCAAGATGGAATACTTCCGGTAGCCGGGCGGCTCAGGATAAGCGTAGCTGTAAAAAAGCGGCTCGACGCCAGGCATGCCTGGCCAGAACCCGCAACTGCTTACTTCGTGCGAATAGGCATCGCGAGTTACGCGGTCGGCCAGTCCCGGCATGCTGGCGTGCTCGGGCGCGGTGCGGCCGGAAAAGCGGGTGCAAGCCAGGTCGAGCGCTCCCCAGAAGAGATGGATCGGGCTCACTTTGCCACGAAAGCGAGCGCGAAATATGGTGAAGACGCGCGTGGTTTGGAGCAGGACGCGCCAGAAGCGCTGCACATATTCCGCGTCGTATTCCTTGTGCACATCGTCCTGCTCGAAGCGGATGGGATCTGCAATTTCGACCGGCACCGGCCAGATGCGCACCGGCGTGCCCAGGCTTTCAAGCGCAGCCATCAACTGCCGGTAGAACTCCGCTACAGTCATCGGTTTGAGCGGAATGGTTCTGCGATCGCCTGCAGAAGTTTCGACCAGGAGCACGTGGTCGACAAAATCAAAGTCAATCTGCACGGCGCGGTTGCCATACGGCATTGGGGATGTGGTCACGCCGCGAATGGTGGGGTACAGCGTAACACCCCAGCAATGGTTGATGGGCGGCATGAGGGCCAGCCGGACCTTGCCAACAATCTGCATCCAGAGTTGCAGGGCGGCGCAAGTACCGCTCCAATTACCCTGGGGTAGAGCGGGCCAGACCTCATCGCGACCGGTCGGTGGATTGGATTGTGTCGGCAGCATGGCTCCTCGCATCGGTCATCATGACTTCATTTGGGAAGCTGTTATACGCGGGGCCGTGCCGGGTGCCCGAGGTCTCGTCCGAGGCGGCGGACGAGACCCGGGAGTCCAAGATTCCGCGCCGGCTTACTTCGAGTTGACGTCGGGTTTCATGGTGCTGAAGTCTACGGGGACGGAGACGTGCTCGTGGCTGATGAGCCACTGGCCGTTCACCTTCTTGTATCCGTCGGTTACGCGGACCGTCATTTCCATCTTCTTGCCCTTCTTGTTTGTCATCGTGGCGTGCTGGATGCTATGGCTGTAGGCGACGTTCCCGCCGACTGTGACGTCGAGATCGCTGAGGGTGAAATCTGTCTTACCGGGGAACATGGTCCAAAAACTGTCCCAATCCTTTTTGTATGCGTCCGCGCCCGTGTATTGCCGCGGCACAGATGCATCGAACACAATCAGGCTCTGATCGGGAACATAGAGCGACATGATCGCGTTGGTGTCTTTGGCGTTGAATGCGGTGGTGAATTTATCCTCAAGCGCCTTGATAGCGGCTTGATCCTGCGCGGTTGTGTCCTGGGCGGGAGCGGGCGGGGGTGCTGTATTGCAGCCGACGCATCCTGCGACGAGTGCAACTAGAAAAAGTGCTTTGATTCTCATGGCGATTTCTTCCTCCGGGGAGATTCTTGTCGGCGAGCAGTACTGCTCCCGAAGCCTGATTTCTATTTTGCAATCAGGCAATTGTCAAGAATTTTCCTCGGAGGCCCAATACTTTCACCCAATCCGTTCGTAGGGCAGATAGACCGGCTCCCAGACATATTCGAGAAGTCTGTCTTTCAACGTCTCCTCGCCCCCACCTTCGGCAACACCATCGGCAATAGCTTGCAGCGCGACAGCCTCGCCAACTACCAGGCCTACCTTGCGCGAGTCGGCTATCGGCGGCAGTAGTGCCGCGCCCTTGTCCGCGCGTGCAGGAGACAGAGAAGCCAGCGTTCTGGCCGCAGCCATGATCATGCCGTCGGTAACGCGCCGGGCCTTGGAGACGAGGATTCCGAGAGCGAGCCCCGGAAAGATATACGAGTTGTTGATCTGCGCGATGCGAACCATCTTGCCGTTCACTTCGACCGGAGCAAACGGGCTCCCGGTCCCAACCAGAGCGCGTCCTTCGGTCCAGCGCAGCAAGTCGGCTGGCGCAGCCTCGGATACCGATGTTGGGTTTGACAGCGGAAAGATGACCGGCCTGTCAATGTGCCGGGCCATCTCGCGGACAATCTCTTCAGTAAACGCGCCTGTCTGCGCAGAGACGCCGGCCAGCACCGTTACCTTGGCGTTACGCACGACATCAAGCAGGGAAATGGCGCCAGTGCCGGAGAGCTTCCATCCGGCAACGTCCTCGCGCTTGCGCACCAGCGGCTCCTGCCCCGGCCGGATCCCCTGGCAACCCTCGACGAGCAGTCCATAACGATTGAAGGCATAGATGCGCTTGCGTGCCTGCTCAACTGTCAGCCCTTCTTCCTTCATCGCAGTAATCAGCAGGTTCACAATGCCGATTCCCGCGGCGCCTGAGCCGAACATCGCAATCGTCTGCTCCCGCAGCGGAACGCGGGTTGCATAAACCGCCGCCAACAGGGTCGCGGTGGTCACAGCCGCGGTTCCCTGGATGTCGTCGTTGAAGGTGCAGAGGCGGTCGCGATAGCGGTCCAGCAGCCGCGCCGCGTTCACGCCGGCAAAGTCTTCCCATTGCAGCAGAATGTGCGGCCAGCGTTTTTCGACGGCCGACACAAACGCCTCCACAAAGTCGTCGTACTCCTGGCCGCGCACCCGCTTGTGCTTCCAGCCGATATAGATCGGATCATTGAGCAGAGTCTCATTATCGGTGCCCACATCGAGCAGGATAGGAAGACAATGTTCCGGAGGAATCCCGGCCAACGCGGTATAGAGCGCCATTTTGCCGATGGGAATTCCTAACCCGCCCGCGCCCTGGTCTCCCAATCCGAGAATGCGCTCTCCATCGCTCACCACGATGCAGCGCACATCGTCATAGCGCGGGTTAGCGAGTATCTGCTCGATGCGACTCTTGTTGGGATAGCTGAGGAACATCCCGCGCGGCTTGCGCCATATCTCACTGAAACGTTGGCATCCCTCGCCCACAACCGGCGTGTACACAATAGGCAGCAACTCTTCAATATTGTGCGCAATGAAGGAGTAAAAGAGCGTCTCATTGTTATCCTGCAGATCGCGCATAAGGCGGTATTTGCTGAAAGCCGAGGTGCGATTATCGAGCGAGAACTTGCGACGCTCCCGCTGGTCTTCAAGGCTTCCGACATGAGGCGGCAGCAAGCCGTGCAATCCGAAAACGTCGCGTTCTTCCTCAGTAAAGGCAGTACCTTTGTTGAGCCGCGGATTTAGCAGCAGATCGAAGCCGGACAGACGGGTTCGAATCACGGCAGCCTTTCCGTGTTGGGCCGGGGGAGTATCTGTAGTCAATATATCTTCTCCTTAACGTTCCTCAATGATAGCTAAATCCCACGGAGCGAGTGTGAATTCAGCGGATTTCGCCACTGTCTTCCCGTCCAGCAGATTTGTTCCCGCGCCATAGGTGTAGCTTGCCACCGCTTCCGCGCCGGAGTAGTTGAAGTAATAGTGCAGCCGCTTGCCCAGCCTGTTGACGCCGTGTTGCACATGGATCGCTGCCGGCAGTTTCTGGTCGGGTCCATCTAGCCCGAGTTTCTCCACCGCAGTCTTCAGCACCGCCGTTTGCAGCGCATCGGAGAGATAGGTCCCCTCGTACAGCAGTGTGCCCGTGCCGAATTCGTTCTCCGTAATCGCTGGCCACTTTCCAAAGAAAGGATGGTCGTAACTTGCAATGACCTTGGCGTGCTCAGGCATCAGGAACTCCGCCCAATGGCTCACCAGGTTGTCTGTGCCTGCGTGGAATGGATCGCCCTTTAGCGCCAGCGGCTTTTCCAGGTTTGAAAACTCCTGGTAGCTGAAGCCGGCGGCCTCGCGCAGTGGTCCCGGCGCCCGCACCCAGCGCACTGCCGAGTTTTCATTCGCAAATCCGCTCTTGAACGTCATCACCACATGCCCGCCGTTCTTCACGTAATCTGAAATTCTTTGGAGGAGTGCGTCGTCAGAAATGTAAAGCGCCGGAACAATCAGCAGCTTGTATGCGGAGAAATCCTGAGTCGACGGAAACACGAAGTCCGAACCGACGTTCAGATCATAGAGCGATTTGTGCAACTGCTTCACCAGCGTGTCGTAGCCTGCTGTCGCCTGCCCGGGTGCCCAAGGGGCCGATGCGTTCGACGTGAACGGCATGAAGCCGATGGCGTTCGCAGAATCGCGACTCCACAAAATTGCTACCTGGTTGTGAATCTGTAACCCCACAAGGTGCGGCCCGATTTTCTCGAGCTCATGCGCGGTGCGGGCGACTTCCGCGTAGGCGCGATTCGGTTCGAGATCATGCGAAAGGACGCCCTTCCAATACGTCTCCTGGTTGGCCGCGATCGATGCCCAATGCCAGTACTCCACCATGTTGGCGCCGTTGGAGAGATGCGTATACACGTCCTCGCGCATCTGCCCGTCGTAGGGCGGAAACTGGAACGCCGAACTCCAACCCGTGGTCTGCGCATTGGTCTCGGTAATGAGGAAATTCCCGTGCTTGATTGAACGAGTGAAATCTCCCTGAAGCGATTGAAACGAGCCGTCGTAGTGATCCTGTGTCCCGTGGTAAATGTTGTCGGCTGGAATATCGAGGAACGAGGCTATTGCCTCCTCGTTGACGTCGTGGCGCATCATGCTGCCGTAGTCGGTGGTCACAAACTGGCTGGTCCCCGCGCACTCGCGTACCAGTGCCGCCTGCCAGCGCAGAAAATCCGTCACGCGCATCTGGCTCCAGCGTGTCCACTCCAACTTGTAACCAGTGCTTTGCGCACGATCGGGGATGGGCAGATCCTCCCAGGTGTGCAGATTCTCGCCCCAGTAGTTCATGAACCAGGCATTGCTAAGCGCCTCGGGGGTGACGAATTTCTTTTCAAGATAATGCTGGAATCCGGTGAAGATATCCGTGTTTGCTGCGTTGTAACTTGAAGTCTCGTTGTCGAGCTGCCAGCCGATGACGTTCGGGTTGTCTTTGTAGTGGGCAACGATGTGCCGGATTAGGCGCTCGGCATAGAAGCGATAAGCGGGCGAATCGGTGTCCATGTTCTGTCGAGGCCCATAGGAGTTCTCGCGCCCGTCCGCGTATCGCGCCAGCATTTCAGGATGCTGGTGCGCCATCCACGCAGGAATCGAATAGGTCGGGGTGCCCAGGATCACCTTGATGCCGCCCTTGCCCATCGCGTCGACGATGCGGTCCATCCATGCGTATTCGAATTGGCCGTCTTGGGGTTCCCACAGGCTCCAGGTCGATTCGCCCATGCGCACAACATTCAGGCCCGCGGACTTCATCAGGGCCACATCTTTGTCCAGGCGGGCAGCCTGGTCTCCGGGCATGTACTCGTTGTAGTAGGCTGCGCCGTATAGCACGGTAGGAAAATTCAGGTCGGGCGTGGTTTGCCCGCTCCGGCCGGCTTGCTGTGCGCTGACCGCGCCGACGGCAAGCAGTGTTGCCACCATTGTGTATCCGAAAAGGCGTCTGCCAAGAAAGTGTCTGCATGATAGCCGCATGGTTCGTCCTCTTTCCAAATCAATGAAATCAATTCAGAAGTGAAGAACCATGAGAACACTTCTACGCGAATTCGAGCAACACTATCTCCGGATGAGTTCCCACCCGCATGGGCGGACCCCACGTTCCGACCCCGCTCGACGTGTATACGTGCAGCGAGCCGAACCGCTGGAGCCCATAAGTAAACCTGCCAAAGATGCGGCGCGTGGGCAAAGTAAAAGGAAAGATCTGTCCGCCATGAGTGTGCCCGGAGACTTGCAGGCTCACGCCCGCCCGCTCCACAATGGGCAGCCGGCTTGGCATATGGTTCAAAAGGATGCTGGCTTCGTTCGGGCTAAGCCGCATCCCCTCCAGAGCTGCCTGCAGGCGAATTGGGCTGGTCGAGTCCCGAAAGGGCACTCCGGCAATGTGCAGGCCATCCACGGTAACTCTTTCATTGTGCAAGATCCGGATGCCGGCGCGAGTGACCGCCGCAAGGTAGTGCTCGGTACCGCCAAACTCCTCGTGGTTGCCGGTCGAAAAGTAGACTCCGAATGGCGCGACAAGCTCCTTGAATGGAGCTGCCAGCTTATCGAGATCGGCCTTTGAGCCGTCGAACAGGTCGCCGGGGATGAACACAATGTCCGGCTGCAGCCCGGCCGCCAGCGCCACCAGGCGCCGGCTGAACGCAGCTCCATTGATGTTGCCCAGGTGCAGGTCGCTTAGCAGCACTGCCCTGCGCCCACGCCAGCTCTCCGGCAGGCCCGGCAGTGTCACCGGGATACGGCGTACGCGGATCCAGCGCGCATTCAGCAGTCCATAAATTCCCGCTGCCAATGCAATGGCTGAAAGCACGCCGGCAATGGCAGGCCGCGCCGAAGCCGGATTTGCGCTTAACCCTGAAGCCAGCCACGCGTACCACGCCAGCCAGCTGAGGCAGGCAGCCAGAAACAAATAGTTAAGAAATCCCATCCAGACGGCGGCAATCTTGTAAATAAGGACAACAAATGGGTTTGCAAACCTGAAGCCGAGCAGCGCCGCAACGATGAAGCTAAACGCCATCACTAACAGCACTACACGCAGCGCAAGAATCGTGGCTGAACTCGGGCTATCCCAGAACTCGATCCATGTGTGAAACAGAAACCAATGAGCGAGGAGCAAGATGACTTCGATAAGGAAAATACCAAAAACTGGCCAGGCCTTCAACAGTTTCTCCTTCCTTTAGTGATTGGATAAACATTAGAGTAGCGTCGCGGGGCGGTGAAGCGGCCCGCGCCCGTGAAACAATCTACTTATGACGGCCGACCGGGACAACGCACTTGGCATTTACATCTCTATCCCCTTTTGCCGGTCGAAGTGCACTTACTGCAACTTTGCCTCGGGAGTTTATCCAGCCAGCGATCACGCTCGCTATGTTGATCGACTTATTCACGATTTGATTGCGGCTGAACGATGGGCCCTTGAAATGGGGGTCGAACTGCCGCGCGTTGTTGACACTGTTTATCTCGGTGGTGGAACTCCAAGCCTGCTGGCACCTGAATTGCTGGCTCGTATGTTTGATGCGATGCGGTCGGCGTTCGATTTCGATTCCGGAGCCGAAATCACCGTCGAGTGCGCTCCGGGGCAGCTTGCCGACGACAGTCTTGCCGCCCTGGTAGCTGCGGGCGTAAACCGCGTCAGCCTTGGTGTCCAGTCCTTCATTGACGGCGAGGCGCGTTCGAGCGGGCGTCTGCACGACCGGGCGACCGTCGCGGATGACCTTCGCCGCCTCCGCACTGCTGGAATTGCCAACCTCAATGTCGACCTGATCGCCGGCCTCGCAGGCCAGACCTTCGCCTCCTGGCAGGAATCGCTCGATGTGCTTATCGACTCCGGCGTTCCCCACGCCAGCGTCTACATGCTTGAGGTGGACGAGGACTCGCGACTCGGCCGCGAGATGCTCGCAGGCGGCGCGCGCTACCACGCCGATCTGGTTCCCTCCGACGACACCATTGCCCGGATGTACACACTCGCAATCGAGCGACTCTCCAGCGCGGGCTTGGTTCAGTACGAGATCTCGAATTTCTGTCGCCCGGGCTTTGCCTCGCGCCACAATCTCCGCTACTGGCAGCGGCGTCCCTATCTTGGCCTTGGCCTCGACGCCTCTTCCATGTTGCGTGCGGTCCCGGACGAAATGAGTCATGTGGAACCCGATTACGTGCTTCGTTCCACAACCACAGACAACCTCGCACCTTTTCTTGAAGGCCCTCAGCCGGTTGAAACCGCCTGGCTCTCGCCGGCGAGCCAGCAGGAGGAAGCCTGGTTCCTCGGCCTGCGCCTCAATGCCGGGGTCGAAGTGGCCTCACTTGAGCGCGAGTTTGGCCGTTCAGCGGTCGCGCCGGCACTTGAATCCGTGCACCGCCTGGCCGAGGCCGGCCTGTTGACCTTCGACGGCAATACCGTCCGCCTAATGCCCCAGGGCCAGCTCCTTTCCAACGACGTCTTTCAAGAGTTTCTGGGCCTGGCGCCGGTAGCTGAACTCGTTCAGCCAGGAAGAGACGCCTGAGCCGCCGCCCAAAAGCCTGCGCAAATAAATGCAGCTCTCCAATTTCCAGATCTTCAGTCTGTTAAAGCAAATTTCTTTTCCAATGTCAGATTGGAAGAGGATAGAATGATCCAATTCTCCCCTCGGAGAGCAACCTTCCGACATTTTCCGTATCTTCCAAATGGAATCGTCATGAAAATGCACGTTGCTTCTCTTCTTTCCCTATTCTGCGTGCTGTCCGGGACCTTGGCGTTCCCGCAGACCCAGCGCGCCCTGCTGATCGGCATCAATACCTATCAGCCTGCGGGAACTACAGCACAGCATCCAGCCGGATGCATCTATGGCCGCTGTGAACTGGGAAGCTTCGAAAATCTGGACGGCTCGGTCAATGATGCGCAAGCCATGGCCGACCTGCTCACCAGTCCCAAGTTTGGATTTCCAGCCAACCAGGTAGTTCTGCTCACCAATCCTGCGCCGCCCAAGCCTCGCTCGGGAGTGGTAGTTCTACCTGCCACGCAAACCGATCATGACGGCATTCTTGCCGCCATGCAGAAATATCTTGTTGACTTGCCGCAACGTGGCGACACGGTGGTTTTTTACAATGCCAGCCACGGTTCGCTTCGCGTCAACAGCAAGGGAACCAAGCTCACCATTCTCACGGGCGGCAAGTATGTCCATGCAGACAGCACTCTGGTTCCCTCCGATGCCTACAAGGGCGGCTTCGATGTTCGCGACCGAGAGATGACCCGTATCTTCAATGCGGCGCTCGACAAGGGAGTTCACGTGACCGCAATCTTCGACAGTTGCCATAGCGGCGGCATCAGCCGCGGTATTGGCCCCAGGTATCGAGAACGGACACTTGCCTTTGACCCGCGCGACATTGCCGAGACGCCTGAAACGCTTCCCAACGGCGAGCCACGGCCTGTGCCCACCGAGCGCACGGACAATCCGGCGCTGGTATTCTCTGCCGCGCAGCAGGACCAGACGGCCAAGGAGGTGCCTCCGTCAGAAAAGACGGCCGAGCCGCACGGTGCCTTCACCGCTGCGCTCATCGAGGCTCTGCAAGCGCTGCCTGCCGGGACGCCAGCCTCGCTCGTTTATCAGCGCGTAAAGGCCGTTCTCGAAGGTAGCAGCGTACCCGACCAGGAACCCGATTTGGACGCCACCGCCGCGCGCCGCCAGCAACCGCTCTTTGGTGGAGCAGCGGCGGACTCAGGCAAGATCCGCACCGCCGCCCTGCAAACCGACGATAGTGGCGGCGTCTGGTTGGACATCGGGCGCGTCTCCGGAGTTGGCGCGGGCAGCGAATTTACAGCAACGAATCCGGACAGCAAGGGGCAGACCGTTATGCTTCGGGTTGCAGAACTCGAGGGCATGGCGCGCTCATCGGCGACCGTCATCAGTCCCCCCGGCGCCAAGGTAGCTCCCGGCGATGTCTTCGAACTCACGAAATGGATTCCGGCGGAGCAGGCGCCGTTGCATATCTGGCTCTGGCCTTCAAATCTTTCAATACAGGACGTTGTTAATGCGGCAGAAACAATCTCTGCGTCAGGTGTGTCTCTCGTTTCCGATCCGGCCGAGGAGATCTGGACGCACGTTCTCTGCTGGGATGGCAAGAATTGGACACTGCAACAAGCGGGCGCGCCTGCACCCACCATTCTCGGTGCGCAACTGACGGCGGATGCCTTGAAGCAGAATCTTCCCGCCGGAGCCAAACTCTGGGCCAACCTTCCGCCTCCGAACCAGCTTGCATCGCGGCTGGTGCCGACAGATCCAGCCAGCGCCGTGAAGATAGCGGCCGATTTGGCGGGCGCCGATTACGCTCTCACCGGCACAGCCACAGCAGATGGTCCCGCCTACGCCTGGTTTCACAAGAAGGAAATGTCTGCCGGACCGCCGGCATCTGTAACTCACGACCACAGCCCCGGATGTTCGTCCACTTCGCAGTATCCGGTGCGCAGCGACTGGGTGGATATGACCGGTTTGGCAGATCTGGACGAGGGCGTGACTTCGCTGAACAAGTACTCATCGCTGCTGGCCAAGATTCACGGCTGGCTCGATCTT
>CZKZ01000159.1_pt1 | contig 11376 bp, 10 predicted proteins | sample 1122171 | NCBI WGS metagenome assembly CZKZ01 (sample SAMEA3539301, study PRJEB10725) | soil metagenome | biome: tundra; feature: field; material: soil | place: USA | collected 2010-05 | depth 0.15 m
TACCACCGGAACCTAACGTGCGCGCGCCTGCTCTCGACCCTACCTTAGGGGAGGGAGCGTCAGCAATGACGCTCTCTTACCCGACTTTGATCGGCTCGCGGAGCGAGTGAAGTCGGTGATCGGCCAGGACCCTTCCGGGCACAGTCTATTCGTGTTCCGCTCGCGTCGTGGAGACAGGTTGAAGATTTTGACGTGGGATCGTGACGGATTTGTTCTGTGGTACAAGCGTCTTGAGGCGGGAGTTTTCAAGCTGCCGCGATTAGATGCCGGAACGCGTTCGGTTGAGTTGCGTGCGAGCGAGTTGGCGATGATCCTTGATGGGATCGATATGTCGAAGCTGAAGCGCGTGCCGCGCTATGAACGTGCAGCCGGAACCAACAAAAACAACCTGCAAAGAGTTAGTGCGTGAGGTAACTTGCGAGGCTCGACTTACGTCCAATATGTAAGTGGACAGCGAAGCCAATCTTGTTGCTCTGCCCGATGACAGCCAAGCGCTGAAAGCAATGCTGCGCACGCTGATCAATGAGCGCGACCAAGAGAAGCGACGTGCCGATATACACGAGCAGCTTGCCGAAGAGCAGAACAGGCGTGCCAACGATCTTCACGTTGAAAATCTGCGGCTCCAGTTAGAGTTGGAGCGGTATCGCAAGTGGTACTACGGTCCTCGCGCTGATCGTCTGCAATCCTCTGGTGATCTGGCGCAGATGCTTCTGACGTTCGCCGAGGAGATGGATCGCAAACCGGTTAATCCGGACGATGTTCCATCGCACAGCGAACCGGCAGAAGAACTTCGACGTGTGAAGCGGCGCAAGGGACGGCGTAACCTCGCTAACTTCGAAAATCTTCCTGTAACCACCTGTGTCCACGAGCTGAGCGAGCAGGAGCGGGCTTGCCCATGCTGCGGCATCGAGCGCAAGGAAATCGGCACGGACCATAGCTGGCAGGTCGAATATCTTCCCGGCCACTTCGAACGCATCCATCATTTGCGCAAGAAATATGCCTGCCCGGCCTGCGAGAGCACTGGAAACAACCCGCAGATGGAAACCGCAGCCAAGCCGGAGACAGCGATCGACAAGGGCATAGCCGGACCGGGGCTGCTGGCTTACATCGTAACGAGCAAGTTCGCCGATTACCTGCCTTTATACAGGTTGGAGGACATCTTTCAGCGGCAAGGGTTCGAGATCTCGCGGGCGACGCAATCGGTGTGGTGCGGAGATATAGCCGATCTGGCGGAACCGTTGTACGAACTGATGGCGGAGCGAGTGCGAGCTTCGCACGTTGTGGCCACCGATGACACCATCATGCCCATGCTGAGCAAAGGTAAGACCGCGAATGCAAGAATGTGGGTCTATGTTGGCGACGATGGCTATCCGTATAACGTCTTCGACTTCACGTTGAATCGAGGACGCGACGGACCGAAGTATTTTCTGAAAGATTATCGGCAGGTTCTGCTTGCAGACGCTTACGGCGGCTACAACGGCGTCGTTGCGGGCAACGAGATCACGCGTGCCGGATGCTGGGCGCACCTGAGACGGAAGGTGATCGAGGCCGAGAAGGCCGCTCCCGAGATCGCTCGGGAAGCGATCGAGTTGGTGCGCGCACTCTACGTTGTAGAAAAGCAAGCCAGGGATCTATCCGTAATGGCACGGCTAGAACTGCGCCAGGAAGAGTCGGCCCCGGTGCTGACGCTACTGCGTGAGAAGCTTCTTGAGTGGAAAGAACAGTTGCTGCCAAAGCATCCCATGGCCGAAGCGGTGAACTACGCTCTGGGCCAATGGACGGAACTGAACGTGTTCTGCTCGGACGGTGCGGTGGCTATCGACAACAACGTCTCGGAACGAGAAATGAAGCGCGTCGTTCTCAATCGAAAGAACAGCCTCTTCGTCGGAAATCCGCGTGGCGGCAGAACAGGGGCTATCCTGGCCAGCCTGACCAGCACTTGCCGCCGGCACAATGTTGACCCACAGCTGTATCTCACGCAGTTGCTGACGAACCTATCGCAGGTGCGCAAAAGCGAACTGCCCAACTGGCTCCCCGACCAGTGGAAACGACTTCAGGCGGCACGCCTGCCTTCGTAGCACCTGTACTTCACATACCGCTCACGACCTTTCTGGAGCCCTCTCTCTGTGACGAGGCTCCCAGTAGGCGGCTGGCATGGGAGAACAGGTTGCAGCGCCTCAGGCGAAGCCCAAGGAATCCGGCCGTCCTAGGCAGCAGGTTCAGGATGAATCTCGATCTCATCGCTTCCTTTTGCCTGCAAAGTCCGTCAAGATAAGGCAAAAGTCATCCCGAGCTCATTCGGAAACTGTGCGCCAAGTCTTGGACCGGTTAGCCAGCCGAGGGGAGCTTACCGGCGGAAGCCTCCATCATGATGCAGAATGCCTGGGCCTCGGTGGAAACACCGGGCCGGTCGAAGTTGGGTGCACCGCAAGCGCCCAGAACGAACCCTTCGCCGTCCATCATCAGCCGTGCGGCTGCGCACATTCGATCGGCATGAGCCCGATAGGTTATGGGAAGCCATCCGGCCGCAACTCCTTCGTACACGGTAAAGGACAACATCTGTGCAAGGTTCGTTTCGACAAAGGTCGCCGGCTTGTCGACCAGGTTGTGAAAAAGCCCGTCGGGACGCTGGTAGCGAAGACAGCCATCGACAATTTCTCGCCCAAAATCAGCCAGACGCTCACGGTCACGCTGGCGTTCGGCCGGCAAGCTGCGCCAAACGCGAGCCAGACCCGCCGCTGCCCATCCGTTGCCGCCGCCCCAGAAGGCGCCGTCATTGAACGCTTGCCTGCCATCATCCCAGATGTGCGCGAGGAGTTTCTTGGCTGGATTCCAGAGCCGCTCCCGGTAACCCTCGATCTGTGCCAACGCTTCGTCATAAAAGCCCATTTCAGCCAGAAAGGGGGGCGCGCCATTGAAGCCATCGGACCACATCTCGGGAGCGTTGAACACATGATAGAGAATGCCTTCGGCGTTCCGTGGAGCACCGTTCCGAATCCAGTTGAGTAGTCCGTCGACCGCTTGCCGAATCTCCGCATCTCCTGTCCACTCGCCCGCTTTGGCGTAGGCACAACCGCCCATGGCAGGGTCGGTCGGACTGCCGGAGTTGACAACCCCCAGGCGCCCATCCGGCGTTTTCTGTACGATCGCAGCTTTGGTCAGCAGAATCGCCCTGCGCCGGTCGCCGGTCTCGACCATCGCCTGCGCGAGAATGCCTTGTTCCCAGTCGCGGCGCTGCATGGCCAGGGCCGCTATGGTAGCTTTTTCAATCCTGCGCGCGCGTTCCGATTGCGGACCTTCTTTCAATATTCCTTGCACAGGGCTGCTTCCCTCATGCGCAACCGCTTCAGGAAGGATTGCCAGTGGAGCAGTGAGCGCCGAGATGGTACGCAGAAAAGATCGCCGATTCATGGAAGGAACTCACACTGAGATGGCTGGAACGGCAAGTCTCAACTACCAGACCAGACCGTGTCAATCCGCCTGGCTTCTCATTTCAGACCGATCTCAAGGTGGGTTGGGGGCCTGGTCATGCGTTTGCAGCATCCCGCTATTTTCGGCACGGTTCTAGGGCTGGCCCAAACGAACAGGGGGAGTGCCAGTAGCTGTGTCCGTTACGGGGAGGGTTCAGACGAAGGACTGCTGGAGGCTTATACCATAATTCGTGGCAGCTCGCCGGTCAGAAGATCGCTGTGGGGTTGATCGGCGACCCGGTCCCGCCGGGTACCGCTTCCGGCGCTAGCGTCAACAGGAATACCCAGCGATGCTGCTCTACGGCCACCTGGGCCACACGCTCGAGGTCCATGTTATCTATTATCGGCGTGCCCATTGCGTTCAGAACCAGCAGGTGGACGGGCATCAGGACGCCGGCGATGGGGGATGGAATTATGTCGCTTTCGACGTCGCTCCCCAGCACAGCTACGTCATGCTTGTGCAGCCAGACCGCACAGCTAACATCAAGGCCGGGAGAGAACTGGCCCAAATTCCACGGCCCAAGCTTTTCCCTGCGCTCCCATCTTCCCGTGCGGATCAGGACAGCGTCGCCCGGCTCGACCGTGACACCAGCTTCCCTTGCCCAGCGGTCAAGATCTGTCGGATAGATTCTTTCCGTGAGATCGAGGTAGGGCTTGCCTTCGAGGCGCGGAATATCGAACAGGACGCCCCGCGTGAAAATTCCGCCTTTCAATGCAAGAACACTCGCCTTTTCCGCTCCGGTGTCGGTGACCGTGTTTCGGGAGAAACCATTGTAGAGTTGGTCGCCGTCCATCATGTGCGCCACGGCATCGAGATGGGTCATGCCGAGGCCATGAAAGGCTTCAGTATATTGATCCAACGAGAATATCTCGCCGGGGGTCGCTCCCGTCGTCAGCATCTTGTGATCGAGGGGATGATCGTTGTCGGGGGCGGGTTCCGTCGATTCGTTGTGAGCCAGAGAGATCGCAATGCCCTCTTTGACCAGGCGCGCCGCCTCAATGCGCTTGCCTTGGGTGATGAGGTTGACCGCGCCGAGCTGATCTTCGGCTCCCCAGCGGCCCCAGTTCGAGAGCTCTTTCCTCATGCGGTCGATATCGGCCTTGGTGAGCGCAGGAGGATTGATGCCGGCCGGAGCTGTCTGGGCGGCGACCAGCGCGAATTGGTTCGGCACTCCGCGGTCGAGCACCTGGGCGCTCAGCGCCGAACAGGCAACCAGTGAACTGATCGCTGTCAGAGGAAGCGAGAATTCCTTCAGATTGATCATCTTGAAATCTCCTTCAGTGCCGGCTTAGCCAGCGGTATGAAGTGGAAAGCAATTTGCACGAAAACGGGCACGAGCTCCCGAGCCCAACTTAATCACGATTGCGGGCTGTCGGCGGTGCGGGCGACGAAGCGATCACTTCAGAAAACAGTTGCTTCAGATTGCGCACCGAGGCTGCGAGCCATTGCGCGTCCCGCGCTACGTCATCAGCCCAGACACCACTTGCGGGCGTCCAGGTTTCCAGGAAAATCTGGCGGAGGGAATCGCCGTCGCGAAGAATGCGCCGAAGCAACGAGGGTGCACCTATGCTGCCTTCGCCAAAGGGGGCCCCTGAAACATTGAAGCCGACATTCGAGCCAGCTACAACGTAGTCCTTCAAGTGATAGCAGATAGCGCGCGAACCCAGCAGATCAAGCACAACGCTGGCATCTTCGAAGTTGCGCAGAGAATTGGCGACATCGACACAGAATCCAACGAGATTGGAGGCATAGTTTCGTGACGCATCGGCGAGGACTCGAGAAGGTATCTCGAAGTGATTCTCGATTGCGAGACATATCTTCCGGGCCTCGAGTTCTGCGATGATCCCATCGAGGAACTTGTGAATGCCATCCAGAGTCAGGGGCGCTTCGCCTTGACGCTCCAGTACAACTCTCAGATAGCTTCCGCCGATCGCTTCCACGCGGTCCAAATACTGGATGATCAACCTGGGATCAAGAGTCATGCATCCCAGCGAGAGGTGGAGGCCAAGACCGGCGGCCTGTCCGCCGAGCCTGGTCCATTCAGCGGGTGACGCATTCAGCGGGCGCGCGTTCTCGCAGATCTGGAATGAATCTAAGCCGGCGTCCCGAGCCTGGCGCAGGAGATCATCGAGTCCGGGGGCTTTTGAACCGTCGCTCAGCAGATAACGAAAGACGTAACTTGTGGCTCCAATCGGTGGCGTCATCTTGGCATGCAATCCTTATGCGGTCTTTGTTCCGGCCCAGGGGCCCTCAGGGTGAGCCACAATATCGCGGCGCAGAGATTGATGGCCCCTGCACAGTAGAAAAAAGTGTCCCAGCGCCCAGTCCAGCGAAACAGCATGGGAAAAGCGAGAGAACTGGCGAAAGAACCGATGTTGCCACACATGTTCATCGCGCCTGAAAGCGTCCCGGTTCGGACTCCCGCGATGTCAATGCACAGAGTCCAACTTGGACTGAGCGTCAGATCGACACCAAATGTTGCGATTGCAATTGCCAGCACAGACGTCCAAGGGGTTTGGGCTTGTGCTGCGCAGCAAATCGCTGCCGCTCCGATAAGGAAACCGGCGGCTGCCGGGGCCACGCGCGACACACGGCCCCAACCCCTGCGATAGAGACGATCGACCACGGCGCCGCTGATCCAATTCGCCGCAACGCCGAAATAAAGCGGAACTGCAGCCATCAAGCCGGCTTCGCCAGCTCCCAATTGATATCTCTGTCGCAGGTAAGGCAAGAGCCAGGTGAAGCACAGGAAGAATGTAAAGTTTGAGGCGAAGTACTGCAACATGAGTGCCGGCGTCTCACGAAGTTTCCAGATGCTCTGGTGGACCTTGTCTCCAGGCGCAACGGCAGCCGCAGTTGCCGGCAACTGGCGATCGGACCGAATGTATTCGCGCTCAGCGGCCGAGGTCCAGGGAGAGTCCTCAGGCGTGTTGCGAAACCACATAAGCCAAGCCGCCGCCCAGATAATTCCCAATCCGCCAAGTACCACAAAAGAGATTCTCCAGCCGAAACCGGCAACAGCCCAGGAGACGATCGTCAGTCCGAAGGCCGCGCCCAGCCGGGACCCACTAAATAGGATGCCTTGAGCCATTCCCGTCTCGCGAGCCGGCAGCCAGGATCGAATAACGCGCGCCGATATAGGAAACGCACCCGCCTCGGCCGCACCGAAGAAAAACCATACGCCCACGAACATGGCTGGATTCTGGATGATAATCGTCAGCCCCGTGAACAGTGACCAGAGACCAACCACAGACGCCATCGGCAGCCGCGATCCGAACCGGTCAGCAAGCAAGCCGGCAGGAATCTGGAAGAACGCATAGCCTAAAGCAAAAGCGCCAAAGATCAATCCAAATGTGATGTCGGTGAATCCGAGCTCGTGCGACATGTCTACTTTTGTCGCGGAAACTGCGACACGATCGACAATCGTCAACATGGAGAGTGAGAAGAGAACAGCGAGAACAAGGAAACGTTGATGGCTCTTCATCACGCGCGGGGCGGTAGGGCCTAGTTGCCTGGAAATAGCCATGCTTCCAGATCCTTCCAGGAGAAGACGCCATCAGAACCGGGGCGATGGTCTGGTGCGTTTTCTGCCGTCTGCAGGGCGCTGGCGGTTCTGCGGATATGTGCTGCACTGAAGGCCCGCGACTCCTGCCGCAACGGAAAGCTGTCGCTTGTCAGCCACCCATCATATCCGCTCGCAGAAAGCCCTTGGAGAAACTCGAGCAAGTGCCAGGGATGATAGGAGCCCGGAAGGAGATCCCAATCCCAAGCCCCCGCAGCGTCGCACAGGTGGACATAAAGCGGCGCATCACTTTCGAGCACCTGCGCGAGCGAGGCCGCAGGCGAGAGCCCATCCAGCGAGGAGTGTCCAACATTGAACGTAATCCCCCCTCCTTTCCGATCAATGTCGTGCAAGAGCTGCAGAACTATATCGGAAGAGGAGAGAAGACCATGCACACGCGGATCCGAGGGCTTGTGTTCAAGGTATAGCGGCACATTCGGGCCCTCTTCAATCGCTGTCCTGAGCGTCTCTACAGTTCGTCTCCAGGCGCCGGCATGATTCTGTTGCAGCGCGTAGTCCACTCCATCAGCAAGCGGCGCGCATGTTACTCGCTCCGCGCCTGCACGTAGCGCGAACTCCTTGGCTTTGAGAATCTGATCGACTGCCATCCCTCTGATTTCGGGGTCGCAAACACTCAGTGCGCCTTTCTGAAATTCGGGACGCCCCTTCAGGTTCACGTTGATGGCGGCCGGCACAAGTCCAGTCTCGGCCAGGGCTTCGAGGACCTCTGAAGGCTCATGACACTCATCAGGGAAAATGATCTCAGCGCCCTCAACTCCGGGAATCAGCGCTGCTCTCCGCAGCTTCTCGCGAATGGAGAGCGGCTCACCCATCTGGGTGAACCGATCTCGCACCGTCCCGAGAAATGCGACGATGAGTGCCTGCTTCACTGGGTCTCTGCTGTCTCGAGAGATGGCGTGGGAGCTCCGGAAGCCATAAAAGCGCGTTGGTATTCCTCGCTTGAACCACGAGCGCCCACGAAGAAAAATGGCTCCATGAGCTTCATGATGGGCAGAAACTCCTGCCGATCCAGATGATGCCGGATTGCTCCTCTGTCCACTACATCAAGCCAATTCCAGATCTTGTCCGTCATCCGCACATTGAAAGCAAATGTCTCGATCGCATCCTGGCGTACCGGTGAAGTGTCAGAGGTAATCCAGCCATCGTAGCCAAGTTCCTTCAGATGATAGAGGAATTCGACATAGAGCCACAGGTTGCAGGTGCCGGCCATCAGGTCCCAGTCCCACTTGCCGTTGTTATCGTTGATGTGGACGTAATACGGGACGCCACTCAAGGCAATCAGCGAAAGCGCTTCAGCGGGATTCTCCCCACCGTAGATGGAGTGCCCGATGTCGAGTGTAATGCCCACGTTGGAACGCCCCACAGCGTTGCACAGCAGAAGGGCCTTTGCTGCCGAGTCCAGCGTGCAGTGCACACGCGTCTCAGAGGGCTTGTACTCCATATAGAGCGGCATCTCCGGAACGTATTCCGCTGCCTCCCGAACGCAATCGACCATCGAGTTCCAGGTTTTGCGATAGTCGGTGTGGAACGGGTAGTCATAGCCATCGCTGAGCGGGCAGCACGTGACTTTGTCCGCGCCAACGCTTACCGCATAGTCCTTCGCGGCTTTGATCATGTCCACTGCCTTGCGGCGAATCGCCGGATCAGGGGAACATAGCGATCCGTACGCGAATGCAGGATCGCCCTTTATATTGACGTTAATCGCAGAGATTTGAAGGTTCAGCCGCTTGAGGTGCGCCAGCATAATCTCGGCCGTGTCTACCTCATATGGATGGACGACTTCCGCTCCGGTCACACCAGGTATCTGCGCCATTCGCTCGAGCTTCTGTTGGATTGACAGCGGCTCCTGGTACTCGCAAAATCGATCGCGGAGCTTGCCGAGAAAAGAGGTAATAATTGCATGCTTCATAGGGTGTCTACCTTTCAATAGAAAACGGAATTTCGAGGATGGAGCAAGTCTCAGTGAATCGCGGACCTCGCATGTCATAGGCTACGACGCGCAAGGTGTGGGGACCGGTGGAGACGTCCATAGCGTCCCACCATTCCTGACCACCTAGAAAATACGGAGCATTGGTACGGTAGCTGTAGGGCTTGTCGTCGATGAAGAATTCGACACGCTTGATGGGCCATCGCGGATCGTTGTCGGTTACGATCGCTTCGACCCAGTTGGCCCCTTTCAGCACCTGTCCCGGCTCCAACCCCAAGACTTTGATCTTGGGCAGTGTGGCGTCTTCATAAGTAGGCCGCGCGGGTGCAGGGGAACCTGTCAGGCGCGCTACCTGCTCGAAGAATAGCCACTTTGCGTTGGAGCCGATCTTCCAGTCAATCGCCGGATCCTGGAAGCCATCACGGTAGTTACCGAGGCCGTTGTCGTAGTAGCCCCAGCCGACGTGCTCTTGCACGGCAGCCTGCAGGTTGAATGTGCTCACTCCGTCTTCGTTGATCAGAACCGGGCGATCGTACCCTGCCCACTGCCTCATCGCCCGGATAGATTCATGGACAGATTCCGGCGACTGACCATTGGTATGAAACAGCACATAGTCAACAGCCCGCATCGCCAGGTCTCCCCGGCTGCCTCGACGCAAGACACCGCCAACCCAACTCATGGAGACAGGAATCTGATGCTCGACTGTCTGCTGCGCCAAAAGAACCGCATTGAGAATGCCGTCGGGTTGCATGATGGGGTGCTTGTAAGATGGATTCGTTTCGTTGGCGATCTCGATCAAAATGTTCCGGTGGGGCAGGTTCTTAAGGAATAGGGACGCCTGGCGGACGGCTTCGTTCGCGTAGCGGTCTTCAGGGTCTGCCTGGATGCGCTCATTCGATCCCTGATAGAAAAATCCGACAATGACCACCATGCCTGATTTGTCCGCTTCTTCAATCACACGCCGAAGGCGGCCCGCATAGTCCGGTTTCAGGTTGCCCTGTGGATCGAACCCGCTGTTAAGATGAGGCTGCAGCGTTCCCTTTTCCCCGTAGTTTCCATCCGGAGGCCCTCCACCCTGCAGGTTCACCGTAAATGCAAGAATGCCGGCACGCCGCCAGTCAGGAAGCGCCGCCAGAAACTCGTGGAGGTTCCGCTCCGGGTCCCACGGTCCATCAGGGTAATCCCAAAACACCTGCCCCATCGTGTTGGAAGCATATGGATGCGCCCGCGAACCTTCATTCGGATAATTCGCATCATCAAAGATCGCTTGCACCGCGCGAACATTCAGGAGCGTGCCCTGCAGGTTTGGGTCAGCAAACGGAAACCCGCTGGCAGCGGTATACGCTGGGTTGCCGTTGATCGTGAATTGGGAACCATGAATTCCTACAGTGGTCTGTCCATGGGCAAACTCCAACCCGGCGAGCATGAGAAGCAATGAAGCGCTTTTTAAGTTCATACGATTCACACCAGAGCATCAATGGCGGCGAGCGATTGACCCGAAACCAATCGTAGTTGCAAGAGCTGGAACAAGTCTAGCCAGATTCAATTGAAGATTTGGACTATTCTGCCCTCCGCAATTGGTGCGCTTGATGCGTTAGAGCTCTCGGCCAAAGAAACTACCTTCGCGCCTCCGATGACGCCAAGCAAGGCCATAAGGCGAATAGGAGCTCGGCGCGTTACCAGGTTTTCCTCAAGAAGCTCAGTTGCAGAATCATCTGTTTCAAATCGTTTTACGGCCCATGATAACAATCGGATTTGTTGGTTAGGGGGTCGCCCGAAGGAGTAATTCATTGAGTTCTGAATGGCACCGATGGGAGTCCCGCCTGATTGACAAGGTTCGTCCGCGCCGTTTCGTTCCATGCAAACCTGACAGCGCTCAATCAATAAGCTCGATACGAGCACCTTGTCTCCTTCATTGGCGGCTTGCGCCGGAACAAATCTTCCATCGTCGCCGGCGATTGAAAAGCCGGTTAACAATTTTGAGTCAAGGCATTTACGATGCACAAACTCGAACAATGCCCCCGGCTGCAACGTCTTCTTTGCGTTGGAAGGCGCGCCTCAAGGCGGCCTCCCTGTTGGCGTCCGCGATGCCACTTGCATTTTTCGCAAACTCATTCAGGCACCTTTCCAACCGATGTCGGAGGCATCGAATCTTCGCACCCTCTCGACCCGGATGAAAAGGCCGCCAGCAGCGACCTTGCTGTCTCCCCCGCGATTGTTCCTGCGGCCGATGACTCTGTTGCAGTCGATCTTTCCAGCCTCTTTGGAAAGCCCGCCAGGGCGAGCCAATTGCGCATCGGCGGGGCAACCACGTACAAAGATCTTCGCAATCTTGCGGCGGTCTTCATTGGCGGTTTTGATAGCAGGCGGACCATGTAACTGGTCTCGAACTTGC
>CZKZ01000718.1_pt3 | contig 11329 bp, 10 predicted proteins | sample 1122171 | NCBI WGS metagenome assembly CZKZ01 (sample SAMEA3539301, study PRJEB10725) | soil metagenome | biome: tundra; feature: field; material: soil | place: USA | collected 2010-05 | depth 0.15 m
GCCGCAGCGGACCGCTGATAAATGCGATGGAGCGATGACCGAGAGCGGCCAGGTGCTGCACCGCCTCGCGAATTCCTTCGCCATAATTCACTTTCAGAACGCGGATATTCGGCAGCTTCGGCCCCGCATCCACAAACACCAGCGGAAACTCGCCCTCCACAAGTTTTTTTACCAGGTCCTCTTCGATGCCGAATGTCATTACGGCAACCCCATCCACGTTGCGCTGCAGCATGCGGCGAATCAATGACTCGGTGCGCGCTGGATCGTAATTGGTGGAGCCGATCATTACTTCGTAGCCCTGCGCCACGGCCAGGTTTTCAAACTCCTGCACCAGCTCCGGGAAAAATGGATTGGTAATCTCCGAGACGATCAAGCCCAATATGCGGCTGCGGCCGGAAACCAGCGCACGCGCCTGCGGATTGGGCACATAGCCCACTTCTTCGACGGCCTTCCACACCCGCTTGGCCAGCTCGGGATCGACGCTGGTAATGCCATTCACCGCGCGCGATACGGTCGCGATAGAGACATTTGCGCGCTTGGCCACATCGCGGATGCTGACGGATGGATGCCGCCGGTTTGAAGCTTTCTTTTTAGACTTTTTTCTGACAGGATTCATGGACAAAGAGATTGTACGCTTTTCTGAATGTTTCTCAAGCTGTTTCTCAGCCTGTTCCGTGCGAATCGTCAACGTTAAAGCCGCCCGAATACGTGTTTTTGAGAGAGACTCACAGCTTGAGGGTGCGGGGAAACCCGGCTGGAACACCGCATCCTGGAAAGCGTTTCCCAAAGTCAGTCCCAGTACCCACACATCGCTGACCTCAGTTGTAACTCGATTCACTTGCCGTATCTTCGCTATGGCTGCTGTGTTACTTGGGATGGATCTGACCGCCCGCCGCGACCTCCAGCCCGTGCCGCACAAGCTCCAGGATGGAAATGAGACTTTCTTCAGCTCCGCGCTTGCTGCCGGGCAGGTTCACAATCAGTGTGCTGCCTTTCAAACCGGCAACTCCCCGCGAAAGCCAGGCGTATGGATTGCGCTCCGCACCATGCACGCGCATTGCCTCTGCAAGTCCGGGGGCCTCGCGATCAATCACTTGGCGCGTTGCCTCCGGTGTACGGTCGCGTGGTCCCAGGCCTGTGCCGCCTGCGGTCAACACCAGCGCCGCACCCCGGCCGCTGAGATCTTCAAGCTTGACCGCAATTGCGTCTTCATCGTCTGGCAAGAGCCCGGCCCAAATCTCGGCCTCCGGCCATTGCTCCTTCAGCAGAGCACATACGGCAGGGCCTGCAGTGTCCTCCTGCAGGCCCTTTGAGCAACGGTCGGAGATGGTCAGTACTGCGAGCAGCATACAGAGATTGTAGAGCCTACTCTGCCGGAAGAATCTTGATGGTGTGCAGCCACTTCTCCACTTCCTGCGGCCACGTGGTCACAGGAAGCGCGGTACGCCGCAGCCCGTAACCATGACCACCCTGCGCATACACGTGCAACTCTGCCGGGACCTTCGCGTTCTTCAACTGCATAAAGTACACCACCGCATTCTCCACGTGAACCGGATCATCCTCAGCTTGAACAACGAACGTGGGTGGCGTATTTGCAGTGGGATGAATGTCTGCGTTGGCTGCGAAGTTCTGCTCCGACAGCGCCAGGTAGCCGGGATACACCACCACTGAAAAATCCGGGCGGCAACTGAGCTTGTCGGCGTCGTCGATCGGATCGTAGAGCCGCTTCTCGTAGAGATTGCTGATAGCCGCGGACAAATGCCCACCCGCCGAAAATCCCAATACGCCAATGCGATTCGGATCGATGCCCCACTCCGCCGCATGCCGCCGCACCAATCCCATCGCGCGCTGCGCGTCCTGCAACGCCGCGTTGGACTTGGGATAAGGTCCCGAGTCCGGCACGCGATATTTCAGAAGCACGCAGGTAATGCCGGCGGAGTTCAGCCAGTCGCACACCTCTGTGCCTTCCAGGTCGATGGCCAGAATTTTGTATCCGCCGCCAGGAAATACGACAACGGCAGCTCCGTTGCTCTTGACCGTGGGCTTGTAGAGGGTAAGTGTAGGCGTAACCACGTTGGTGAGGCGAACGATGCGCCTGCCGGCGATCAGAGGGTCTTTGGCAGTGTTGCTGTTTACCTCGGGAGGCAGATTCGATGGCGCTCCAGGCGCCACTCTCGGCCATACCGGCAAGGTGAGATGATCGGGTGACGGTGGCCAGCCCGACGGCTGCGCCAGCACCGTTGACGACAAGGCCGTCACAGCGGCCAGTAGAATTTCGTTCCTGCTCATGCAGAGATCCTCCCCCATAAAAACGTCGCAGCGATCATCGCAGCCCCGCCGCCAATTCCGCAAATCGAAGCACGAGTGTGCGGCAAAATAACTGCGCGCGAAAAAACGCAGGCCGCACAATCAGGCGGCCTGCGTGTATTTTGAAGTTGAACTTTGTTTACGCTTGTGCCGCCGGCGCACTGGCCTGCGGAGCAGCCGCAGCGGGCTTTGGCTTGGGAGCTTCCTGTTTCTTCGAGGGCGCCAGAATCGCGTGCAGAATCGTCCCCTCCATGCGCGGCATGAACTCCACAATGCCCGCGTCGCCAATATCCTGAATCAGCCGGTTGACAATCGCATAGCCCAATTCGCGATGGGCCATCTGCCGCCCGCGGAAGCGCAGGCTGGCCTTCACCTTATCGCCGCCGGCTAGGAACTTCACCGCCTGGTTCTTCTTGGTCTGGTAGTCATGCTCATCCACGGTCACGGAGAACTTAACCTCTTTGACCACGATCACCTTTTGCTTCTTCTTGGCGGCGCGTTCGCTCTTTTCCTTCTCGTAGAGAAAGCGCCCGTAATCCTGGATGCGGCAGACCGGGGGAACCGCATTGGGCGAAACTTCGACCAGGTCCAATCCCCGTTCGCGGGCAATCTTCAGCGCCTCGAAGGGAGGCAGGATGCCCATTTGTTCGCCGTTTTCGTCAATGACGCGTATTTCGCGCGCACGAATTCTATCGTTGATGCGGATAAAGGACTTTGCCGAACGTTTATCGAGTGCGATGGTACTCCTCCAGATGTCGTTACCGTCCGCCTTCGGGGGCTTCCCGAATCGCCGCGGCCACAGCAACGCACCCTGAGTATAGCATTGGCCCGGCTCGACTGAACAAAGAGCTCAGGCCGGGGTGTTTGAGCATTCCTGACCAAAACGGGTAAAGTCCCCGGGATTCAAAGGGTCTGGGCCGCACTATTTCCCCAGCACATCCCCAATGGCCGCCCCCGACTTTGGCACCGCAGCGTGGTAGTCCGCTCCCAGCAGCGCCGCCACTGTGGCCGCCACCTGGCTCTCGGTCACCGGGCCGGCCTGTTTGCGCTCGCCCAGTGCCGCCGTGTCCGGCCCCATGAACGCCATCCACGTCTCCTTCGAGGCGGGCACCTTCTGTCCATGGGTCGTCCACTCCGGGCCCAAGCCGCGGCCGTGATCGGGCAGCACAATCAGCGTGGTCTTGCCCTGATACTCGGGCATGGATTGCACCATCTCCCAAAGCTCGCGCAGATATGCATCGCCCAGGTGCGCGGCCGTCAGATACGCGGCATATGAGCCCGCATGTGCCCAATCGTCAGTCTCGCCCAGTCCAACAAAAAGCACCCGCGGCTTCTTGGCCTTCACGAATTCCATCGCTGTATGGAAGGGCAGGTTATCGAACGACTCGTCCATCCACAGGCGCGCCGACTCCGCCTTCAGCGCGTTCAGCAGCGCCACCTCGGGCGTTGCTGGAATCTCGGTTAGCGGATCGTATCCGGAATTCACAACGAAGCCGCAGTGCTCCTTGTCGAAAATTCCGTTGAACGTTCCCCACGCGCCAAAGGCCGCGACCTTGCCCGCGAAATCCGGCTTGGCGTTGAGCCACAGAAAGACTGTTGGATTCGGATTCGGAACATTGTCGTTCGAGTCGACACGCGGGTCGGCGATTCCCGTGAGAGTTTCCGCATAGCCGGGATAGCTGAAGTTGAACCCGTTCGTCACATGCGAATCCGACCCCAGGTCGCGATTGCCGAAGATCTGTCCCTTGGCGGCCACCACGCTCCACAGGAATGGCATCAGCACTTGCCGCGCTTCTACCGGAGAAGGTCGCCCGTATTGCTTCTGCGCCTCCGCGGCCATTACCTTAGGGTCGCCGAGCCAATCGGGCCCCAGGGTCTTTATCAGCTTCGGGTCAGCGCCTTGGAACACCTCCTGCCAGCGCATTCCGTCCATCATCACCACGATCACGTTCTGGGTCTTGTGCGCCGGCTGAACCTGCGCTCCTGAAGCCGCCGCAAACAGCATCGCTCCTGCCGCAAGCACCAAGCCGGTCAGCAGCCTGTCAAGCATCCTGTCGATTTTCATCCATCAAGATTGCCACAGATTCCCGGGCCCGGGCTATGGACCCCATTGATGCGCAGTCGATCCGCCTGAAGCGTACGGGCTTTAGCCTATACATAAGCGGTGGATCCGGCTCAAGGGTACGGACCTTAGCGTGTACGTAAATGCGGTGGATCAGGCTGAAGGGTACGGGTTTTAGCCCGTACGTAAGCCCGCCAAAATGAATAGGGGCTTTAGCCCATGAGGGAATGCGCTTCCAAGCGAGCACATCACTCACCGATTAGACTGCCGCAGCAAGCGATGGCTGCGCAATCGCGGCTTCGGCCGCGGCAAGCACACCTAAGGGCACACCCTCTGGATTCAACCCTGTTACGCGCACACGCACCAACCGGTTAGCCGCCATCCGCCCATCGATTTCGACAGGCAGAAAGTTCTCCGTCAGCGCGGCCGTCCGGCCAAGTTCCGCCAGAGCCTTCGGCGTGTGCATCGTGATGGCTTCCAACTCCTGACCAACAAACTTTCTCCGGTGCGTAATGTTCTTTTCGGCAGCAAGCGCGCGCAGCGCCGCCATCCGCATTTCCACGGCTTCTGCTGCAACCGGCCTCTCCGCATGCAACGCCCATCCTCGCGTTCCGGGCCGTGGCGAAAACGGAAAGAGATGCAGATAGCCAAATGGAAGCTCCCGCACCATCTCCACCGTCTCCTCGAACTCGGCTTCCGTTTCCCCCGGGAAGCCCACCATCACATCCGCGCCCAGGGTCAATTCCGGCCCCGCTGCCAGCAGCAGTGCCTCCACCTTCTCCGCGTAATGCCATGGCCGATAGCGCCTGTGCATCCGCCGCAACACGGCATCCGAGCCCGACTGCAGAGGCAGATGTGCGTGTCTTGCCAACCGCGTGCCACCAAACTCCGCCATCAGGCCGATCAACTCCGCATCCCAATCCATCGGCTCAATCGAGCTAAGCCGCAACCGCGGAAGTCCCGTCTCGCAGAGAATTTGCCGCACCAGCCCAGCCAGCGTGTGGCGCGCATGATCCAGCAATAGAGTCCCGTGCCCCATCCTTTCCGCTTTGTTTTGCGGAAAGGGTGGGAGACCAGGAACCTCACTCCGGCTCTGCCTTTCCTCAGGAGCTGCCAAATCCCGTCCCCACCGCCCCAGATTGATCCCGGAAAGCACCAGTTCGTTCCCCCCGGCCGCCACAAATCCCTCTACCTGCCGTAGAACCGCTTCGCGCGGCAAGCTCTTCGATGAGCCACGAGTCTGCGGAATCACGCAGAATGTGCAGCGATTGCCGCACCCCTCCTGAATCTTGAGGTTGGGCCGTGTCTGCTCTCCCGGCACAAGTTGCGCTTCTTCGATGAAGGAGTGAGCAAAGCGATCGTCGGCCCATATAGGAGCGCCGCCCGCACGCACCGACTGCAAACTCACCAGGTCGCGCGGCGCAGCTGGAACCGCATTTCCGATTGTGCCCTCCCGACCCACCAGCCCCAGCGCAATCCCCGGAGCCAGAGCCTTGTGGCTGTTCCCCACCACAGCGGCCACTCCGGCCATTGCCGCCAACTCCTCAGGCGCACGTTGCGCATAGCAGCCGGTCACCACAATCTTCGCATCGGGGTTAAGCCGGTGCGTGCGCCGAATAAAGGCGCGAGCCGCACGGTCCGCCTCCGCGGTAACGCTGCACGTATTCACCACCACCACATCGGCCGCCGCAGCATTCCCCTCGTCGAGCCCCGCCGCGCGCAGCTGGCCGCCAACCGCCTCACCGTCAGCGCGCGCAGCCCTGCACCCAAAATGCTCGACATGGAATTCCGCCATACCTCCAGTTTAGTGCCTCTCCCGTTTCTGATCACTCCCGCCTGCGTTTTCGCTCACCTCCTGCCCCGCGCCTATAATCACGTCGGCAAGAAAAGTCCATCTGAAAGAGGAGGAAGAATATGACCAGACTGGTGCAACAGATTTTTGCCGAGGTGCGCTCAACTGCAACTGTCGCGATTCTGCGGCGACTTCTCCTTGCGATCTCTGCGGCAATTTTCGCGGCGATGTTTGCATCGACGCCAATCGCCGCGGCAACCCAGCCGCGGATCCTCGTCTACACGCGCAACTACACCCCTGACGGAAAAGGATACGTGCACGACAACATCGCAGCCAGCGTGGAAGCGATACAGAAAATGGGCGCGGAAAAGGGGTTCGCGGTTGACTATACCGACAATCCAAACGTCTTCAGCAACACCAATCTGAAGCAATATGCCGCCATCATCTTCTCCAACAGCGACAATGAGGCTTTCTCAAGCGACGCTCAACGCGAAGCTTTCAAACGCTACATCGAATCCGGGGGCGGCTTCGTCGGCATTCACTCCGCAGCCGGTTCCGAGCGCGATTGGCCCTACTACACCTCAGTGTTGGGCGGAAAATTTGCGGCCCATCCCAAAATTCAGCCCTTCACCGTACGGGTCGCCGATCCTCAATTCCCGGCGGTGAAAGACCAGCCCGCATCGTTCGAATGGACGGACGAGTGCTACTTCCTCGATCACCTCAACCCTGACATTCATCCGGTTCTGGTCACCGATCGCACCAAACTCAACTATTTGGATGCGCTGAAGATTGATGTTTCCAGCTTCCCGAATCCAATGCCGCTGGCTTGGTTCCACGAGTTTGATGGCGGCCGCGAATTCTACATCGCGCTTGGCCATCACAAAGAGGACTACGCGAATCCAGTCCTCTACGGCATTATCGAAAACGGCATTCTGTGGTCTATGAGGCATAAGAAGTAATTTTGCAGTGGTCCGGAGTGCGCCGCCCACGTCCGATGTGTTCAACGGGGAAGTGCGCGAGATAAATCTATGGTTTAGCGCGCGCCAACGTCCGAAAAATCGATTTTCTAATTCTTTGCTTTCCTTCAAAACAGGCGCCGAGACGCGCAAGATTCGTTCTTTCAAGCAATTGCCACATCGGGACATCGTCAAGGTCTCATGCCGGCCGATTCCGCAACGCGGATTCCGGTATACTGTGGACTGACCACTTGAAATAATCGGTCAACTCTCTTATCCCATGCATTCATCCGCCACAGCGACCGTCGAGAGCATCCCGTCCGCGGAATCCAGATCCGGCACGCGCCATATTCTCAGCTTCGTTTACTTCACCTTTGTCTGCTATCTTTCGATCGGTCTTCCCCTTGCAGTGCTGCCCCCTTACGTTCACCTGCGCATGGGCTACAGTGCGATGCTGGCTGGGCTGGTCATCAGCGTCCAGTACATTGCCACGCTCGCGAGCCGCCCCTGGGCGGGCCGCATCTCCGACCGCGCCGGCGCCAAGGTTTCAGTGTTATGGGGCATGGGAGCCTGCACTGCCAGTGGCGCCATGCTGGTGGCCGCTGCCGCCGTGCACCTGGTTCCCTGGCTCAGCTTCTCCGCCCTCATTGCCAGCCGCCTCATCCTGGGCATCGGCGAGAGCCTGGGATCGACCGGGGCCACTTTATGGGGCATCACCACCGCAGGGCAGGAAAGCACCGCCAAGGTCATCTCCTATAACGGCATCAGTACCTACGGCGCCATGGCGCTGGGCGCGCCGCTGGGCGTGATTCTTGATGCGCAATGGGGCCTGGCCTCGATCGGGCTGCTCACCATCTTCGTTGGTGCGGTCAGCTTGGCCATCGCCTTCCGCAAGCCTCCGGTTCCAGTTGTTCATGGCGTGCATCTTCCCTTCAGCCAGGTGCTGGGCCGCGTGGCTCCGCATGGCATGGGCCTTGCCCTGGGCGGAGTCTGCTACAGCGTGCTGGCCACATTCATCACGCTCTTTTATGCCAGCCGCCACTGGAACGGTGCCGCCCTCTGCCTCACGTCTTTTGGCGTGGCGTTCATCATGGCGCGCCTGCTCTTCATCCAGACCATCAACCGCTTCGGCGGGTTCCCGGTGGCCATGGTCTGCCTGACGGTGGAGTCGTCGGGGTTGTTTCTGCTCTGGCAGGCGCACTCGACGTGGATGGCCATTGCCGGAGCGGCTCTGGGTGGTTTCGGCTTCTCGCTGGTCTTTCCTGCCATTGGCATCGAGGCCGTCAAGCGTGTCCCGGAAAACAATCGCGGCACTGCCCTCGGCGTCTACACTGCCTTTGCCGACGTGTCCTTCTTCCTCACCGGCCCCCTGGCTGGCGCCGTCATCGGCATGTACGGTTATGCCAGCGTCTTCCTGTTCGCATTAATCAGCGTGCTCGCTGCCCTGGGAATTGTCATCATCCTGCGCCAGTTCCAGGGTGACTCCTCCGAGAGCCAGTAGAGCGGGGATGAAGCCTCAGTGCTCGGTGCAGTTTTTTCCGGTCGATGCGAAAATGGGTTGACCACCATGTGGCAGTGGTTCGGTTTGCTGGGTACGGGCTTCAGCCCATACAGGAATGAATGCCTAGGAAATCCTCCGGGCTTTAGCCCCTGAGGGAATGTCTCCTTCAGACCGACCCATCATTGACGATTCCCTGTGGAGGCACACCCATATGATCCGGAAGATTGCATGGACAGCCCTGTTTCTTTCCACATCCGGATTTCTTGCGCAATCTCCTGCGCCAAGCCCCAAAGTTCAACGCCCGAGTTTCAACGCGTTTGAAGTCGCGACCATCAAGCCTGTGGCTCCCGATGCCAAGGCCAGCCGCTACATCGTCATGCAAGGCAGCAGTCGTTTTGTTGAGAAGGACTACACCCTCAAGCTCCTCATCGCAGCGGCATACGATCTCAACCCGCGAACCATTCTTGGCGGGCCGGCGTGGATTGAATCTGATCACTACGACATTCTTGCCGTAACCCCTGGCGAGGTTCGGCCCACGCGCGACGAGCAAATGTCGATGCTGCGCAATCTCCTTGCCGACAGGTTCAGCCTCAACTTCCATCGCGAACAAAAAGAATTCTCGATCTACGTTCTCGAAGCTGCGAAGAGCGGTTCAAAGCTCAAGCCGAGCACTGCGCCGCCGGATGATCCAGCCAAGCTCATCAGCACCGTCTATCCGCAGCACATCCTGCTGCCGGCGCGCAACACAACCATGGGCGAGTTTGCATCACTGTTGCAGCGTGCCGTCCTCGACCGCCCGGTCGTGGACCAGACCGGACTGCAGGGACGATACGATTTCGATCTCCAGTGGGCTCCCGACGAAACTCAATTCGGCGGAGAGGTGCCAGTAGCCCCCCTCGGACGCACCGGCCGCTCCACTTTTTTCGGCGATTCAGGATCAGCTCGGCCTGAGATTGATTGCCACCAGGGGACCAGTGAATGCGCTGGTAGTCGACAAAGCAGAACGCCCCTCGGCAGATTAACCGCAAATTCAAGAGGCCAGTTTGAAAGGTACGGGCTTCAGCCCGTACGTTAATTCAGCAATATCATCGTGGGCTTTAGCCCCTGAGGGAATGACGGTGCAGCTTGGGGAGCTCAATTAGAGGTTCTCTACCGCGCGCTATACTCCTCGTCCGTGACCTTCTCCAGCCACACAACGCCCACGCCCTTTTCATCGACCTCCTGAAGAGCCATGTGCACCATGGTGTTGCCCGGCGCTGCTCCGTGCCAGTGGCGCGCGCCAGGTTCAATCATCACCGTATCGCCAGGATGAATCTGCCTGATCGATTCACCATCAAGCTGCACCAGACCCGATCCCGTCAGAACATGGAGCACCTGGCCCAGCGGATGCGTATGCCATGCAGTGCGCGCACCCGGCTCAAAGCTGACGCGGAAAAATCGCACCCGTGATGGCTCCGCACCAACGGCAATCTCATCAATCCACACGCTTCCTGTGAAATATTCCGCTTCGCCCTTGCGGCTGCTTCGATCCCTGCTGCTCACAATCTTCACTGCAACCTCCTCGCGCATGCGCAAACTCGATTGTAATAACGCAGCCTCAACGATGCACATCGCGTTGACACAGCCAATGCGATTGGCTAGAGTTTCTGGCTGGCGCGTCGCTTCCTGCTTCGCGTCTTGAACACCTACTCTTATTCCATCTCTTCGTTGAAGGAAGAATTCATGGGCGATCCCGCGGAGTCAAAGAAATGGGTCACCGTAATGGGCAGCTTTGTAGCGGACCTGGCCTTCCGCACCGATCGCGTCCCGGCATGGGGCGAGACGCTGATGGGCCAATCGTTCAAGCTGGGGCCGGGCGGCAAAGGCTCCAACCAGGCAGTGGCTGCTGCGCGCGCCGGCGGAAAAGTCAGCTTCATCTCCAAGCTCGGCCCCGACCCGTTCGGCGACATGGCGCGCGGCCTCTACGAAACCGAAGGCATCGACACACAATTTCTTTTCCGCACATCGAGCGCCACCGGTGCTGCCGCCATCATTGTCGACGCCGCGAAGGGCGAGAACGCCATCATTGTCGTGCCCGGCGCATGCTTTGAAGTCACGACCTCCGAAGTCGATCAGGCCCGCGAACTCATTGCCGCATCCAGCATCTTCGTTGCCCAGCTCGAGCTCTCGCTGCCCGTCGTTGAATACGGCCTCGCACTGGCACACGCTCTCCACGTTCCAACAATCCTGAATCCCGCGCCCGCACAGCCGCTGCCCGACAGCATCTACCAACACATCGACTACATCACGCCCAATGAGACAGAGACCGCCGCGCTCACCGGCATCGCAGTGGCAACCGTGGCCGACGCCGAGAAAGGTGCCGATGCATTCCTCGCCCGCGGCGTACGCAACGCCATCATCACGCTGGGCGCTCAGGGAGCGTTCGTCAAGAACGCGCAAGTCAGCGCGCATGTGCCCGCCATCGACGCCGGCAAAGTAGTGGAAACCACCGGCGCAGGCGATGCCTTCAATGGCGGCCTTGCCGTCGCGCTCTCAGAAGGCATGGACCTGGTTGCAGCCGCGCGCTTTGGTTGCGCCACCGCCGGCATCTCCATCACGCGTCACGGCACCGCGCCCTCCATGCCCACCCGCGCAGAAATCGACGCGCTGCTCAAGTAACCCACCGCCGGCAAATCCAGACAGCACCTCAAAAGTCCCGTGCCCCGTCCTTT
>CZKZ01000566.1_pt1 | contig 10908 bp, 8 predicted proteins | sample 1122171 | NCBI WGS metagenome assembly CZKZ01 (sample SAMEA3539301, study PRJEB10725) | soil metagenome | biome: tundra; feature: field; material: soil | place: USA | collected 2010-05 | depth 0.15 m
GATCGAACAGCTTCACATGACCGATAGTGCAGTTTCGGCTCCAGTCACTCCGGGCATGGGAACCGAATTGCGGTCTGACTATCTCAAGAAGAACCGGGCCTGAGACACGAAGCTGCTGAAATTTTCGACTGTTGTGGAGCGCTCAGATGCAAGCGCGCTGCGCGGGGAAGCTATCTGTTCTCGTTGCCGGTGAGGCGGAAGGTGATGGTGCCCCAGAAGAGGCGGGCGCGCATCTGCACGGGCAGGTGACGATCGTCGTCCGTATACCAAATCCAGATGTTGCCCCGATTTTTCACGACACCGGCATCAGCAGTAGGTTGCACGCGGAGGGTCTTGAAGGTTCCCAACGTGGTCTTGATCTCTTCGCGGCCTTCTACCTTCATGGTTACTGGGACAGTGCGTTGAGCGTCTACCACCGGGATGATAAAAGTCTGCCCCAGAGACATGGGCTGCGACGTGGCATAAAAGACGCCGGTAAGAAGGTCCGTGAGGCAGCCGGGGATGGCAGTTTCAACGTGCTTGGTTTGTCCGGTAACCTGGTTCTTCTCGTCGAGAATTGATTTGCCTTGTCCGTAGTCCAGGCGCAGAGTGGAATTAATCTGGCGGCGGCCTTCCACGGTCTCCTTATCAAATTCGTAAGTGCAGCCGGTCTGTCGGTCGAAGGTGGATTGGAAGCGATCGCCGACATGGAACAGCAGGTTGATGGCGCCGATGGTGTCGGCATTGGCCGTAATGCGTTCGCGATCGCCGTTTGCCTCAAAGTGGATGATGGCCGTGCCTGCAGGAAAGACCCGCCAGTCCACTGAATAGGTAAGGGTCTGTTTTTGCGGAAAGCTGAAACCGGTGCGAGGCGGCGCAAGCGGGCGCGTCTGCTGGCCATGCGCCACAGCGGCCAGCGCAAAGGCGCAAAGAAAAACTGGTGCGTACGTGCGCGTCTTCAACGTCGGCCGTAACTCCTTTTGATTTGAACTTTTATGACCGGGAAAACGCTCACCGCGTCCCGTGCAGGATCGCTTCCATTGCCGGCCGCAAAAAGAGCAGGCTGAGGTAAAGCAGCGCGGCCCCTATAGCAGCATTGTACTCGCGGTGCCTACGGTAGAGCTCAAATGAGAAGCTGCCGGCTGTGGCTTCGGGAACCGGGTCGCTCCCTGAAAGTGAGTCCTTTTTTGATGGTTGCCTGGCAGGCGTTATGCGAGGAATCAGCCTGGGAACGCTGCGGCAATAGGCGTCGAAGCCGGGGAATGTAGCGCGCAAAAAGCGTTCCTCCGACGCGATGACCGGAATGTAAATGACGCTGAAACCAACAGCCAGCACGAGCGCTACAGCCCAACTAAGCAGGGCCAGCGCAAAACCAGCAGCGATCAGCATCGAGCCAAGGTAAAGCGGGTTGCGGGTGTGCGCATATGGGCCGGTAACCGTGATTTCAAGATTCTTCTTCACATAACCGGCAGCATAGGCACGCAGCCACACGCCAGGCAGCACCAGCGCAAGGCTCCAGGCCACAGCGGCTGGACGAGGCGCGTGCTGCCAAAGATCAAATACATAGAGAGCCGCGGTCAAGAACCCCAGCGGCACACGGATACGGCGGGCCACTCGCTGCCAGCGGGCAATCCAATCCAATTGCGCCGGGCGAGATTTTGGATTAGCGCTGTGGTCGACCATCAGGCGTTCTCCTGTGTCAGCAGTTCGCTGGCGGCGCGTAACACATCTTCGGGTTCAATGGTGAGCAATCCGGCTTCCGGCTCAGGGAGACGCGTGTGATCGCGACGGCTAATGGGGCTACGGAGCACTTTGAATCTGGTCCCGAAAGGACCGTTGCGACTAGGGTCGGTGGGGCCATAGATACCGACGACCGGCCGCCCTAGTGCGCAGGCTAGATGGAGTGGGCCTGTATCACCGGCAACGCACAAGGCGATGCGGCGGGTGAGGGCAATCAGTTGCTCCAGCGAAGTGGCTAGAGGAATGGCCGCGCCACTTGTTCCCTTCACAATTACGTCGGCCATCGGCTCTTCGCCGGGGCCCGCGTTGATTAAGATTCGGAAGCCCCGCTCGATAAGCCCGCGGGCAACGGCCGCATAACGCTCGACCGGCCACCGCTTGGCGCCCCATCCTGCGCCGGGATTGATCATTGCAACTGGGCGAGTTCCACTGGAAGCAAGCAATGCGTCACACCAGGCTTCAGCGGCTGTGTCGACGGGCAGCAAGGGCGCAAGAGCGGTGAGGGGATCGCCAGCCACCGCGGATGCCAGTTCCACATCCTGCTCGATCACGTGCGCGCTGCGAGTAGTAATGCATTCGGTAAACAGCCAGCGCGCGGGGCCTTCGCGCGGCGCGGCCTCACCAATTAAACGTTGGCAGCCGGCCAGCCGGCCCACGACGGCTGAGCGTAGCGCACCCTGCAAATCGATGACCCCGTTATAGGGTACGGACCGAAGCTGGGTGCGCAGTGCTCTGATTTCGTTGATCGTCTTCGCGCTGAATGGGCTTTGCCTCCACTCTTTGGTGGGGGCAAAGTAGATGCGGTCGACAAGGGGGCGCGTCGGTCCGAGGCTGGCGCCTCCGGGTGCGCTTAAAAGGGCACGCCATCGCGGTTCGACAACCCAATCAATTTCCCAGGCGGGATGCGCGAGGCGCAGCGCCGTGACCGCGGGAAGCGCGTGGAGAATGTCGCCCATGGCGCCCAGCCGGACCACAAGGAGGCGGAACTTTGACTGCGTGTGCAAACTCTAATTTTCTCACAACGGCGGGTGAGATGTTAACGACAGCGTTCTGCAGCGCATCGCCAGCGAGCGCGTGTGAACTCGATATTTGCTTCACAGATAGAGGCGTACGTGGCATTTGACATGGCCGAGAGACGCTCCCTAGTCTTGTTGGGACGTTGGCCGGGAGCGCGCCTTTGCAGTCTGTTCGGCCGATGCCAAGGACATAGACATGAAGCCGCAAGTTGGAAATACCTTAAAACTGCATTTATCCGCATTGGTTCTCATCGCATTCGCATTCACTTCGACCTTGACGATTGCACAAGCCCCACCGCACATCCTGCTTGGCAAGGCTGACTTTGTCCGTCTGAATGATCTTGCCCGCACGCAGCCGTGGGCGGCAAAACAGCGCGAAGCGATCATCCAGCAAGCTGCGGCGTTCCCCGAGTCTTACGAAAAGCGATTCGGTTTGAATTCGGTCGAACTGCCTCCCGAGGGCGGACAGTGGCTGCACTATTACGCGTGCCCCGATACCGGATCGCTGCTCGTCTTTCATCCGCCCGACCAGAATGTTTGTCCCGACACAGGCCAGGTGTTCAGGGGCTATCCGTACGATCACGTGGTCTACATGCTGCGTGCGGATGCGCTGGAGAAAGGCGCTCTCGCTTCGGCGCTTGCCTATCGGCTCACTGGAGATCGCGCCGACGCCGTGAAGGGTGCTCAGATTCTGAAGTTATACGCGGATAAGTACCTGACTTATCCCATGCACGATAACAGCAGCAAGGAATCTCCGTTCGGAGCGCGAGTTTATTCGCAAACCCTGGATGAGTCCATATGGCTCATTGATCTGGCCTGGACCTACGACCTGCTTCGCGACACTGATGTGTTTACGCCGGAGGATCGCACTCACATCGAGCGGGACTTGCTTTACGCAGGGGCAATGACAGTGAGCCGCGCCAGCATGGGTCCGACCGACAATATTCAGTCTTGGATTCTCGGAGCCGAAGCCACTGTCGGCTTCACGCTTGACGACAAGGCTTTGATCGACCAGGCAATTGACGGCCCGCACGGATTCCGCTCACAGATGAAGGAATTTGTGAACGATGGCTTCTGGATTGAAGGTGCGTGGGGCTACCAGTTTTACGCCCTTCGACCGCTGGAGTTAGTAGCCCAGATGTCCAGACGGGCCGGCGTCGACTTATGGAAGCAGGAACCTAACTTAGGCGCACTGCTGGCATCACCGTTGGGAGTTATGCTTCCCGACGGTTCATTGCCTGCCTTCAATGACTCGCACTCTGTCGACCTCTACGAAGAGGCATCCCTTTACGAGCCCGCTTTCGCCGCGCTGAAGAATCCGGATTTCGCGGCCATTGATGAGCATGTTGAACGTGCAAACCGCGAAGCCTTTCTATTTGGCGTACCTTCAATCGACGGCGTCTCGATGCCCAAGCCAAAGAGCGCAGTCTTCCCCGATGCGGGATATGCGACGCTACGCGCACCAGTCGGCGACCTGACGGAGATCGTGAAATTCGGGCCGCACGGCGGAGGGCACGGCCACTTCGACAAGTTGAACGAAGTCATTTTCGCCAAGGGTGGCATGATGAGCGTTGATCCCGGCACGCACTTCTATGGCATCCCAATCCACCAGAGCTGGGACAAGATGACGGTGGCTCATAACACGGTGAGCGTGGATGAAGCTGTGCAGAAGCCGGCAACCGGAAGGCTTCTGTTGTGGCAAGCGGAGCCAGAGTTTACGTCAGTAACTGCTGATGCAGGTCCGGTTTACGACAATGTCGATTTGCAACGGACTTCGATTGTAACTTCAGACTATGTGCTGGAGATAACTACTGCCAAGTCAACTGACGGCAAGGAGCATGACTTCGACTGGAACTACCATAACTTCGGCGTGCAACATGCGGACGGAAATTTTTCGCCATACTCGGGGTTTCTGAAAAAAAACGGCTACGACAATCTGATCGAGAATCAGACCGCGACGATCGCGGGCGATTTTCATACGGCGTTTGTTATGGACAAGAACAAGCAGATGGACGTGTGGATGGTCGGCGGTGACGGTGCAAGCCAAGTGTTTACGGGGCTTGGACCTGGGCCGGATCTGCGGGTAAAGGTTCCGTATGCGATTGTCCGGCGTCACGGAACTTCCGCGGAGTTCGTTGCTGTTCTTGAACCCGGGCCGGCCGGGACGAGGACTTTGAATGTGACGAAGGACAGCTCCGGGATACACATCAAGAGCTCAGAGTGGGTGGACACAATTGAGCCGGGCACGAAAATTACCTATCACCGAATTCTTCGTCAGTAACTCAGCGCCGCGGTGCGACGCTATCGCTGCAGCATATCAATCGGCTTTGTGAAGTCAGTGACACGAATGTGCTTCGCTAGCGACGGATGCTGGTACTCGATCGCGAGAAACATTTCCCAGGCCACGCGGCGATAGCTGAAGTGTCCAGCGGGGCCGGAGCGCAGTTCGGAGATGTACTGGGCTTCCGCGAAATCCATTTTGAAGAGACTGCGGATGCGGGTTGCGAGTGGGAGCAAATAAAGAGCAGACTGGGAGCCTTCAGGCGCCTGGCTGGCCGCGATCTTTGCGCTCGCTTGGTGGGCAGCTTCGATGGAGGATTGGTAATTAGCAAGGATGCCAGCTTCGGCAAGAATATCGGCATCGCCTGCGAGATCGCCTGAGTTGGGCGTCTCATAGCCATGCTGCGCTGTAAATCCCTGAATGATCTGCGTACAACGCCGATGACGGTGCATGTCGCGGAAACCGCCGATGTCCATGAGGATGTCAAACCTGAGCGCTGCCCCGGCGTGAAAAGCGCGGAGTAATTCGTCGTGCTTGCCGCGATGGCGTATACCGAGTTCGACGATCTTCGAAATGCGAGAGCTCGGAAGGCCGGCCAACAGATCACGAATCTGGCGGTAGGGGTGGTGGCTGGCGGAGTAAAGAAGTGTCGCGGCCAATTCCACTTCAAGTGTCTCGGAGCGCTCGACCAGATCTACCAATGGAGACGCGGCGATGGGTATCCCCGTAAGCAACTCGGCGGCAGCTTGCGTTAGCTCAGCGCGGGTCTGGATTTCGTAGTCGTTGGGCTGGGCGTATTTGACCAGGGTTGGTGCGGTGCGGACCTCACGAGTGAGGAACTGAGCAGCCTCGGCAGCGAGGGTGGAATCGGCCGCAGTAACTTTTTCGACAAAGGCCGCGGCGGATTGGGCGTTGACGTTCCATGCGGAGCCAGTGGCAGCTTCGCGGAGCTTGACCCCAAGGTCGCGTACCTCGGCGACCGGGTGAGAGAGCAGGCGGGAGACCTGGGTCTCGAGGGTGCGGGCGCTGACGATCTGGCCAAGCGAGGTGTTGGTGGCCAATGGGAGCAGGTAGCGGGCCACGTCGAAGGCACGGGCCTTTAGGGTGCGTTCGTAGGCTTCACGCTTAAGGGATTCAGGGCAGGCAATGCGCTGACGCAGGAGATCGAGAACGGCCGCAGTGGTGCGCTGATAGGCTGCAAATAGATTCTCAACGGTCCCCACGTAAAGCTGAGCGGAGCTCGAATCCGCTCCAAAATCTGGAAAATACCAGCCGGATTTGAGGAAATTCTGGTAGCGGGTGGAGCGCTCCTGACCGTCCCAGCGCTGCTCGTCCACAAGCACGATGGCGGCCAGAAGACTCAGACGCTCGACGGCAAACGCAATGTGGGCCAGGTCTGCAATCGAGCGGTGACCATATTGAAAATAAAAGGTATTAAGGAACTGCTCCGCGCGCTGGGCACTGATCTCAGTGAGCGACTCGCGCATCGAGAGAGCGGACCGGGAGTACTTGGCCATGGCGAAGGCCAGTACCTCGGGGTCAGCCCCGTGGACGGCAAAGACATCGGTTTGGTTCCGGGCACCGGGGGGGAGAAAAGTTTCACTGGACATTGAAGAGGTCTCGCGAACAGAATACGGCATTGGGGTACGGTTACCGTTTTTTGACTCTCAGAAACCCTTCGGTCGGCGGAACCACAGTAGTGCAGGGCCAACCGGACACGCTGGAGTGGGCCATGCAGGAGTTTCAGATACGTACGTCGCACAGGCCTCGGCCATTACCTTCAGGCCGCTGGGCGATGACCCAGCGGTGGAACGATCTGCTGTTTGCTCACTGGCCAATTCCAGTGGCGAAAATGGCGGCGTTGTTACCCGATTGGCTTGAAGTTGACACGTTTCAGGGATCGGCCTGGCTGGGTGTGGTGCCTTTCTGGCTGGATCGGATCAAGATCCGCGGCGTGCCTCCGATTCCAGGAGCGCGTAGTTTTCCGGACCTGAACCTGCGCACCTACGTTCGAGACCAATTTACCGGCACCCCTGGTGTGTATTGTTTTTCGCTGGATGCCAGCAATCTGCTGGCCGTGGCAGTTGCGCGCACCTACTATCATCTGCCGTACTACTGGTCTGAGATGCGGCTGGAGCAGCGCTCAGAGCGGGAGTTTGCGTTCTACAGTAGGCGGCGGTTCTCGAGTCAACAGGTAATCTTCAACGCACGGTATCGGGGCCTGGGACCGAACAGCAGGTTGGCCGAAAATCGCAACGGCACGCTAGAAAGCTTCCTGACTGAACGCTGCTGCCTATACAGCTCCAATCGGGCTGGGCAGCCTATCCGCGCCAATCTTCACTATGTTCCCTGGCCGCTTGAGGAAGCGGAGGCTGAGATTGAGCGCAACGACCTGGCGACCGCGATCGGCCTTAACTTACCGAACATTGCTCCCGTACTGCATTATTCGCGCCGGCTCGCGGTTTATATTTGGCCGAGAGAGCTGCTGCGTCCGGCGCTGGCGGCGCGGCCGGTCACGGTGGCTGTAACGCCTTCGGGATAAAAGGCGGGTGGTAGAGCTCGGCGCTGGGTGGATTCCCAGGTCTCAAAGTCGAACCCCTGCCCCCGCAACGAAGACCTGTCGCTGGGGCTGCCGAGACCTGGGGCACTGTCAGGTTGAGTAACAACAATCAGCGATAGATCTGCGGATGCTTGATGTGGTATTCCGGGGTGATCAGCTTCATCTTGCTGATGTGAACGTCGTAGCCGGTACCAGGCAGCAGGGATTCGAGAACGAAAGTCTCTGTGCTTCCGGACTTGAGCTCGCGATAGCGGTAGACGCCTACATCGCCTTCGCTGGTTTCGGTGCCGCCCGAGGGCGCATCGAGAAAGTGCTGCGCATCAGCGACCGATGGGGCGGAGTGGGAATCGCCTGCGGTGAGGGTCTCGGCCGCGTAGGAGCGCACCAGTTTGGTCCAATAGCGGGAGAGAAGCTCGGTGTCGGCAAAGAGATCGGCCCAGACAATCTCACCACGAACAGCGACGACGACGCCAACTGCGTGTTCCTGACGAAGCTGAGCCAGGATCTGGTCGCGCGCCTTCATTACCGGCGCAGCGGCCTCATCGACTTTTTCGCTGACGGCGTTGGACTCCATCACTTTGGCGTAGCTGGTGGTGCCGAAGGCGCGAGGTGAGGGCGGGTCATAGTGGGCTCCGCCACCCATTGAGCCACCGCCCGATCCATCCATTGAAGTTGAAGCAGCGGGCGCGGCAGCCATCTGCATTGTGGAAATGGCTCCGTGTACCGAGTCCCATACCTGTTGCTGGTCCTTCTCGACCATGGCCCGCTCGCGGACGGTGGGCTGAACCATAAAGCCGTGCGCAGGCGCTTTCGCCGCCGCGCCGAAGGTGAGCGAACTCTCAGTCCAGCGGCCGGGCTCGATGCAGAAGACCGAGAGGTCGATTGGATCAGCGCCCACGGGCACGATGCGATCCTTGGCAATGACGCGATCCTGCTTGCCACCGGTTACGATTTCGCCGGCCAGCAACAATAGAGGCTTCTTGGAGTTGTTTACAAGAACCAGGGTGTTGACCTCGTCTCCACGCGAGGAGTCACCCGCGGCGTCAGGATATCCAAGGTAGCGATCATCGTGGAATTGAGGTGGGACATTGCTGTTCAGGACTGGACGCCTGGGCCGTACAAGGCCCTGGACGCGGCCAGCCTCAGTGACTTCAACTTCTCCAGCTTTGATTCCTTCGTCGAGGGTAATAAACGCTGTTTCGCCAGATGTCCTGGTGACGGTCCGAACGACCGGGAACAACAGCAAATTGCCGCTCTCGATGGGGGCCAGCACCCGGTAAGAACCATTGGCCGCTTCAGGCGGTCCACCGGCCGCTTTGACTTGATTTCCCTGCTCATAAGCAGCCAGCGCAAGCACGAATGCCCCAGCCAGCCCGAACCTGCCTAAATTCCTCATCGCTCTCCTCCGCCGGCAGGCGTAATCGTCGCCGGCCTTTGACTGGAGAACGGGGAGCCGTAGGGTTCTTGCAGGATATTTTTGCGAGTGTTTCGGCATATCGTTTTCGCGTATCGTGGGGGCGTGGGGATAACGCCGGCACAATCCGTTGAAGGCAGTGCGGGCGAGAGTATAGCCGGGCCGCCGGGCACGATTGACGGGTTTCTGCTCGAGGAGCTTTGGCAAGAGTGCGATGGTGCAAGCTGCGGGCTGGAGCGGGCCGAGTTCCACAAGATACTGCTGGACGTGGGAACTGCCCAGAATTATGGACTTGCGGAGGGGACAGCAGCCTCGCGGCAGCAACAGGCGACTTATTTTCGCGCCCTGAAGCTGGGCGAGTTGGTGCTTGCGCGCGCCTGCGCGGCCGGGAACGAGCGCGCATGGGAGCGCTTTGTTGCGACATACCGGCAGCCGCTTGTGCGCGCGGCGATTGCGATCACTGGCAGCGACACGCTGGGGCGCGAGCTGGCCGATCAACTTTATGGCGAACTCTTCGGGTTGACGACGCACGATGGAGGGAGACAGTGCCCGCTGCTGTCGTACCAGGGCAGGGGATCACTGATCGGCTGGCTGCGAACCACGCTTGCGCAACGGCACGTTGATCATTTTCGACGCAATCATCGGGAACAGTCACTTGAGGAATATGACGCTCCGGCGCCCGTTCATGAGGCCCAAAAGCAAGCAGCCGAGCTAACGGTGTTGGAGAAGGCGGTCGAAGGAGCCTTAAAGTGTTGCGATGCAGAAGAGCGGTTTGTGTTGGCTTCCTATTATCTGGATCAGCGAACGCTCATGGAGATTGCGAAGGTGCTGAATGTTCATGAGGCGACGGTGAGCCGCAAGCTGAAGCGCGTGTGCCAGGATCTAAGAAAGCAAGTTCTGAAGAATCTGCACGGCTTGGGGCTGAGTAGGCGCGCGGCTGATGAGGCGCTTGGGACCGACCCGCGCGACTTGGATCTGAATTTGAAAAAACTGCTGCAATATTCTCAGTCTGACGCGTTCCAAGAGAAGGCTGCACCATGAATGCAAACTCCAAACTCGATGTTCACCCTGACGCGGAGATTCTGAACGCCTTTGCGGAACAGGTGCTTGATGAGCGGGAACGAGGCAAGATCGTTGCGCATCTTGCTGGTTGCAGCCGCTGCCGGCAGGTGGTTTACCTTGCGCAGGATGCGGCCGCAGAGAAGGTGCCGTCCGTCTTTACTCCGGCTGTGCGTCTTGAGGGTCGGCGGGAATCGTGGTTTAGGAGTTGGCGTTTTGCTTTGGTCTCGGTTGCGGCTCTGGCCGCGATTGTTGCGCTGGCATACCTTGTGCATGTTCAGCGCGTTGAAACCGGTTCGGAGATGGCCAAGGCAACGCCTCAGACCGCTCCACAAACTGCAGGGAGCAATTCTGCGCCCCCTGCGCTGGCGCCAGGGGCCTCGGCGCCACCGGTTTTGGCGGGGCCTGCGCAGTTTGAGGCACGTGCACGGAAGAAGGCGTCGGCGAGTGCGCAATCTGCATTGTTGATGCCTTCTTTTTCGGCCGCCATGGCCACCTCATCTGGGGCAAGCGAGCCAGCGAATGCGGTACGCGAGGAAGCCGCGATGCCGCCGGGGGCGTCTGGGAGTGGAGATTCGGCTATGGGTTCAGGAGCTGAGTTGAAGCAGGCGCCGGCGGTGACGGCTTGGCAAAAGGAACAAGAGAGGGCGGGGCCTACTGCAGAAGTTCACGGCATATTTGCAAAGACAATGGCACAGGCGAGCGAGAATGAATCTGCAAAGCGTGAGGAGACGAACCGAATCGTAACGGCTGCCGCACCGCAGTTCGATGCGAGTGCTGCGGCGCCCGCAACCTTCGAAGCAGGTGGACGGTCAGGGGCGGGTGGAGTTTTTGCCGTCTACAAAGGTAACGAGAGGGA
>CZKZ01000562.1_pt1 | contig 10841 bp, 8 predicted proteins | sample 1122171 | NCBI WGS metagenome assembly CZKZ01 (sample SAMEA3539301, study PRJEB10725) | soil metagenome | biome: tundra; feature: field; material: soil | place: USA | collected 2010-05 | depth 0.15 m
ATCGAGCGCGGAGGTTACAAGGATCAGGCTACTTCGTATCCTGACTATCTCGATCTCCGCGACCGCAACCGCAGCTTCGAAGCGCTCACCGGCTACATCCTCACCCCGGCAGGCCTCGATACCGGCAACAATCCGTCGCAGGCCTGGGGCTATGAGGTCACTGGAAACTACTTCGACGCAATGGGCGTTCAACCCTATCTTGGCCGCTTCTTTCACGTGGCCGATGAGCACGGCCCCAACAGCGCCCCTTACCTGGTCATCAGCTGGGCCTACTGGCACAGCCACTTTCAGGACGATCGCGGCGTAGTGGGCCGCGTGGTTGAGCTCAACCGCCATCCGTACACCATCCTCGGTGTTGCCTCGCCGGATTTCAACGGGACCCTGTTGTTCTTCTATCCGGACTTCTGGGTGCCGATTGTTGATCAAGAACAGGTGCAGGGAGTCGCTGTCCTGAGCGACCGCGGCACCCGGGATATTTTCATGGTGCTGGGACATTTGAAGGCCGGAGTGAGCCCGGCGCAGGCTATTGGCGACCTGAACTCGGTTGGATCATTTCTCGAAAGGAACTATCCCAAAGACGATGCGAATATGAACTATTCGCTGGCGCGTCCGGGTCTTGCGGGCGATTTGCTTGGGCCTGCTGTGAAGGGTTTCGTGACGGGAATGATGCTGCTTTCGGGTTTGATTCTGCTCGCCGCGTGCGCCAACCTGGGTAGCTTGTTTTCAGCGCGCGCTGCTGACCGGTCGCGCGAAATTGCCTTGCGGCTCGCACTTGGATCGAGCCGAAAGCGCATTTTGCGCGGCGTGTTTACCGAAGCTGTGCTGATTTCGCTGGCCGGAGGCGGACTGGGACTATTGGGCAGCATCGCGCTGTTGCGCGAACTGAGCGTGTGGCATCCGATTCCGCAATTTCCCATGCATGTGCCTGTAAACCCGGACGCACATGTTTACCTGGCGGCATTGTTCTTGGCATTGGCCAGTGGATTCCTGTTTGGCGCGGTGCCCGTGAGGCAGATACTCCGCACCAATCCTTATGAGGTGGTGAAGGCTGGAACGACTGGCATCATTCAAGGGAACGCCGGACGGCGGATTACGGCGCGGGACGTTTTGCTGGTGGTGCAGATTGCCATCTGTGCCGTTCTGGTGACTTCTTCACTGGTTGCGGTGCGTGGGTTGATTCACTCAATGCGCAGCAATTTCGGTTTTGAGCCGCACAACGCGATGCTGGTGGATACGGCTCTGAGCATGGCTGGTTACAGCGGAGACCGAGTGCCCGCCATGCAAAGGCGCATGATCGATGCTCTCGAGACGATACCAGGCGTAAAGTCGGTAGGATTTGTGAGTCAGGCTCCACTGGGTGGGGGCAGCTCGACCTCGGATGTTTTTGCCGACCAAACTACAGAGTTGAAGCCATCGAATGCCGCCGCCAATGTTGCCGTGTACAGCATTTCCCCCGAATACTTCCATGCAGCTGGAACAGCTTTGTCGATCGGCAGAGCTCCGACATGGGACGACGACCAGAATGAGCCGCGCGTGGCCGTGGTCAACCAGTTGTTTGCGCGCAAGCTCTTCGGCTCAGTCAACAATGCGATCGGAAGATACTTCAAGCTCGAAGGCGGAGCGCGCGTCCAGATAGTGGGCGTAGCCGAAGACGGAAAATACAACATGTTGACCGAAGATCCGAAGCCGGCGATCTTTGTTCCATTTCTGCAAAGACACACCGGCCTGACGTGCCTGGTGGTGCGCTCCGATCGCGATCCACAACAACTGGCGTCGGCAATCAGGAGTACACTGCGCGGCCTGGACGCGGGCCTGCCTCTCACCATCCAGACGTGGACCGAAGGACTGGACATCGCCCTGTTTCCCTCGCATGTGGCGACGGTGGCGCTGGGCGTGCTGGGCTTTATGGGCGCCATGCTCGCGCTGACGGGAATCTTTGGAATGGCGGCGTACTCGGTGAGCAGGCGGCTGCGCGAACTTGGAATTCGCATGGCGCTTGGAGCGCAACGCATGGAAGTTTTGCAGGCGGCGCTCGGACGGCCGTTGAAGTTGCTGGTCCTGGGCTCTGCAGCGGGATTGTTGCTGGGAATTCTGGCGACCAAGGTATTGGCCTACATCGTGTATCAGGCCAATCCACGAGACCCTCTTGTCCTGTTCGGCGTTGTTCTGGCGATGTTGTTGCTTGGGATTGTGGCTACATGGATTCCGGCGCAACGTGCGCTTTCGGTCGATCCTCTGATGCTGTTGCGTGAAGAGTAGATTCGACTGATCGCGAGAATTCAATTAACCGACGATTGCGACTAGCCGAAGAACATGTTCGGCAAGCGTTGCATCGCCGGTGATTGCGACTTGTGCGCGGGCGGACTCGCGGTCGATGCCCTTGGTGAAGATGCGCCATGCGATGGATTGCGGCATTGTGATGTGAGCAGCGATGGTAGACGGAAGCTCGCTTGCGAATGCCCATGCACCGTTTGAACAGACAAGACACCATTGGCCACCGCAATCGCCGGCAATCTCGACCAGCAGCGCTAAGTCATTGGCGGCCGCAACGTCGCGGTAGGTATAGGGCGCCCGTCCTCACGCAACTGATGCAACTCGCGTGGACAGCTTGCGCAAAGCAGTATCAAGCAGATGCGCCGCTACGTCGCGAACGCTCCATTGCGGTACGACGGTAGGCAAGTCCCATTCAGCTGCATCGAGAGAGGTGAGCAGTTCGATGAGATGCTGATCGACCTGACGGATGACAGGTGTGCAGAATATGGGTTCAGTGCCGTTGAGCTTCGCGGTCTTTTTTACCTCTTAAGAGGCATATTCTATCCGCTACCGCAGCGGAAGTTTATTGTGATTTTGGTTCGTGAATACTTGAGCCATTTCGCGGTAGAGTAAGAATACAGTTCAGGAGCCGAGCGCTCTTTCCCCGCTCGACAGCAAGCAGAGCATTGAACGAGGCTACTCCTCACTTCGCATAAACGGAGGTTGCTATGCGCGCGCCAGCACCGAACAACGATGGGATGGGATGTCTGTTGACCAGCCAGGGGTGCCGGTTTCGTGTCTGGGCGCCGAATGCCCAACGCGTCCAGCTAGTCTTCGACAACATTAACAACGCGCCAGCCTGCGATCTTGCTTCGGAGCCGGGCACGGGCAACTGGTCGGCGGATCAGGTGGAGGCGCCCGCCGGAACCAAGTACCAATACATCATCACGAATAAGGGCGGCCCGAACAACGACAATTCGCAGCCGTGGTTCAGGGCGGATGCACGGTCCTTGCAGGTGGAGAGTTCCGCGGCCACGTCGATGAGCTACGTGGTCGATCGAGGATTGTTTACTAACGCTCGGCAACCGTTCACGACACCTGCCTTTGAGAACTTTGTGATCTACCAACTGCACGTTGGCTCGTATGCCGGGCACAACGACGGCATCAGCGTGACAGGGAATATTGCCACGTTCGTGGATATCATCGATAAGCTCGATTACATACGCGGCCTGGGGTTCAACGCGATTGAACCGCTGCCGATCACGGATTTCCGGTGCGACGTGGGCGGCGCAGGCGAGGGCTACGGACCTTCGGACCTCTATGCGTCAGAAGACGCCTATGCCACGAGTCCCGACAATGCGGTCGCGGAGTTGATTCAGTTGATAGACGCTGCGCACTCCAGGGGGCTGGCCGTGATTCTGGACAAGGTGTACAACCATGCGGCTATTATCGACAACCGCTATTGGCAGTATGACGGCAACACCGCGGGCGATAACGGAACCAATGGCGGCATTTACTTCGTGCATGGACATCCGACGCCCTGGGGAGCGGGCTACGGGCTCTGGCAGAAGGAAGTGAAGGACTTTCTGCTGGACAACGCGCGGATGTATCTGCGGGATTACCGCGTGGACGGAATTCGTTTCGATGCGGTGCAGGCAATCCAGCCGGACGCGGTTGAGTACATTGTGCAGACGCTGCGCAGGGAGTTCCCTGACAAGTACCTGACTGCCGAGTACAACCCATACGACGCGAACACATCAGTGTCGGCGCCGGAGGATCCTTATGGCACGCTGGGCTTCTGCGCGACGTGGGATATGAGCAGCCCGTGGGACACTTTCGACCTGCTGAATGGAGCGAACGTTGTGAGCCTGCTATTGAAGCGGATTTGCAACTTCTCTGACCCCAATCCATGGCACCTGGTGAATTACTTGACTGGGTCGCACGATCAGATTTACGGCGGTCAGGGAGACGGCGGCGTCTATATTACGCAGCGATTCGGAGGGCGCGGCAACGGGTGCGCAAGAGCCAAGGCACGGTTGGCCTGGGCGCTGAACGCGACACTGGCTGGAACGCCGATGCTGTTTATGGGGACCGAAGGACACCTGGACAGCTTCTGGGATCCCGAAGTGGGCCCCAATTACGATCACCGGCCTGACTGGGGGCAGATCGGCGACAACCTGGGCGCGCCGATGCAACAGATGGTGCGGGACATCAACCAGTTGCGTTGGAAGCATCCAGGGCTGCGGTCGCCGGCGGGATTTGTAGTTCACACCGATAAACAGAATCAGGTGGTGGGTTTCAAGCGCTACGACCTGGCTGGCGATGTGCTGCTGGTGGTGGTGAACGCGGGCGATGGGCAATGGGACGGAAACCAATACGCGATGAGCATGGCCGGTGACGGTGGGGTCTGGCGTGAGGTGTTCAATTCGCAGGCGCCCCTGTATGGGGGAATAGGCACGGTGGGGAATTTTGATATGGACTTGCAGGCTGTCGACGGTCAGCTCTGGATCAATCTGCCGAGTTGGGGCGTTCTGGTGTTCTGCCAGCAACCGGCTTCAGCAGGCTGAAGCAAATCGTGCAGTGCGGCTCGATGACCGGCAATACAAAAGTCAGGCAGTCAAGTGCTCGTTGCGGGTTCGCCATTCGTTGAGACGGGCGGTCACGCTTGTGCGGCGCGTTCAAGCTCGGCGAGATCGATCTTCTTCATCTGCATCATTGCGCGCATTGCCTTGGGATTCTGGATTAACTCCGGGAGACGAGCCGGGACGATTTGCCAGCTCAGTCCAAACTTGTCTTTGAGCCAGCCGCATGCGATTTCAGAGCCGCCGGCGGTCAGCTTTGCCCAGTAGTCATCTACTTCCTGTTGCGAGTCGCAGCGAACTACAAATGAAATGGCATCGGTGAAAGCGTGGGCGGGGCCGCCGTTGAGGGCCGTGAACTTTTGCCCATCGAGTTCGAACGAGATGGTGAGGATTGAGCCCTTGGGGCCGGGTGCGTCGCCGGAGTTGCGCAATTCGCTCAGGCGGCGCGAGTTTTTGAAGACGCTCAGGTAGAACTCGACGGCTTCCTCGGCGTTGGAGTCGAACCAAAGGAATGGTGAAATGCGGGGGGAGTTGTTAAGGGCGCTCATATAAACCTCCTAAGTGGTTTTCTTCGCAGCCGGTGAGGGGCCGAAGGGGACTGCCGTAATTACGAAATGGCGCCGGGAAGCCAGAGCGGCGACATGGATATTCTTAGAACATTTAGATTGCGAAATGCAAGTCAAAATATGTAAGGTCTTTTCGTGGGTAGAGAATCGATCCCGGAACACCGCTCGGGCTGCCCGGTGAGCATTTCGCTGGAGGTGCTGGGCGATCGATGGTCGCTGCTTATGGTTCGCGACATGATGGTGCGCGGGTACCGGACCTTTCGCGAGTTTCAGCACGCGGGCGAGGGGATTGCCAGCAATATTCTGGCCGACCGATTGCGGAAGCTTGAGGCGTCGGGCATTCTGACAACCGAGCTGGCGGTACAGGACGGGCGCAGCGCCTACTACCGCCTGACCGCAAAGGGAATTGCGCTGGTTCACGTTCTGCTTGATCTGCTGATCTGGGGTTCGAAGCACGAGGCCACCGCCGTGCCGTGTTCCTTCATCGCACAGATGGAACAGAATCGCGAGGCTGTGCTTGCCGAGACGTATCGGCGCTGGGTGCAGCGCGATACGACTCCGCTGATTCCTCCGTTTAACGCTCAAGTTACTTCCGCGGGCGATACTGCGGAAGCAAGAGGGACTCCCAGAACCAGGAGGGTCCGAAATCAAAGATCGTCTCCAATCACAACTACGCAAGAAAAATCTTCCCTGAAAGGAAAACTGAAACGATGAAAATGGCCACGTATTTGAACTTTGCCGGCAAATGCCAAGAAGCCTTTCAATACTACGAAAAGCACCTGGGCGCGAAGACCTTGATGATGATGACGTTCGACCAGATGCCCGATCCGAAAACAATTCCGCCGGGCATGGAAAAAGGAGTTCTTCACGCGCGCATCATGATCGGAGATACAGTGTTGATGGCGAGCGACGGACCTCACGTTGAGCCGATGCGCAGCGCTTATCTTTCGCTCTCAGTGGACACTGATGCCGAGGCGGAGCGCATTTACAAGGTGCTGAGCGATGGCGGCGAGGTCTTTATGCCCATGGCCGAGACGTTTTTCGCCCATCGCTTTGGCCAGTTCCGCGACAAGTTCGGCATCAATTGGATGGTTCTTCACGAGCGGCCGATGCCATCCCGGCCCTGAGGTGCGTTCTTCAGCTCTCGATGTATTCCCAGAAGGAATCTGCCAGCTCGGCGCCATTCTCGTTGAGCATGCGTCGGGCTGCGCGCTCTACTTCTTCGATTAGGCCGTGAAGGTAATCGCGGGAGCGGGAGATGGCAACGATGCCGATGGTGGCTGACTTCCAGGTGATGGCTTCATCCATTTCCGCAACCGAGACGTTGAAGCCCTGCTTCAACTGGTCTTTAAGCGAGCGCACGACCTGCCGCCGGTCCTTGAGCGACTGGGCATGCTCGATGCGGACTTCAAGAGTCAACTGCGCGACAGGCATAGTCTTACGGGAATTTACAGGGACAGTGTAAGCCCGTTTACATAGAACGGGTGGAATTTATTTGAGGGGACGGATTGCGGCGGGTTGGCTGCGGCCGGGAGCGAACCAGTTTGAAGGAACATTCCCTCAGGGGCTGAAGCCCTCGCTCGTTTGGCCAGGTCTACGTATGGGCTAAACAGCTTGCGGAAAAAGGGCTGATTCTGGTTGGAAATCGAGTAAAGCATCCCTCAGGGCCTAAAGCCCTCGTTCATTATTTGGCAGTTACGGCACGACTGAAGTCGTGCCCTTTCAAAACAGCGGCTGAACTAGAGTTTTTCCGCAAGCTGTAAAGCCCGTACCCTTCAAACCGACCCACTGGCCGATACAGGTCCTGTAACTTGCCGGCCACGGCGGGCCTATATAATCGTGCGTTGCCCGCTGCGGCGGGTTACGGAGGACTCGAATGGACGTAATCTTCATGGTTGTTCTGGCGATTGTGGGCGTCATCGCCCTGTCTTTGATCCTGGGGAGCTTTTTTACGGTCAACACGGCGCAGGTGGCTGTGATCACGCGCTTCGGCAAATTTCTTCGCGTGGCCGATGCCGGCCTGAACTGGAAGATGCCGTACTTCGATTCTGTGACCGGCATGGTGAGCCTGCGCGTGAATCAGATCACGTTGACGATGGAGACCAAGACGAAGGACAACGTCTTTGTCACCATCCCGATTTCTGTGCAGAACCGCGTGCGGCCGGAGAAGGTATACGACGCGTTCTACAAGCTGTCTGATCCGGTGGCGCAAATCAAGTCGTATGTGGAGCAGGTGATTCTGGGCCATGTGCCGGGGATGACGCTTGACGAGGTATTTGCGTCGCAGTCATCGATTGCCGCTGCAGTAAAACAGGAACTGGATGCGGATATGGCTACATTCGGCTACGAGATCGTGAATGTGCTGGTGACAGATATTGTTCCCGACGCCAAGGTGAAGTCGGCGATGAACGACATTAATGCAGCGCAGAGGGAGCAGGTGGCGGCGAACGCCAGGGGCGAGGCGGAGAAGATCCTGGTGGTGAAAAAGGCCGAGGCCGAGGCGGAGAGCAAGGCACTGCAAGGGCAGGGCATTGCCAATCAGAGAAAGGCGATCATCGAAGGGTTGCAGGTTTCCATCGAGCAATTCCAGAAGGTGGTGGATGGGGCGTCGTCACGAGACGTAATGCAACTGGTGCTGGTGACGCAGTATTTCGACACGCTGAAATCGATTGGCGAAAACGATAAGTCGAATACGCTGTTTCTTTCTCACTCGCCGGCGGCAGTGAGGGAAGTTTCGGATCAGATTCTGGATGCGATGCTGGTGGCGGAGAGGTCGAAGGGCTAGTTTTTCAGGCGGGAAGCTTTTTGAGCAAAACATTTGCGCGGCGGAACCACGGGCGCTCACGTCGACGCAGGTATCCGGGCATGGAAGGCCGCTTTTCCAGCACCTTCTGTGCCCACTGACTTGCCTCGGCGTAGCGACCTTCTGAAAACAGGAAATCTGCGAAATTCAAGTACGTTTCCGACAAAGTGGAGAGGGCGACAGCCTGGCGGAACAGGACCTCAGCCTTCTCCTTTTTTCCGGTTTGCGCGTAAGCGTGGGCCAGCAATCCCGCGGCTCTATGGAAATCGTAATCTGGTTCTTTAGCCACTGCGCGTTCGAGATCTGGCAGCGCTGCGGCGTAGTCACCTAGCTGGAGTGCGCAAACACCGCGGCGATAGAAGGTGTCCAACGTATCGATGCGTGCGGCAATGGCGCGGTCGAAGGCCGCGCGCGCTTGCACGAATTTGCCGTCGTCCATGTAAAGGTGGCCTAGCTCTTCAAAGTTTCCTGGCGCTGGATTGTCGTGGATGGCGATTTCAAGTTCGCCGATGCGCTTGCGCCGCGGAAATACTTTAACGGATTGGCCAAGCAGGCCAACGTCAGGCAGCGCCTCCATGCAGAGATAGACAAGTGCGCCGAGCGGGCCGAGAAACAGAATGATGAAGAGCCAATAGGTGTCTGGCCGCCGCCGGAAGAAGTGGATCAGCGCAAAGACTTGGAGTAGCAAGCTCCATGGATAGAAAAGATGGTTCAGGATTCCCATGCGGCTTTATCCTCCAGCCATACTAAACCTTCGAACTGAAGGAGGCGTTATCGATTCGGGGCCTTTTAATCGGAGAACTGCGCGAGTTGCTCGGGCTCGGGTGCGTGGGTGAACAGGCTTACCACTACCATGGAGGCCACGGAGACAAACAGCGCGGGAAAAATGGCGTCGCGTTGGGCCAGGATTGGCGGGAACCATGTTTTTACGCCGGGCACATCCCAGAGCAACGTGACCACCGTACCTGCGCCGATGGCGGCGACCGCGCCCCAGGCTGTGACTCGCCTGGAGTAGAAGGCGGCCAGCACTACTGGGGTGAGCGCGGCGGAATAGATCGTATAGGCCCAAAGCATTTTCTCAAGAATGCTGGGGGCGTAGATGGCCTGATAGAGTGCCCAACAGCCGAGCAGTACAACCGCCAACCGCGAGACGATGAGGACGCGTTTATTGGAAGCGCCGGGCGCAATGTAGCGCACGAAGACATCGTTGACCAGGTTGGTGGCCGGAGAGAACAGGTAGTTCGAGGCCGTGGAAATGACCTTGGCGAAGACCGCTCCGAGCAGCAGTGCACCCATCAAGGCGGGCAATCCGTGCCGCGCTGTATAGGGGATGATCTCATAGGGCTGGCGAGACACCTCGCCTGTGGGGTAGAGCGCGGAACCAAAGACAGCGATGGCGACGATCAGCGTTTCAAGCAGCAGGGTGCCCAGAATCCAGCCGATGACGGAAACACGCGCGTCACGCTCAGTCTTGGCGGAGAAGAATTTCTGATACATGACCTGGTTGCCGAGCATCAGCAGCATGGTGGGGACCAGGAACTCGAGGGCGCGAACGAGCGAGAGATTGCCCAACACCTGAAAGTGCGACTCGGGCAGCGCTGCGTGCAGGCCCGTCCATCCGCCAGCCTTGAGGAACAACATGGGCGCGGCGATGATGCAGATGACGGTGACGAGCGAGCCGATGGCTACATCCATGTAGGCCACCGACGACATACCGGCGAGCGCCGTGGTGAGAATGACGAAGGCGGCGATGATGTAGGTGCCGAGTTCGGGGGTGACCGTGTCGGGGAAGATGAGGTGAAGTACGTTGCCGCCGCCCTTGAATTGATAGCTGGTGATGCCGACATAGGCGAAGAGAATGGCAAAGGTACCAAGCACCCGCGCGGTCTGGTTGTAGCGCACTTCAAGCAGGTCGGGCAGCGTAAACTGGGCGAACTTGCGCGCGCGCGGGGCAATGAAATAGATAAGGAGCAGCCCCAGCCAGCCGCCGGCCGGCTGCCATAACGCAGCGAATCCGTTTCGGTAGGCGTTCTCCGCTCCGGCAAACAGCGAACCGGCGCCGATCCACGAGGTCAGGAGGGTGAGGACCAGCACAAAAGCCGGAAGCGACCGGCCTGCCACAAGATAGTCGGCCTTGGTCTTTACCTGGGAGGTGCGATAAAGCGCCACCGCCAGAAGCGCAACAACAATCACGGCCAGAACAGCAACGTAGAGATGCGACATCCGCGAGGTTCCTCGTTCGAATAATAACCAGAGTCCTCAGCAGTGTACCGGATAGAAGACATGGCCTGTACTGTCAGTTATTTGACCCGCGTGTGTGCAGTTGATAAACTGTAACTGCGGGGTGGAGCAGCCCGGTAGCTCGTTGGGCTCATAACCCAAAGGTCGCTGGTTCAAATCCAGCCCCCGCAACCAAAACCTCTTTTGGTTTCAATGGGTTGAGCCAACCTCAAATACGGCTCGATGACTCTAAACCCGAAATCCCATCCAGTTTTTCTAAATTCCTTTACGCATAGATTTACGCAATCTTCTCGTTTGCAACCTCGCGGTCTGGACGTTCGCCTTACATTCTCCTACCATGCTTCCATGTTCCCAACGGCAATAATACGCTTGACGCACATGTGTTTTAAGTGTACT
>CZKZ01000569.1_pt1 | contig 10598 bp, 14 predicted proteins | sample 1122171 | NCBI WGS metagenome assembly CZKZ01 (sample SAMEA3539301, study PRJEB10725) | soil metagenome | biome: tundra; feature: field; material: soil | place: USA | collected 2010-05 | depth 0.15 m
CGCCGAATCGCTCTCCCAACACCAGCGAAAGCGCCGTCTTCCCGCTGCCCGTCGGACCAAGCACGAGCACTGCGAGAGGTTCGTTGCATGTGGCGTTTCCCTCAGGGGCTAAAGCCCAATCCGGTTTTGCTGAGCTTATGTACGGGCTGAAGACCGTACCCTTAAAAGGACTCATGGACGCCACCAGCCGGGCGGAAAGATCCATTTTGGATTGGTGTGGAAGAGCCACCATGCGCAAATCGCCGCCGCCACCAGCAGGACTCCAAACACCTGGTTGCGCCGATAAACCCGCAACTGCTCGGCCCGCCGCGTCTCTTCGGCAACCTGCTCGCGATAAGGCTTTATGCGGGTTTCAACCATAGTCTGGCTCGTGGAATTCATTCGGCGACGGAGACGCTGTTCGCCACGCCCCAGTATAGGGGAACGGCGGCTTTGCCCATTTCCACCTTGCATGTTTGACTTCGACACCCCGCATTGCCGACCATAACGTTTTGGGCATTGGCAATGCCCCTACGGAAGGTGTGCTCTCATGAAAGTCTTGATCCTTGGTTCCGGTGGCCGCGAACATGCGCTGGCCTGGGCGGTAAAGCGAAGTGAGCGGGTAACAGAGGTGGTTTGCGCGCCCGGAAATGGCGGCATTTCCCAACTGGCGCGCTGCGTTCCGGTGAACCTTAAAGATCTCGCCGCGATGGTTAGCCTGGCCGAGCTTGAGCGCCCTGACCTGACCATCGTAGGGCCGGAGTTGCCGCTTTCGCTTGGCATCGTGGATGCGCTCCAAGAGCGCGGCCTGCGCGTCTTTGGCCCCACTCGCGCGGCGGCCATGCTCGAAACCAGCAAGGGTTTCGCCAAAGAGTTTTTGCAGCGCCACAACATTCCCACCGGCAATTTCGCCGTCTGCTCTACCGCGGCCGAAGTGGAAAAGGCCATCGACTTCTTTCATGCGCCCATCGTGGTCAAGGCCGACGGGCTGGCCGCCGGCAAAGGCGTCATCATCTGCACGTCGCGACAAACGGCCGTCGAGGCCGCGCAGGGGCTGTTTACGGGTACTCTGCTGGGCGAAGCGACGCACCAGGTGGTCATCGAGGAGTTCCTCGAAGGTGACGAGATCAGCTTTCTTTGCCTGAGCGATGGCAAGCACGTGGTGCCGCTGGTTCCCGCGCAGGACCACAAGCGCATTGGCGAGGGCGACACCGGCCCCAACACCGGCGGCATGGGCGTTTACTCGACCGATGAATTGCTGGACCACGCCATGACGGAGTGGATTATGCACCACATCGCCGAGCCCACCATTCGCGGCATGGCCGAGGAAGGCGCGCCCTTCGCCGGCGTACTCTACTGCGGGCTGATGATGACCGCGCGCGGCCCCCAAGTACTGGAGTTCAATGCCCGCTTCGGCGATCCAGAAACGCAGGCACTGCTGGTCCGCCTCGAAAGCGACCTGCTGGAAGCGCTCGAAGCCTGCATCGACGGCAGGCTTGACCAGACAACGATGCGTTGGACCCCGGGCGCATCAGCCTGCGTCGTGACCAGCTCTGCCGGCTATCCGGGTAGCTATAAGACCGGGCTGCCCATAGGCGGCCTTGGCGCCGCGGCACAGGTTCCGGGTGTGCAGGTGTTCCATTCCGGCACTGCACAGGTGGGCGGACAGTTGCTGACTGCAGGCGGCCGTGTGCTGGGCGTGACAGCCGCCGCCGGGACGCTTAAAGAAGCACTGGCGCGGGCTTACCAGGCAATGGCTGAAATTCACTTTGAAGGAATGTACTACCGGCGCGACATTGGCCACCGCGCGCTGAAATCTAAAGTCTGATCCTTGGGTTCTCGCACCCCGATCTCTGAACGAGAGGAGAAACCATGAGCGTTGGAATCACGCTGCAGGAACTTCTGGTTTGGAACCAGGAGTCATCCAACTTCTGGAAGACCCATCTCGACGACAACACGCATTTGCTCGAATTGCAATGCGACATCGGCGGAACTGCCAACGTGCAGGAGTTTGTCCGTCACATCTGGGGCGTGGAACTGCGATGGAACCAGCGGCTGGCCGGCCTGCCCGTCACGGCAAAGGAGCAGATGCCTCCTGGGCCTCTCGATGCGCTATTCGATCTGCACTGCCAGGCTGTCGAGCTCTTCCGCGGCTTGCTGGCCGCTCCTGACGAGAGCTGGGACAAGCCCTACGTTCTCGACATGGACTGGGTGCCACCGAAGGCGCGAACCGTATCCCGCCGCAAGATTGCGGTGCATGCGCTCTTCCACAGCCAGCGTCACTGGGCGCAGTTGGCCACATTGGTCCGCGCGGCAGGGTTTCCCTCAGCATTCAAGGGTGACCTGCTCTTCAGCCACGCGCTTCGCTAGGGCCTGTCAGCGGCCCTAAACAGCGGCTTCCGGCACCACTGCGAGCTTGCCCTGCTTCTGAAAGCAAGTGCGGCATAGTACAGGCCTGCCCTGGGTGGGTTTGAAAGGCACCGTGGTGTCCGCTCCGCACTCCGAACAGGTAGTTCGGGTCTCGGGGCGAACCTTATGATTGCCTCGAACGCGCTTCGCCTTGCACTGTTTGCAGCGCTTGGGGTCGTTCTTGAACTGTTTGTCGTTGAAGAAGACCTGCTCGCCGGCCGTGAAAACAAACTCGGCGCCGCAGTCGATGCACTTCAGTACTCGATCCGTGAATTCCATGGCCGGCTTCCCCAAAACAGGGACGTACACCGAAATCGGCCATGGGGGGAATGACGTGCCGGTCCCGGTTCCCTGTTTCCGTTCGTGATACACAACAAGGGCCCGGGCCGCATCAAAAGGTGCGGCGATTACCATGTCTGCCCGATGATCCGGGAAAGGCATAAAGCACTATAACGCATCGGCCTATGCGAAGTAATCGAGCCGAAATCAGTCGCGATCAGCCATCCCGATCTTGCCTGGGCTGTCCGGCTACTCCCGCTTACTTTCAACGGGAGTCGCCGGGACGGCATTTGTCACGACTTGTTAGAGAATTAGTCCTGCTCTTTGCGAGCCTTCTTGCGATTCCGCTTGCGCGCCAAAGCTGCCTTTACGCGGCGCTTTTCACCGGGCTTCAGATAGTAGGAGTGACGTTTTACTTCCTTGATGATGTCTTCCTGCTGTACCTTCCGCTTGAACCGGCGTAGCGCATTCTCGAGCGGCTCGCCTTCTTGTACGCGAACCTCTGCCAAAAAATCCCACCTCCAAACATGCCAAGGGGCTCTTCTAGGATACTCGAAATAGGAGATTTAGGATAGAACTTCGTCGTCCGCCAAGAAATTTACAGGATTCGTGTTCCGTGCGTGGATAAAGATGCACAAATTGCATGCCGTATCCCGTCCGTTGATTGAACTTAGGCAAGAAACCTGGTCCCGCCTTTCGCAAGGGCCTTTCTTTTACACTCTCAACAGGGGGTTCCACGCTCCCGGCGAGGTTGCACAACCATGATCCGCAGTTACCAGGGGCATCGGCCCCAGTTTCCCTCCAGTTGCTACATCGATGTCTCCGCCCAGCTTATCGGCGACGTCACTATCGGCGAGCGCTCCTCGGTATGGATGAATGCCGTGCTGCGCGGCGATGTGAACTCCATCCGCGTCGGCTCCTGCTCGAATGTGCAGGACTGCGCCGTGCTCCACGGCCAGCGCAACCTTTACCCGGTCGTCGTCGGTGATTGGGTCACCATTGGCCACAACGCGACCGTGCACGGCTGCACGGTTGGGGACATGGTGGTCATCGGCATGGGCGCCAGGGTCCTCAACAACTCCCGAGTCGGCGAGGGCTGCATCATTGCCGCCGGCTCCGTGGTTCCCGAGCACACAGTCGTTCCGCCCCGCACGCTGTGGGCCGGCGTCCCCGCCAAGCTCCGCCGTGAAATCACCGACAAGGATCTCGCGCTGATTCGCGAATACGCACAGAACTACCTGGACTACGTGGATTTTTACCTCAAGGAGCCGATGAGCTAGATTGCTCCGATCGGCAGCGGCGCTTCACATAGAATTACCTGTAGGCTAAATACGAATTCTGGAGTCTCCTATTTCCGGCACTTGCACGCTAGATTTCGTCGGACGCATGCGCTTCAAGCGCTTGAACTTGCTTGCCTTGCTCTCTGGGGCCCTGCTCTTCTCCATCTTGACGCTGAGCCTTTGCGCGTCGGCCGGTGGACAAACCGTTGACAGCGCAAGCCTGCAGCCACCCCCAGAGGACAGCGCCAGCTCATTGCCTGATGCACCACTGCCGCAAACCGCGGAGAGCGGCAGTATGCCCGCAGAGCAGGCCAGCAAGGCCAAAGCCTCGGATGAAGTAACAGTGAGCGGTACACCCAGGAACATTCTTCGGGATCAGGCCGCCATCTGGACCAGCCCTGTCCGCTTTCGCATGGGCGACCTTGAGTGGTTTGTCCCGCTTGCCGCGGCGACCGGTGCGGCAATCGCCACCGACCAAAGCGCCATGACGCATGTGGTCTCGAAAAACCCCAGCTTCAACCAGAAGAACATCGACGCATCCAATGTAATGATTGGCGGATTTATCGCCGCTCCTGTCGCTTTGTATGGATATGGCCATTTCCGGGAGAGTCCGCATGCGCGCGAGGCCGGTATTTTGAGTGCAGAAGCGATGATCGACGGCGTCGTCGTGGAACAGGGCATGAAGCTGATCTTCTGGCGGGAACGGCCCGACGTCGACAACTCGAGGGGAAAGTTTTTTCAGACGAGCGCGGGCATCGACTCCGCATTTCCCTCATCCCACAGCGTAGTTGCCTGGGCGGCAGCGGCGGAGCTCGCCGGAGAGTATCACTCCCGCTGGGTCCGTTTGTTTCTCTATTCCGCGGCAACCGGCATAAGCCTGACGCGTGTTCTGGGCCAGCAGCACTTCCCCTCAGACGTGCTGGTTGGCAGCGCCGCCGGATGGTTCGTCGGCCACTACGTCTACCACAAGCACCACAGTCAATCGCTCGAAAAGCTTGATCATGACAACTGAGAAGCGCAATTGCCGCGCAGGGATTGGTGCTTTTTCCTGATCCCTGCGCCCGATCCCTGTTTTTTTACACCGGCAACGGGTTTCTACTTGAGAAGAACTTCCGCTGATGCCAGTATGGATAAGCTGCCGGCCGTTCGCTCGCTTTATCGAGCGCAGCCACCTGGCCCGCGGTAAGGTCCCACCCCGCAGCGCCCAGGTTCTGCCGCAATTGCTCTTCGTTGCGCGCGCCCACAATCACTGATGAAATCGTCGGCCGCTGCAAGAGCCAGTTCAGTGCCACCTGCGGAACCGTCTTCCCGGTCTCCGCTGCCACTTTGTCCAGCGCATCCACCACCGTGTACAGGAACTCATCGGGCATCTGCGGCCCTTGCTCGGCGGTCTTGTGCAGGCGACTTACCTCCGGCATGGGCTGGCCGCGGCGCAGCTTCCCAGTAAGGCGGCCCCATCCAAGCGGACTCCACACCAGCGTGCCGACCTTCTGGTCAATGGCGAGCGGCATCAGCTCCCACTCGTATTCGCGGCCGATCAACGAGTAGTACGCCTGGTGTGCGACAAACCGCGTCCAGCCGTAACGATCAGCAACGGCCAGCGACTTCATCAGGTGCCAGCCGGAGAAGTTCGAGCACGCTATGTATCGCACCTTGCCCTCGCGCACAAACTTGTTCAGCGTATCCTGCACTTCTTCGATCGGGGTCAGGGCGTCGAATCCGTGCAGATGGTAGATGTCCACGTAGTCCGTGCCCAGACGGCGCAGACTGCCCTCGAGCGCCCGCCGCAAGTGGTACCGCGACGATCCCTGATCGTTCACTCCGTCGCCCGTGGGGAAACCGGATTTGGTGGAGATGAGTACCTTGTCCCGCTTTGCGCCGAGCGCCTTTCCGAGCACTTCTTCCGAGCGACCATCCGCGTACCCATCCGCCGTGTCGAACAGGTTCACGCCGGCCTCGAGACAGATGTCGATCAGGCGCCGCGCCTCGTCTACTTCGGTGGTACCCATTGCTTCAAAGAAACCCGTTGTACCGCCGAACGTGGCAGTCCCATAAGCCAGTGCGGAAACCTTGAGGCCGGAGCCTCCGAGAAGACGATATTCCATGCCGTTTGGATGCGTCGTGACGCGCGAGGATGCAGACGTTGGCGAGACTACCCCATTGCCAGCCTCCGTCCAGGCCATTCCCCGCTCTGAGTTCGCATTTTTTGGTTGAGAGTGAAAGTTTGAGGGTGCTACACTCTCGACACCCGATGGCCGACTTGACCTACATCCCCGAGGTCGCGCTCCAGGCGGACGAGGCTCAAACTGTGCCGCGGCCTCCGCTGCTGGTCCGCTTTACGCATTGGACCTTCACGCTCAGCTTTTTCGGGCTGGCGGTGAGCGGCTTTGCGATCATCCTGGCCCATCCGCATTTCTATTGGGGAGAAACCGGCAACATCCTCACTCCACCGCTCTTCAGCCTGCCCCTGCCGACCATGCTCGGCGGACCTTCAGGCTGGGGCCGCTCGCTTCACTTCCAGTCCGCCTGGCTCGCAGTATTGTCGGGCCTGCTCTACATCGTGTCGGGAGTGTTGTCGAAGCATTTCCGCAGGGAGTTACTGCCTGCTGCGGCCGACCTTTCATGGAGTTCGATCCGCAGTTGCGCGCTCGACCATCTGCGCTTCAAGCGTACCGGGCTGGCTGCCGAAGAGCACTACAACGTTCTGCAACGCCTGTCTTATCTCGGCGTCGTCTTCGTGGTGTTTCCCTTCACGATCCTCTCCGGATTCGCAATGTCGCCGTCCATCACTTCGGTGTTTCCGTGGATGGTTGAATTTTTCGGCGGCCACCAGACAGCGCGTACGATTCACTTTTTCCTCGCTAATCTTCTCGTTCTCTTCCTTGTTGTGCACGTCACCATGGTTGTTCTGGCCGGATTCACTTCGAGAATGATGGCCATGATCACCGGACGGCCCGCCCCACCAAAGGAGACGCGATGAGCAACATCCTTACTCGCCGCAAACTCATCACCACCGGCCTGGCAGCCGCGGCCGGAGTAGCCGGCCTCGCCACGGCCGAGCGCGTCGCCGGCCGCTACGGTCTTATTCCACCCGACGATGGCGGCATCTGGGGAGTGGGCGAAACGCTCACCTACGCAACCCAGCGGATGCTCATGTCGCACCACTCCATGGCGCGCGAGTTTAGCCGCAGCGAGATTTCAAAAGCCATTCCCGTCAGCGGCGATCCGCCCACAAAGGGACCCTATGCGGAGATGCTTTCCAGCGGATTCAAGGGGTGGCGATTGCCGATCGACGGCTTGGTGGCGCGCCCGGCTTCGTTTTCCGTCGACGATCTGAAGCGGATGCCCATGAACAACCAGATCACGCACCAGGCCTGCGAAGAAGGCTGGTCCTTCATTGCCGAGTGGCACGGCGTCCGGCTTTCGGATGTTTTGAACCAAGTGGGCGTGAGTGCGAAGGCCAGATTCGTAGTGGTCTACGCCTACGACGGTGTGTGGGACTCGCTCGACCTGGCGGACGCTTATCATCCGCAGACGTTCCTGACCTACGGACTCAACGGCAATGATCTCCCTGCGCCGCACGGCGCGCCGCTGCGTCTGCGTGTCGCGCGTCAGCTCGGCTACAAGAGCGTGAAATTCCTGTCGCGCATCACCCTGGTCGATTCGCTAAAGAATGTCGGGGACGGCAAAGGCTCGATCAGTCCGGCTTACGGATATTCGTGGTACGCAGGGATTTGATTGTTGCGCGAATGCCTGCTCTCTCCGCTCCGGCCGTTTATTTTCCTGTTGAGCCGCCAAATACGTACGTGCTAGACTGCCCCCACCCTGGTAACTCACCCACGATGCTTCCCCCTCTCCGAGGCCAGGACAATCAACTGTCTTTTGTTCTTGATGCCGTGCGCTCCTTTTAGGCCGCAGGCTCGCTAAGGAGAAATGCGTGTCTGTCCATCAATTCCCCGCCATCAATGCAGGACGAGTTATACCAATCTCAGCTCATCGCAGAGAAACAAGCACGATGACTCCGCTCCAACGGCTGGTGAACAAGTATTTCTATTTCGCCATGTCGCTGCTGATCGCGGTCATTGTGGCGATGGGCTTCAGCCGTACGGTCAACGACAACCTCCTGCATCCCTCTGTGCCCCGGCCTCTAATTCTCTGGTTCCATGCCGCGGCATTCTCCGGGTGGGTGGCCTTCTTTATCTTTCAGTCTGCGCTGGTGCGCACGCACAACGTGAAGTGGCATCGCTTCTTCGGCTGGTTTGGCGCGGGGCTGGGCACGGTGATGGTTCCGCTTGGTGTGGTCACGTCCATCATCATGGGACGTTTTGACACCTATCAGAAGCACGAGCCCGGTGCGGAGGCCTTTCTGATCGTCCCGTTCTACGACATGGTTGCCTTCGGCGTGTTCTTTGGGCTCGCCGTCTTGTGGCGCAAGAAGTCCGAGTTGCATCGCCGGCTTATCTTCCTGGCCACCTGCGGACTGCTCGACGCTGCCTTTGGCCGCTAAGACTACATCTACGATCACGGTCTTTTCTTTTGGTGCCTGGATGGGGTGATTCTTCTGGGCGTGCTGCGCGATCTTTTCGTGAACCGGCGCATCCACAAGGTGTATCTCTATGCGCTGGCCCCTTTGATTGCCGTCCAGGCCTTCGTGGCCTACACATGGCTGGGCGCTTCCGGCTGGTGGGTCCGGATCGGCCACGCGATCCTCGGTTAGTGGGAAAGCAAAATACCTGGCAGTCCGGAAAAATGAAGGTGGAAGGTCTATTTATGACCTCGCTGTCCCAAAGCGTCGTTGCAGATCGGTCAGGTTCAATCACCGGACATAACGGATTTGTGGACCGTTATTTCTACTTCGGAATGTCTATGGTGATTGCCGCCATCACGGTGTACGGCTTCAGTCTGACAATCGATGCGAGCCTTCTTCATGCGGCGAAACCGCGGCCACTGCTCCTCTGGTTCCACGGAGCCGCATTCTCGGCGTGGATAGTCTTTTATATCGTCCAATCCGCGCTGATTCGCACACACCATGTGCGCCTGCACCGCAGCCTCGGCTGGTTTGGCACGGCGCTTGGCGCGGTCATGGTTCCTCTGGGCGTGGCGATCGCGGTGATTATGGGCCGATTTCACATCCATCAGCTCCATGAGGCTGCCTCAGGCTACGAGGCGCCTCTGATCTCCCCGCTCTATGACATGGCCGCGTTTGGCATCTTGCTTGGCCTCGCCGTGTACTGGCGGCGGAGGCCCGATTTGCACCGCAGGCTGATGCTGATGGCGACTTGCGGACTCACCACAGCTGCCATCGCCCGGTTCCCCATCGTGGCTATTCAGAATGACTACAACTACGTTTGTGTAGATTCGCTGATCCTCTTGGGCGTGGCCCGCGACGTGATCGTGGACCATCGGGTGCACAAAGCCTATCTCTATACGCTACCTGTTTTAGTCGTGATCCAGAGCCTCATGATGTACGTCGATCTGAGCGCCTCGGCCTGGTGGGTCAGAATTGCGCATGCGATTCTTGGCTAGTGAAACTAGCGACGGTTTGGCTTGTATTTTATTTTAATTGTAGCTACAATTAAAGCGTTTTCGTCTGGGATGAGGCAAAACGGAAGTCCAACCTGGAGATGCACGGACTCGACTTCAAAGACGCTCACCTGGTCCACGAAAACCCGGATAAATGCACCTATGAAGCCAGCCACAAGAGCGAACGTCGATTGATGGACCTTGCCACGGCGGTGATTCACGGAAGGCTGCTGACGCTGATTTACACCGAGCGCGGCAACGATGTCCGCGTCATCTCATTCCGGGCCGCCTCACCAGAGGAGCGCGAACAGTATGAACAAGACAAAATCTGAAACCGACTGGAAGCGCGTTCTGGCCTACAAAGAAGGCGACCGCATTCCTTACGAACCGGGTGATGGGCCCTACGATCCGAACGATCCCGAAGCCGCGCGCGCCTGGTTCGCCCAGGCCGATCTGATTCGCAAGGGAAAGGTAGTCCGCAGAGGCAAGCGCGGGCCGCAGAAGGCTCCGACTAAAAAACTGGTGTCGCTGCGGCTGTCTGCCGAGGTGGTTGATCACTTCAAATCCACCGGCCGTGGTTGGCAGACATGTATCGATAGCACACTGCTGGAGTCGATCAAGAAGAGGGCGTAAGCAGATCTGATGACATAAACTGTCATATAATGAAGCCATGCCGATGACTTCCCTCAACATTTCGCTTCCGGACCCGCTCAAGGCGTACGTGGAAGACCGCGTTGCTTCAGGCGACTTTGGTACACCGAGCGAGTTCGTTCGCAACCTTATCCGCCAGGACAAGGAATCGCGGCGGTCTCGCATCGAAACCGAATTGCTAGATGCCCTGCAGACACGAGAGTTGGCAATCTCGCCAGAGGAACTGAATGGGCGCAGTCTGCTATCGGTTCTGCGGGAGAAACTCGCCAGGCCGTGACGAAACTGCGCATCTCCGAGGCCGCCGCGGTCTCGATCCTTGAACAGTCGGATTACTATCTGCAGGCCTCGGACACGCCATTGGCCCAACGATGGGAGGCGTCCGTGGACGATGCGGTGCACTCATTGCTCGATTGGCCTGAGCGTGGGACGCTTTGCCGTTTTCGGTCGCCATCGCTTGCAGATGTGCGGTGGGTTTCG
>CZKZ01000817.1_pt2 | contig 10454 bp, 7 predicted proteins | sample 1122171 | NCBI WGS metagenome assembly CZKZ01 (sample SAMEA3539301, study PRJEB10725) | soil metagenome | biome: tundra; feature: field; material: soil | place: USA | collected 2010-05 | depth 0.15 m
GAAACCGTATTTCGGACCCGAATCAGAGCCGCATTCAGGTAGCATCGCAACAGGCCGGCCCCGTGACTGCGACAGTTACTGAGACACTCACCGACAGGGAACTGCAAGCGCTGCCTTCGAGCGGACGTCGCTGGGAAGAGTTTGTTCTTGATACACCAACCGCCGCAGCGCCGGAGAGTTCCTCCGAAGCCTCACTGCGCGGGGCCGGCCAGCAGCCTCCCGATGTTTCCATCGATGGCGCGAGCACACAGCTGGCGTTTGGCAATGGGTCAGGCTCCACGGCTGGCTCGCAGGGGCAATCGTCGTCGGGACAGGGCCAGAACGAGCCACACGGCATGGGGCAGGCGTGGTCTGGCGGGCGCGATCTTGCGGTCGGTGAGTCCGCCGTCCGCACGGTGCAGACGGTTGCCGGCAACGCCGAAGCCGAAGGCGCGAGCGCAGCGGGCGGGCGCATGAACGTGGAAACCAAGCGCGGTTCCAACGGTCTTCACGGCCAGGGTTTTCTCTTTGATCGTCAGAACAACTGGGGAGCGCTAAATCCTTCTTCGCAGTGGGTGAAAGAGACCGCCCCGGCCACGGCGACCACGGTTCCGGTGTTTACTTCTGAGTCTTATACGCCATCCGATCATGAAATTGCATGGGGCGTCGGCGTGGGTGGCCATATTCGCCGCAACAAGCTCTTCTGGTTTGGAGCCCTCGACAGCAACCGACGCAACGATCCAGGCGTATCCACGGTAAAGTGGCCAGGCAATTTCTTTGCTCAGCCCACCAACGACCAGATGCAATTGCTCGGCGCACAGCTTGGGGCCGGAAGCTCCGCTTTGGCCAAGTACTCGCAGATGCTTGAAACCCTCGACGGTCTTCTGGGCCCTGCGCCGCGCACTTCTGTGCGATGGAATGGCTTTGCCCGCATTGACTGGAAAGCCAGCGAACGCCACAGCTTCACGCTCCAGGGAACCGGCGCCAATTGGAATTCGCCCGGCGGCGGGCTCACGCGCATCTCAGAAGCGTATGGAAACCATAGCCTGGGATCGAGCCAGGCGAGCGAGCAGTGGCTGCTTGGCCGCTGGGAAGCCTTTCTGACGTCCAACCTGCTGTCGGTGACCCAGGTCTCCACGAGACGCAGCATTCGCACTGCGCACGCAGAAACACCATCGGCATTCGAGACGACACTCAACCAGAATGTCTGGGGGCAGTTGCCGCAAATTGTCGTCGATTCCCGCTACGGCTTCACCATAGGCAATCCGTCGCGCTTTGGGCAGGGGAGCTATCCGGACGAACGCCTCTCCAGGGTGCAGGAGTCGATCGACTGGGTTCACGGAAACCTGCTAGTCAGGGTGGGTGGAGATGTGGGTCACAACACCGACGCCACAAGCCTGCTCCGCAACCAGACCGGCACGTATCACTATTCCACCCTGGCGAACTTCGTCACCGATGCACTGGTGTTTGGCGAATTCGGGTTCTCGAATGCTCTGAACAAATTCAACCAGCACAACTGCGACCAAACGGGGAAGGTTTGGCGTGACTCGACAGGCCAATTGCGCGGCCTTGGCTACCTGCCTTGCTACAGCTATTACTCGCAAATGATGGGCCCGACTCAATGGAGTTTAAGCACGACCGATCTGGCTGGCTTTGTCACTGCGCAGTGGCAGCCCAACAAGATCATCGTGTTTTCTGCAGGGTTGCGCTGGGAGCGCGAGCAGTTGCCTCCACCAATCGTTGCACTGGCCAACCCTGAGCTCCCGCTTGCCGGGAAGCCGCCCAACCTTGGCAATAACTGGGGTCCGCGCATCAGCGTGGCCATTGGAAACGCTGGGCGCCGGAGTTTCAGTTGGCCCATGCTGCGCATCGGTTATGGCATGTACTACGGCCGCACCCAAAACGCGACCGTCGAGACGGTGCTCACTCAGACCGGCTCTACCAAAGGCGACCTGAACTTCTTGATGCGGCCCACTGACAATTTGAATGCTGGCGGTGCTCCTCCCTTCCCATACGTCTTTGCCGGCGAACCGCTTACTATGGTCAAGCCAGGCGCTGTGGAGACCGCACCCAATTTCCGCAATCCCGAGATACACCAGGCCATCGCATCAATAGAGGAGACATTCCCGGGCCGCGTCCAGGTGACAGGCAGCGGGCTGCTCAGCCTCGGCCGCCGGTTACCCATCTCCATCGACACGAACTTCGACCCTGCCGTCAACCCTGGGACCATCACATACGCTGTAGTCGACGGTACCGGCAAGGGTCCCATCAAGGCCTCGCAGATCACCGTTCCTTTTTACGCGACCTGGCCCTCGGCAACTTCGGGAACTGGAACCGCGGGTCGCCTCAATTCGAACTACCAGCAAATCGCGGAGATCTTCAGCCGCGCCAACTCCACCTATGAAGCAGCGATGTTCCGAATCTCCCGCTTTGGAAGCCGTGGCCTTAGCGTCAACGCACACTACACCTATGCACACGCAATGGACTGGAATCCCAACGAGAGCACCGTGGTGACCGGCAGCGACGTTCTGGACCCCGCCAACTTCAGCCACGAGTACGGAACCAGCAACCTGGACGTACGCCACTCCGTAGCCGGCACGATCATCTACAACGCGCCGTGGAAGCTGCACAGCCTGGCCGGCCACATCGCGAATGGCTGGATGTTCTCCAGCATCGGCCAGTTCCGCAGCGGAATGCCGTACAGCATGCGTACCGCCGGCTCACTGCCCAAGGAGTTCAATCAGATCAACGGAGACGCAATCGCCGGCCTGGGAGCGGGGATGAATGGATCGGGCGGCAACAATCTGGTCTATGGCGTTGGCAACGATAAGGTCGCGTACAACATCGGCCGCAACACTTTCCGCTATCCATCTGTATGGAAGGCCGACGTGCGCCTGGGAAAACACTTCGATCTAGGCGAGCTTCGCCAGTTGGAACTGCTCGCGGAATCATTCAACCTGTTCAACCACCAGAACGTGACGCAAATTGAAACCACCGGCTACAGCATCAGTCCAGGAAGTCTTAACGGCGCCTTCCCCACGCTCACCTTCCTCACCGGCCTCAAAGCCAATTCCACTGCCTTTGGCCAGCCGCTCAGCGTGAACGGCACCAACTACTATCGCGAGCGCCAGATTCAGTTTGGCCTGCGGATGCGGTTCTGATGAAACTTCAACACGCCTCCCTGAATGGTGTTGCGGCCCGCCGGAGCGATATAGTTGTTCTGCACCCGAATTCAAAGTAATTCTGGGCCAGAAATGCAACGAGATCTTATAAAGAAGGGTACGGCCGACCGCGGCAAAGTCCGTCGCCTTAGATCCTGCCCAGGCAACCTATTGAAATAACCTGTATTCGAAACCGACGGAGATTCACATGCAAATCAAGAGTTTCTTTTGCCAGATGGGAAGCGCGGTATGCCTCCCAACTCTCGCCGCAGCCTGCCTTTTTGCCTTAATCTCGCCTCTTGCCGTTCAAAGCGCACATGCGCAGGGAAAAGTCGCGCCTCCCGGAGACAATTTGCCCACCGCTGGACCGCTGGCTGAGAATCTCTCTCCGAAATTTACGAAGGCCGATCTCGCCAAGGCCATGAAGATTGTTGCCGACTGGCAGCTCACGCGCCAGCCTGCCGTGCCGCAGACCGACTGGACATGGGCCGCGCTCTACACCGGCTTTATGGGAGTCCCGGACGCAGTGGCCGGCGATAAGTACAAGAAGGCCATGCAGGATTTGGGCGACAAGCTGAACTGGCAGCCGGGTCCGCGCGTGGAACACGCCGATGATCAGGCTGTGGGGCAGATGTTCCTCGAGCAATATTTCATCCATAAAGATGCCAAAATGTTGGACCCGATGAAGGCACGGCTCGACCAGGAAATTGCCACGCCCGACGATCCGGCCAAGCCTCTCTGGTGGTGGTGCGACGCTCTCTTCATGGCGCCGCCGGTCTATGCCGATATGGCCAAGGCCACCGGCGACAAGAAGTATCTGGACTTCATGGATCGAGAGTGGAAGATCACGACCGATCTTCTCTACGACAAGGACAAGCACCTCTACTCGCGCGACGCCACGTTCCTCAACAAGCATGAGAAGAATGGCGAGAAGCTCTTCTGGTCTCGTGGCAACGGCTGGGTGATGGGCGGCACCGTCCGCGTACTGAAGCAACTGCCAAAGGATTCTCCACTGCGGCCCAAGTACGTAAAGCTGCTGAAAGAGATGTCCGCCGAGGCTCTGGCAATTCAGGGAAATGACGGCTTGTGGCGACCTGGCCTGCTCGAAGCAGATTCTTACCCGCTGCCTGAAGTTTCCGGGAGCGCCTTCATCACCTACGCTCTGGCATACGGCGTGAATGAAAAGATTCTCGACAAGAAGACTTACTGGCCCGCTGTGCAGAAGGCATGGGCCGGCATGTTAACCCACGTCTACGCCGATGGCCGTCTCGGCGCCATACAGCCCGTTGGCGCAGCGCCCGGCGCTTACACTGAAACGTCGAGCTATAACTACGGAGTCGGCGCCTACCTGCTGGCTGGTTCTGAAATCTACAGCACTGCCAAGTAATTTTGGCTAATTCAAGAGCGCCCCGGCGAAACTCTCAATGGTTTTGCTGGGGCGCTCTGTTTTGGTTTGTCGTTTCTCGGAATCACTGAGTTACTCTATCAGGCGACTTAGAGCAGATTCGGAAACTGTGTATACCATGTGGCTTTCCCTCGGGGGCTAAAGCCCATTGATTTCAGTGGTGTTGTGCGGCACGGCTAAAGCCGTGCCCTTTCGAAGCCGGTCTACAGTAGGTGTAAAAAACGCTTAGTGCTGATGAGAAGCTCCCGACGCCGGTGCCGCCGACTTGGCTCCGCTGTAAATTACCGACGAAGCGCCGTTCAGAAATGCAGGGTCCATTTCTTCAATATCCACTCGATTGCTCAGTGTGGTCGCTGTTGGAAGATTCGCCGGGACCTTCTGCGTAACCTTCCCCGTAGCAGCCCACTCCGTTCCCCGTTGATAGGTCGTGATGAACCCCACACAACTTAGCGCCGCGACGTCGTGGCCCATCACGGTGTGAAAGATCCGGCCCTTACCGAAGTGCAAAACCATCAGCATTGGTTCATCACGGCCCGTGCCCTTGTTCTTCGGGTCAGAATGCGCGGTGGCCAGCACGGTCATGTTCTTTCCGGGGCCGCGGAGCGTGCCGTAAAGCTCGTCAGGGAAATGCATCCATACGGGCGGCAATCCCTTCATGATGGGATGCTCAGGCTGTCGAGTCACCACTTGAAACGGAAGGCGCGCTCCGTGCATTCCAGTTGGTCCTGGAGAAGGATCGGAAACCAGTTTCCCATCTTTGATGTACCAATAGGGCCCGGCCTCTTGCGTGCGGTTTCTCCAGCCGCCGATGCCAATCATTTCGTTATAGGCCGGCCAGTTGGGAAACGAATTGTCGGCGGCGTGAACTATCACGAGTCCTCCGCCACCTTTCACATATTGCTCGAAAAGTGTGCGTAATTCTTGCGGCCAGTCGGGAGCGTCGTAATTCATCACAATCGCCTGGTAGTGGTCGAGCTCGGGTTTGAAGTTGCTGAAGTCTCCGTCCGACTGCGGAGCGGTCAAAACCGTCACCGAAAAGAGCCCGGTCTCTTCAAGCTCTTTCTTCAGCACCGGAGTTGTCAGCCTCCAATTGTGGTAAATTCCCGCGCTCTGCCCGTCGAGAATCATGACCTTGATGAGGCCGCTGCCGTGGTCCATAACGTGGCCTACCCCGTGACCTGCAGGGAGACCGGTACCGCGGGATGCGTCCTGGCCGTTGGCCGCCGGAGCAACCAGCGCACAGAGCAATCCGCCAATGAGAAGAACAAATGATATCCGCTTCATGATTCACCCTTGCCGCTTCATTTTTTCGTCGTTGCAGCGGAAGATTTCTTTCCGAAGAGGAAGAATACTCCTGCGGCCGGGAGGACGGACAGAGGATGGCGGAATCGCCGCCTTCGAGGCATCGAAGGCGGCGGCAGTCGTGGCGGCTATCGAGCGAGAGTCCCTTCTTCGTTTCGTCAAGACAACCGTCGCAGGGATGGTCTAAAATTCCGCCAATCTCATTCCCTTGCGGGCCGAAGCGCCTGCGCCGCTCCCCCCGGCTGCGCAATCGCGAAGTTGGTGTCGATTTGACTCCAGAAGGCAAGCACTTGAGGGAACAAAAGGGAGGGCGCAATGAACGATGAAGTTGCGAAAGTCCGGCAGAACTATCTGGCCATCACGCTGGCAGCCGTCGCATGTTTTCTGTTTGAAGCCGCGTGGTACTCGTATTTTCTGCAGTCCTGGCTTGACGGCATTGGCCGCACTCGCGAGTGGGTGATGACCAGCGGCGTCAACCCGGCCTTGCAGTACGGCACTGCCCTGCTCTCTGCAGCCGTGATCGCCGGAGCCATCTCGTGTGTCACCCAGCTCACCGGTCCGCAGACGGCTCTGCGCGGTATGAGGGTTGCTGCGCTGTTGTGGCTCGGCTGCGTGCTCACCACCTGGGGCACCGAATACGCCTTCGAGGTCCGCACCTACAAGCTCTTCGCCATCAATACTGGTTTCTGGCTGCTTGGCATGGTTCTGATGGGAGCGATTGTCGGCGGTTGGAAAAAGAAGTAGCCGCAGACCAGTCAGCACTATTCCGGCGGCAGATAGAAGGGCAGCTTGCTGTTCTTTTCATTGGCCCGGCGCACGGTTGCATCGTCCAGCAGCATCGCCGGAGCCAGAACCGTCTGCGGAACATCGCCAAAGTAGTTGGCGACAAACAGGTCCTTGCCAACTGCCGACAAGCTCGAACGCAGTGCGCGCTGGTCAATGTCATCGAGCACTGCGCCACGCACCAGTTCACGCTTGCCATCCGCACTCACACGGTAAAGCAGTCTTGGTGTCATCTCACCGCCCAGCGTCTTCACAAAATAGACGCTGTTCAAGCCGCGGTCTTTTGCCAGTGCCAGCAGTTTGCTGTTCAACACATCATCCGAAGAGCCATTCTCTGCCGACACTTTCAAAACGCCCAGCGCAGGCCGCGGCGCACCGGTAATCCCGGCGCGTCCGTGTCCGTTCGATTGAGGAAAGTCGCGCACCGGTTCGCGGCCGAGAAGATAGCTCTGCAGGCGTCCTGCTTTCACCAGGTTTACAGCTTGCGCCGGAACGCCTTCTTCATCGAAATCGTAGGCGCCTACCAGGCTCTTGCCGTTGTAGCTTTTCAATCCCGGATCGTCCACCACGTCAATGAACTCGGGCAGCACCTGCGCATGAAAGCTGGAGGCAAACGTTCCATTGGTGCGTGCCTCGGTTCCCAACCTTGGCCGCGTTGCCGTTACACCGCCAGCCAAAAGACTGCGCAGCGTATCCGCGCCGGCGTCGGAACTCAACAGAATCGGGCCATGGTATTCCTCTTCAACCAGCGGGGCCTTGCGCAACTCGGCAAGAGAAGCGATCAGTTCCTGCGCATGTTTCTCGAAAGCTTCCGGCGCGTCAAGGTCCTTGAGCGAGCTCCCGGTCGACGCATACGAACGGTCAAGCCGCATACCGTCTGCGGCTTGCGTACCGACACCGAAGGTCTCCTGGTATTCCTGCGCTGTCTTGCGCATGATGGTTCCTTCACTGGTGACAAGCCAGGTTGTGGTAACCCTGCCCTGGAAGTTCGCGGTCGCGTACTGGATGTTGCCCTCGCCTGCCCTTGCCGTAGCGTCATTCTTGTAGAGGCCGCTGGCCCGCGCGACGCGCTCAGTCCATGCGGCTGCATCCAGGTTCAGACTCACCGGCTCGGCAAGAGAAATCACAACTTTCTCGTGGCTGAAGTCATCGGCCTGCGGTGGCGTCTGCACCTGCTTCAAAGCTGCCTGTTTTACCGCATAGGCTGCGAGCGCAGCCTTGTATGCCTGGTCCGTGGCCGCCCACAACGCAGTCCGCAGTGCGATCGGATCGTCGTCCAGAGCCGCAAGGCCAAGAGCTCCATCGCCGCGCCCGCCTGAGCTGTCAGTCTTGTAGTCGCCCACCCGCACGGTTACACGCGCAATGCGCTGATGGGTGCGCTGCGAGCCTTCGCTGGCGCCAAACTCCGCCTTGGTCGAGTAGTCGGTCACGTCCTCAACCCGGTACTGGATAAAGAACGGCTTCGCGAAGCCCTTCAACTGAAGCTGGCTCATGCTCCGGTCCAGCTCCTCGAGCATTGCCTTCAATACCGGATCCTTCTCGGCATCGGCGCGGGTCTGCTGCGCAGTTGCTAAAGTCGGCGCAGCGATGCAGGCCGCAAGAAATCCAACTCCGGCAAAAAGCGCAATTGAACGAATCGGATTCATTGCGCCTCCTTTGCTGTGGGCGCGGGCGCTTCCGCACCAGGAATGGGCAAGATCGGCGGTCGTGCCGTGCCCTGCGGCTGGCGCTGCGTTTCCATTTCGCTCACAAGCATGGCCGGTGCTACCGCGCTCACCGGAACCGTGCCCGACTCCGCGCCGCACTCGCCGTTGAATACTTCACTCTTATCTCCGGTGGCTACGATGCGCTTCATCGCCGCCAGCGGCGTGCCCACAATGCTTACCCCGCGCACCAGTTCATCGGGACGGCCATCGATATACACTCGCCACACAACCAGAGGAATCACTTGAAATGCCTGCGGCGAACTGCGAGTTGTTACCGCGAAGCCCGAGGAGATGTCTTCGAAGTAGAGTCCGTACGGCTTGCCCTGCTTCTTGGCTTCGTCGATCAGCTGCTTGCGCAGTTCGGGCTCCGGCACGCTTTTGGTGGAGGTCACAATCAGGTTGCCCTGGCGCCCCGTGGGAACGTGGCCGGTTTCCGCACGGCCGTGGCCGTTTGTGGAACTGAAACTGGCAATCGGCAGTCGCGACATGAGAAATGTCTTCAACACTCCATCAGAGATCAGATCGACGCGGCGCGCTTTCTCGCCCTCGTCGTCGTACTCGTAGCTTCCGCTGAGCCAGGTGTCGCCGAACTTCGACACCGTTGGATCGTCGGACACGGAGAGAAAACTCGGCAGCACTGGCTTGCCCACATCTTTTGTGAACGTCTGCCCTTCCTCGTCGCCTCGCTGGCGCTGGCCTTCGAGCCGGTGCCCAAGCACTTCGTGGAAGAACACCGCTGCCGCACGTCCCGACAGAATTGCCGGACCGTCGAAGGGCTCCGTCACCGGCGCCTTGCGCAGCGCTTCGAGGCTTTTGCCCAACTCGCGCATCGCCGCTTCCAGTGCGGCCTGCGTGGGCAAACCCTCCACGGTTTCGGCTTCAAACGTCTGCTCTCGGAAAAGGTCCATGCCGTCATCGGCACGGGTTACCGCAATCGCCACCAGCCTCGCAGACTGGTGCGGCGTTACCAAGCGCGAACCCTCCGATGAGGCAAAGTAGTCGGTCTCATTTTGCGCCGTCATCATAACTACGTTTTGGTACACATCAGGAAACTCCCGGAAGATCTTCGAAAGCGACCGCACCCGCCGTTCCCAGGCGGCACGATCTATCACCACTGCAGGTGCCGGTTTGCCTATGTACGACTGCGGCGACTCCTGGCTGAAGTCCGGCGAGGTATCTTCTTCTTTGGCTCTGACCTCGGCTTCAGTTTTCACGCGCAGGTAGTTGTCAAGCGCCGTGCTGTAACCGGTGTTGGTGGCTAGCCACAGTGACCGCCCCAATGCCTCGCGGTCGTCGGTAAGCGGCAGTTGCAAACTGTTCACTGCGGATCCGCGATGGTCCCCATGCGTGTTGTCGAGGCCGGAGCTGCCCAGCCGCACCTGCACATCTGCCACGCGCGCGTGGTTGGCCGAACTATCAACCAGCGCACCAAATTGCGCACGGACAGATACGCCGCTCGCGTCACTCACCGCGTAGCTGAGGAAGTAAGGCGGCAACTGTTTTTCAGAATCCGGTTTGCCGGGTGCCTGCTTGCCAAGCGAGGTGAAAGCGCGTTGCAACTCGGTGGTCATTGCGTCGAGGAGAACAGGGGTGGTCTGCTGCGCAGGGGCCGCCACCGGAATCAGCAGGACTGAAGCGGCAATTGCCGCGCATAGACACGGACCCGGTGCGAATCTTCCTGGGACTGCTGAACTTTTCTGTGGCATAAGTCGGGCGAAATCGAGTAAAAGCATCTGTATTCAAGATTGTCTCAAAGTCGGCTCCAAACAAGGAGATGTCTCATGACATTTGTACGCCCTTCCCTGCTCACTGTCTGCTTTGCGGTTCTGCTTGCCTGTGTGGCCCCGCGTATTGTACCGGGACCCCGAGTTGCGCCCCGCATCGTGATCGCCCAGACGGCTCCTCAACAGCCGGGGTCTGCCGCTTCTGCGCCGGCCAATCCCCAGAATGCATACACGCTGCCTCCGGACAAGCTTGCCAAGGCCATCGCTATCAGCCGCATCCGCAACATCATGGACATTGTCGGCGGGCTCTGGGGCCTGGTGGTCCTCTGGCTGCTGCTTTCCACTCGCATCGCGGCCCGTCTCGAGGCCTGGGCACAGCGCACCTCTGCCCGCC
>CZKZ01000124.1_pt2 | contig 10326 bp, 9 predicted proteins | sample 1122171 | NCBI WGS metagenome assembly CZKZ01 (sample SAMEA3539301, study PRJEB10725) | soil metagenome | biome: tundra; feature: field; material: soil | place: USA | collected 2010-05 | depth 0.15 m
CCTTACTAGTTTAACGCAGGCGTGAGAGTGACCCCAAACCTGCGCCTGTTCTCGCCGTTCGGGCAATTCAAAAAACGGGCCTGCAAAACGGCTGCAGTTGAGCACATTTCCCGTTCAGTCTGGGGATTGGAACGACAGCGTTTGTGAGCGCCAAGCACGGGCAGGTATCATTGTCCTTCATGGGAATTCCTCCAACAATCGAAGTCGCCAATCTGGGCATGGCGGACTCGCTGATCCTGATGGTGATGGCGCTGGTTGTCTTTGGGCCGCGTCGGTTACCCCAGATCGGTCGACAGATCGGCAAGCTGATGTACGAGTTCCGCAAGGCCTCAAACGACTTCAAATTCCAGATGGAAGAGGAGTTGCGCAACTCTGAGGAGGCCGACCGGCGCAAAAAGGAAGAAGAGGAACGGCAGCGCCAGCTGGCTGCCGCGCCAACGGCGCAACTGGAAGCAAGCGTGACAGGCACGACAGAGACTCCTGCCGCGACAGATAGCGCTTACCCGTATGGGGGCACCTACGGCGAAGTGGCCGAAGCCCAGGCGCAGGCCGAGGCGACATATCCGAGCATTCAGCCGCCTTCAACCGGCGAGCCGGTCCCGGCGGCGTGGCCCGCAAACGAAACAAGCGAGGCGGAGAAGGCGGCCGTGGCTGCGGAAGTGGAAGGCAGCGGCGCTGAAACTGCGGCGGCAGTAGCAGAGCCCGCCGTCGCGCCAGCCGCGATTCAAGAAGAAACCTCGATAGAGAAAGAGAACGCTGTGGAAGCAGCCGAAGTGAAGCAGACAAGCACAGAGACGGAGCCGGCCCACAATGGTTGATCCCACGGACGCAATCGGCAAGGCGCGGGCGGCGGTGACACAACGCGCGGACCTGCCCGGCATGAGCCTGATGGAGCACCTGGATGAGTTGCGCAAGCGGATCGTTCGCTCTGCCATCTTTCTCTTCTTAGGCTTCATCATTGCGTACGTCTTCCACGAGCGGCTTTACGGCCTGGTGCAGGCTCCGCTGGATAAACTGCATATCAAGCTTAACTACACCCACCCAATGGACCCGTTGAACCTGTACCTGCAGGTTTCGCTGATCGGCGGAGCGATTCTGGCCTCGCCCTTCATCCTCTACCAGGTGTGGTTGTTCATTGCGCCGGGACTTTATCAGAAGGAAAAACGGTTTGTAGTGCCCTTCATGACCGCCACGGTGGGCCTGTTTCTGACCGGTGCCGCCTTCGGCTACTTCTTTGTGCTGCCGGGCGCGTTGAAAATCCTCATCCTCGATTTCGGCAACAAGTTCAATCCCGTGGTCACGATCGAGGAATACACTGGCTTCTTCCTGTCGATCATTCTTGGCCTTGGCGTCAGCTTCGAGTTGCCCATCCTCATCTTCTTCCTGGCCCTCTTTGGCATTGTGAGCCCGCGCTTTCTGTGGAAGAACATCCGCTATGCGATTTTGGCGGTCTTTGTTGTAGCCGCCGTCATCTGCCCCAGCCCCGACCCGAGCACGATGTGCATTTACGCGGTTCCCATGCTGGGACTCTACGTCGTCGGCATCGGCGTGGCGTGGTGGGTGCATCCCTCCAGAAGGAAGGCCAAAGAGGCCAAGGAGAGCGCGTAGATGAGCGGGGCCGATTTAAGAATTGAGGCTTCCCACTCTTGCGACAAAAAAAAGTCGCAAGAATGGGGCACGGGGCATTTTTGTGCGCCCCGGGTCTCGAACTTGAGACCTGGGATTTCACAGGCCTTAGTCATTCTTTTTGCGGCACTGGCCTTTTCCCCTACCGGCGCGCAAGCACAGCAGCACTTCGACGGCGCCAAGGCGCTTGAATACGCGCGCGACTTCGTGGCTATTGGCCCGCGCTGGCCCACCGGTCCGGGACATGTAAAGGCCGAAGAGTTTCTGCGCAGCCATTTCCAGCGCAATCATGACCAGCTTGAAGAGGACACCTTCACAGCCGGCACGCCGATCGGCACGGTGCCCATGCGCAACTTCATCGTGCGCTATCCGGGCAAAAAGAACGGCGTGATCCTGCTGGGCACTCACTACGAAACCAACTACCCGCTCCGAAACATCGGCTTTGTGGGCGCCAACGACGGAGCCGCGACCACGGGACTGCTGATGGCCATCGGTGACCGGCTGCACGCCGAAACTGCGGGCGGAAAGAAGCTGGACGGCTACTCGGTGTGGCTGGTCTTCTTCGATGGCGAAGAGGCGATCAACGCCTGGTCGCGCTCCGACTCGACCTATGGCAGCCGCCACCTGGCCGCGCGCTGGGGACGGGATGGAACGTTGCCGCAGATCAAGGCCTTCATGCTGGCTGACATGATTGGCGACAAGGACCTGGACATTCAGCGTGAATCGAATTCGACCCCCTGGCTGGTCGGGCTGATGAGCCAGGCGGTGAAGAAGTTCGGCTACGATCGCTACTTCTTCAAGCAGGACATGGCGGTGGAAGACGACCATCTGCCATTTGTGGAGCGCGGCGTGCCGTCAATCGACGTGATTGATCTCGACTACGGACCCGACAACCGCTACCACCACACCGCCCAGGACACGATGGACAAGATCAGCGCGCACAGCCTGACCATTGACGGTGACGTGTTCATGGAAACGATCAAGCTGATCGATCAGCGGTAAAAAGAAGCAGCTTTTAGCCGCTAGAGCGCTTTCGGCCGGGGTGATTACAGTTGCGATGGATGTCAGTGGTCTCCCACCCTTTGCGCAAAGAACGCACAAAGGATGGGGCACCCCGAATTTGTGTTAACACTCAACTCGAAAATGATGCAGACGTTATAACGAAAGAGGAACGGAAATTGGCTGAGGCGGAGATTGGCATTATCGGGGGCAGCGGGCTTTATTCGATGCCCGGATTCACGAATGTGCATGAAGAGCGCGTGGAAACGCCGTTTGGCGAGCCGTCGGACGCGTTTGTGCTGGGCGAGTTGGAAGGCCGCAAGGTCGCGTTTCTGGCGCGGCATGGACGCGGACACCGCATTCTGCCTTCGGAGCTGAATTTTCGCGCCAACATTTACGCGATGAAGAAACTCGGCGTCGAGCGAATTCTTTCGGCTTCTGCCGTTGGTTCGCTGAAGGAAGAACACAAGCCCACAGATTTTGTGATGCCGGACCAGTTCATCGACCGCACGTTCCATCGCATCTCCACATTTTTCGGCGAGGGCATTGTGGGCCACGTGGCCTTTGGCGATCCGGTTTGCGCGACGGTGGCCAAGGCCGCAGCCGAAGCCTGCAAGACAGTGGGCGTGGTGGGCAAGCTGGGCGGCACATATGTGTGCATGGAAGGCCCTCAGTTCTCAACCAAGGCCGAGTCGCATCTGTACCGCAGTTGGGGCGCGGACGTGATTGGCATGACGAACTTGCAGGAGGCCAAGCTGGCGCGCGAAGCGGAGATTTGCTATGCCACAGTGGCCATGGTGACCGACTACGACTGCTGGCGCGAAGGGCACGACGCGGTGACCATCGAAGAGATTGTGGCCGTGCTGCACAAGAACGCCGATAACGCCGCGAAGGTGGTAAAGGCCGCGGTGGGCGCGATGCCGCGCGAACGGAATTGCGCATGTGCCTCGGCGGCCAGGTTCGCGGTGCTGACGCAGCCGGATGCGATTCCTACTGCGGCAAAGGAAAAGCTGAAGCTGCTGTTCGGCAAATATATGGGGTGGTAGGAAGACAGTGGACAGTGAACAGTTCACAGTGTCAGATGCAGGCGCGGTTGAGCTGCTTCCGAGTTCGGAACTCAACCTGGTGAACGAGAGGATATTGAATGGCGATTACCGTTGTAGGCAGCGTTGCGTACGATTCCATTGAGACTCCGGCTGGGCGCCGGGAGCGTTGCCTGGGCGGCGCGGCAACTCACTTTTCACTGGCGGCCAGCTTCTTTACCGAAGTGCGCGTGATCGCCGTGGTGGGCGAAGACTTTGGCCCCCGGCAGGAAGCGGTCTTCAACAAGCGCAACATCGATATCCGCGGCATCGAGCGTGCCCCCGGCAAGAGCTTTTTCTGGGAGGGCTCGTACCTCGAGAATTTGAACGAGGCCAAAACTCATCAGACCGATCTGAATGTGTTCGCTTCCTTTGAGCCGAAGATTCCCGACGCCTATCGCGATTCACAATTCTTGTTTCTCGCCAACATTGATCCGGTATTGCAGCGCCGCGTGCGCGAAGCGATGCCGGATGTAAAGCTGGTGGCCGGCGACACGATGAATTACTGGATCAAGGATCATCGCGCTGCGTTGCTTGAAGTGTTGAAGGGTCTGGACATTCTGCTCATCAACGACACCGAAGCGCGCATGCTGGCGGGCAACAACAACATCGTACTTGCGGCACGCGCCGTCATGGCGATGGGGCCGCGTCTGCTTGTCGTGAAACACGGCGAATACGGGGCAACGCTCTTCCATCGCGCGGGAGCAGACGGCGAAGCCTCGAAAACTTTCAAAGCACCGGCGCTTCCACTGGAAGAAGTCGTCGACCCCACCGGCGCAGGCGACAGCTTTGCCGGCGGCTTCTTCGGCTACCTCGCCTCGCAGGAAACACTCACTCCGGGCGCCTTGCGCCGCGCAATGTTCTACGGCAGCGTGATGGGCTCGTTTGCTGTAGAGCGCTTTGGCACCGAGCGCATTGCGCAGCTCACCCGGAAGGAGATCGACGACCGCTTCACGCAATTCCGCGAGCTGACTCACCTTGACTGATGAAAGCAATTCTCGCGCAGCCGTTTCCCGCGCAGAGTGGCTGGCCGTGCTGCTCTGTTCGGTTGCTGCGTCATTGGCCGCGATTGTTTGGAGTTGGCGGAATGGGGCGCTGCTGAACTGGGGCGACGCTGTTGCCCACATGCACATTGCGCGGCGGGTCTTCGATTGCCACCAGCCACGGCTCTCACAGCTTGGCTCAGTATGGCTGCCGCTGCCGCACATTCTGCTTCTTCCTTTCGTCCAGGTTTATAGCTGGTGGGCGAACGGGATTGCGGGCATTATTCCATCGGCGCTTGCCTACGTGGCCGCCTGCGCGGGCATCTATCGGCTGGCGCGGCGATGGCTGCAACCCGTTGCCGCCGCAATGACGCTGGCTTTCTTCGCCATCAATCCAAACATGCTTTATCTGCAAACCACGGCGATGACCGAGCCGCTGTTTGTGTGCGAGATGATCTGGATTGTGGTGTGGCTGGTGGAATGGCGGACGTGCCTCGATGAAGATGCGCGCAAAGCTGAGAAGTTGCTCGGCTGGATCGCGGCCGCGCTGGTGGCGGCCATCTTTACGCGCTACGACGGCTGGGTGATGGCTCTGCTGGCCTGGTCCTGCATTGGGCTGGTGCTGCTCAAGCGCGGGCAACTGCGCTCGCGCACGTTCTGGCTGGCGAGCACTTTCGTTGTGGCTGCGCCGATTGCGTGGTTCATTTACAACGCCGCGGCGTTTGGAGACTGGTTGGAATTTGCGCGTGGACCTTATTCGGCCAAGGCTATTGAGTTGCGCACGGCCTCGCATGGAGCTGGTCCGCCGCATCCCGGCTGGCACGATCCTTGGGTAGGGCTGCTGTTCTTTTTGAAAGTCTCCGAGATGGACACTACCGCTGTGGCCTGGGGCAATTGCATGCTGGCACTGAGCGTGCTGGGAACGGCGTGGGCGTGGATGATTGCGCGGCGCCGCGCGTTTACCTGGGCGCTGCTGCTCTGGCTGCCGGTTCCCTTCTATGCGTATTCGGTGGCTTATAGTTCGGTGCCGATTTTTCTTCCTGTATGGTGGCCGCACTCCTGGTACAACACGCGCTACGGAATGGAACTGCTGCCGGCGCTGGCGCTGGGGCTCGGTTTTGTTGCGAGCATTGTGGTTGGCGCGACGAGGGAGTTCAAGCCACAGTGGGCGAAGTATGCGGTGGGAATGCTGGTCGCGTTGGTAGCTCTGAATGCCTGGGAGGTGGTGCGCGAAGGGCCGCTGGCTTACGTGGAGGGCACTAAGAACATGGCTGCGCACCGGCCCTACCAGCGAGCGATTCCGCCAGTGTTGCGCGGGCTGCTGGCTCAGCGGCCCGACGCTGCAGTCCTGATGGAGACTTCGGTCGATCCGGAGATTGTGGCGCTCAGCGGGATTCCGCTGCGGCAGACGATCAACGAGGCGGACCTTGAGATTTGGGACACAGCGCTGAAGGCACCGGCGGCCCATGCGGCGATTGTGCTGGCGTTCGACGGCGACGCGGTGGACAGCGCGGTGAAGGCGCACCCCGAGGGGCTGAGGGCGATTCGACGGTTCACGACAAACGGGCAACCTTCGGGAACGCTTTACGTTACCGATAATCCTGGGACCTGACAGGTGCTGCAAATCGGAACGAGCCGGGATTCGCAATGATAGCATCGGGCAAGAAGGTTAGTTGCGAGACCGGGCTACGGCGGTTTCCCAGCCTTTGGCCGCAGGCCACCCCGGGGATGGGGCGCGGCGCAGATTCGATTATCGATGGAGCGCTCTTATTCCACGATATGGAGGAAGATTGATTCCCTTTACGAAGGCCCACGCCTGCGGTAACGATTTTCTTATTGTGACGGAAGAGGCGGCGCACGGCTGCAATTGGGCTGATTTGACGCGGCGGCTTTGCGCGCGCAATACCGGCCTGGGCGCTGACGGCGTGGAGTTTTTTGAGTGGACCGGATTGAGGTCGGGCCGCATTCGCCTGCACAATGCAGACGGATCGGTGGCGGAGATCAGCGGCAACGGCACGCGCTGCGTGGCTGCATGGATGGTGCGCGAACGCGGCTTGCAGCCCGGCGACGAGGTAGAGATCACGACTGATGCCGGCGTGCGCTTGTGCCATGTGAATGGAGTGAAAACGGACGTTGGATTCACAGTGGAAGTGACGACCGGGATGGGCATTCCTACTTTCGCTCGGCGAACGGTAAAGCTGGCGGGCGGCTTGGAGATTGCCGGCTTCGAGGTATCCACCGGCAATCCGCATTTCGTGATCGTGCTGGATATTGATGCGTTTGATGATACCGACACATCTTGGCACGAGATCGGCGCGGAGATTTGTGCGCATCGCGATTTTCCAAATCAGACTAACGTGGAATTTGTGCGGATCGTGAACAAGTACGAGATCGAAATTCGCATTTTCGAGCGCGGGGTAGGGCCAACGACCTCGTCCGGTACAGGAAGCTCAGCTTCGGCAACGGCGGCAATCGCTCTCAACGGCTGCGTTTCACCGCTTTATGTTGCGGCTCCCGGCGGATCACAGACCGTAGTCTGGGAGGGTCCGGGGAATGAGTTGTGGCTAACCGGGCCCGCGGCTCTGATTGCGCGCGGCGAGGCTTTCTAAAGATGACAGACGGCAACACGCGCTTGTTGGTTCCTCCGGCCGTCCGAGCAGGCGCGGGAGTGAGCGTGATTGCTCCGGCTTCATTTGCGCAGCCCGACCGTGTGCAGCGCGGACTGGAGGCGCTGCGCGGCATTGGCCTCGTGCCTCGCCTTGGCGCCTCTGCGCTCGAACGCGGGCCACTCTACTTTGCGGGAACGCCTCAGCAGCGCGTGGCCGATTTGAACGCGGCCTTCGCGGATGAGGCGACGAGCGCGGTGATGTGCCTGCGCGGCGGCTATGGTTCCAATTACCTGCTCGACGGTTTGGATATGAAGCTGATCCGCAATCATCCCAAGCCATTCTTCGCTTACAGCGACCTGACCGGCGTGCAACTGCGACTGCTGGACGAGCTTGGCCTGCCCGCGTTTCATGGGCCGATGGCGGCGGCGGATTTTTATCTTGAAGACGGCGTGCATCTGCCCAGCTTTAAGGCTGCGATTGAGGGCGAGCCCTACAGCGTGGGCGCGGCGGAGGGGTTGCGCGCATTGAAGCCGGGCTCGGCAAGCGGCGTTCTGTATGGCGGCTGCCTCAGCATTCTGGTTTCGCTGCTGGGCACAGACTGGGAGCCGGCCACCGAGGGCACGCTGCTGTTTATTGAAGACATTGGCGCCAAGCCCTACCAGGTGGATCGCATGCTGTGGCAACTGCGCGTTGCCGGCAAGCTGGCGGGAGTACGCGGCATTGTTTTTGGAGAGATGGTTGATTGCGTTTCACCGGGCGCTGCCCCGGAAATGCTGGATCAAGCCATTTTGAGCGCGCTCGCCAACTTCGATGGACCGATCGCAATCGGTTTGCGCAGCGGCCATGCGTCGCGTCAGAATGTGACGCTGACTTTCGGCGTTCAGGCAGATTTGAAAGTCGGCGATGAGACGCAATTGCATTTGCTTGAACCGGCGGTGGAAAAGAATAGGGAATAGGGACTAGGGACTAGGGACTAGAAAGACGGCATGGTTTAGGTTTGCGGTATCCCAACCTTGCGACGAAGGCTTCGCAAGGATGGGGCACCCGCAATTAGAGGCTAGAGGTGCGAGACCTGGGGATGCGGCACATTCATCTAAGCGGAATTTGCGGAACGGCGATGGCGTCGCTGGCCGGGCTGCTGCAGTTGGAGGGGCACCGCATTACAGGCTCCGACAAAGCGGCCTATCCGCCCATGAGCGATCTGCTGCGCGGGCTGGGGATTCCGGTGCTGGAGCCTTACGCCGAAGCGAACCTCGATTCGAAGCCGGACCTGGTGGTGATCGGCAACGCGCTCTCACGTGGCAATCCTGAAGTGGAGCGGGTGCTGGACGAGCGCATCCCTTTTACGTCAATGGCCGCGCTGCTGCGCGAAGAATTTCTTGTGGGCCGCGAATCGCTGGTGGTGGCCGGGACGCATGGCAAGACCACAACGACCAGCATGCTGGCGTGGATCTATCAGGTTGCCTCGCGCGAGACGCCGGCGCTGGAGCCCTCGTTTCTGATTGGCGGCGTGGCGGAAAACTTTGGATCGAGCTTCCAACTTCGTCCCACGCGCACCTTCATCCTTGAGGGCGACGAGTACGATACGGCCTTCTTCGACAAAGGGCCAAAGTTTCTGCACTACTTTCCCGACGCACTGATTTTGACCCACGTGGAATTCGATCACGCGGATATTTACGCAGATCTTGAAGCTGTGAAGACAGCCTTCAAGCGGCTCGTGAACCTGATTCCGCGCCGCGGCCTGATTGTTGCATTCGACGGCAGCGAGAACGTAACGGAGTGCATTAGTCATGCGTTGTGCCGCGTGGAGCGTTACGGCTTTTCAGAGAGCGCCGATTGGCGTCTCAAGAATCTTCGCCACGAAAACGGTCTTACGCACTGGGAAGTCTGGCATGGCGGAGTGCTGTGGGCCGAACTCGAGATGCGCATGGCCGGCGAGCACAACGCGCTGAACGCAACGGCCGCGGCGGCGTTGGCTGATCGGCAGGGCCTGAGCAAAGAAGCGATTTGCGACGCGCTCAAAACTTTCAAGAGCGTAAAACGGCGTCTTGAGGTGCGCGCGGAGATTGCCGGCATCACGGTGATCGAAGATTTCGCGCACCATCCCACCGCTATCCGCGAGACCCTGCGGGCACTGCGGTCGGTATATCCGCAGTCGCGGCTGTGGGCGGTGCTGGAGCCGCGTTCGAATACCCTGCGGCGCAAGGTGCTCGAAGCCGATCTTGTGGCAAGCCTGCGGCTGGCCGATCACGTGGTGCTTGCAGGCGTGTATCAGCAGCAACGCATTCCCGACGCCGAACGGCTGCATCCTGAAGACGTGGTGAATGCGCTCAATGCTGACGGCGCGAAAGCCGAACTGCTGCCCGATGCGGACGCAATCGTAAATGGAATCGGGCCGAGGCTCATGCCGGGCGACGTGGTGGCGATTCTGTCCAATGGCGGATTCGACGGCATCTATGAGAAACTGCCAGCGCGGCTCAGGGAACTCCATTCCTGATCGCACCCGATGTGCGGGACCGGTTGAGGGTTGTGGTCTCCCACCCTTTCTCCAGAGAAAAGGAGAAAGGATGGGGCACGGGGTTTGCAGGTGAAGTCGGCCCGGTTTATTCCAAATGTAATTCGCAAGCTCGAAACGAGCTGATCAGAAAGACCCTTATGCTTTCGTCAATTATTTTCATTACAACGATGGTCGTCCTCGGGATTCCCACTGCGCTCCTTTTCATTCCCTGGTGCTGGTTGACGGGCAACGTGATGCCGCTTTACAAAGGAACGCGCTTCATGCTCGCCAGCAGTTGTTGGATGGCCGGTGTGCGCTTTAAAACTACTGGCCTCGAGAACGTGCCCAGGGACCGCGCGTGCATCTTCATGTCGAACCATGTTTCGAATCTCGATCCGCCCGCGCTGATTTCGCTGATTCCCGGCCGCACCTCAGCCTTCATGAAGCGCTCGCTCATCCAGCTTCCGATCCTCGGCACCGGCTTCCGGCAGGGCGAGTTTATCGCCGTGGACCGCAGCGGCAGCGCGGCC
>CZKZ01000058.1_pt1 | contig 10304 bp, 7 predicted proteins | sample 1122171 | NCBI WGS metagenome assembly CZKZ01 (sample SAMEA3539301, study PRJEB10725) | soil metagenome | biome: tundra; feature: field; material: soil | place: USA | collected 2010-05 | depth 0.15 m
CTGCCAGTTCCGCCATCCCGGCATGGGGTGGGTGCCTGCTCAAAAAGTATCGCACAGGCCTTGGCGGCTGCGCCAGATGCCTCGCCCGCCATGGTTGCGCCGTCCCTCAGGTCCATCAACGTGCAATGTCATCAGGCATGTATGTCGACCGGCGCGTATATTGCGCGGAGTCGGAGTTCCCCGGCCGCATTCTAGCCCGGCTTTCCACATTCGCATCCCTGCACTCGCGCTTGCATACCGTGCGACAATGGAGGCAACCGTGATGACCACTGCCCCCTCTGCAGTAGTTCCCAAGCCAGTGTCCGTTACCCCGCAGTTGCTGGCCCAGCACAGCATTACCGCGGACGAGTACAACCGCATTCTTGCGGCGCTCGGCCGTGTGCCGTCACTAACCGAACTCGGCATCTACTCCGTAATGTGGAGCGAACACTGCTCTTACAAGTCCAGCCGTGTGCATCTCAAGCGCCTGCCGACGAAAAGCGACCGCGTCGTCCAGGGTCCTGGCGAGAATGCCGGCATCATTGATGTTGGCGACGGCTGGGCGTGCGCCTTCAAGATCGAGAGCCACAACCACCCCAGCTACATTGAGCCTTTCCAGGGCGCGGCAACGGGCGTGGGCGGCATTCTGCGCGACATCTTCACCATGGGTGCTCGACCACTGGCGGTGATGGACTCGCTGCGATTTGGGCCCATCGAGCCCGGCGCCGCGGAACCGGAACTGGTTGCCAAGAATCACTCAATTGTTGAAGGCGTGGTGAGCGGGATCGCCGGTTATGGCAACTGCTTTGGCGTGCCCAACCTGGGCGGCGAAACCAAGTTCGAGGCCTGCTACAGCGGCAACCCGCTGGTCAATGCGTTTGCCCTTGGCATGGTCCGTATCGATGAGATTTTTTACGGCAAGGCCAGCGGTACCGGCAACCCGGTCATATATGTAGGAGCGAAGACGGGGCGCGACGGCATCCATGGGGCAACCATGGCTTCTGAGGAGTTCCACGCGGGGACCGAGGCCAAGCGGCCCAATGTGCAGGTTGGCGATCCGTTTATGGAAAAACTGCTGCTCGAAGCCTGCCTTGAGGCCATGCAAACCGGCGCGATTGTCGGCATTCAGGATATGGGCGCAGCGGGACTGACTTGCTCCACTTGCGAAATGGGCGCCCGCGGCGGTGTTGGCCTCGACGTCGAGCTCGATCTCGTTCCCCAACGCGAAACCGGCATGACCTCCTACGAAATTATGCTTTCCGAGAGCCAGGAGCGCATGTTGCTGGTGGCGGAAAAGGGCCGCGAAAACGAAGTCCTCCGGGTGTTTGAGAAGTGGGGTCTCGATGGCGTCATCGTCGGCACGGTCAAGCCGGAGCCGCGACTTCGCATTCACCATCACGGTGTCCTCGTTGCAGACATTCCAAACCAGTCCCTTACCGACGACGCACCGCTCTACAACCGGCCCGTCGGCACATGGAAGTGCCCTGCACCGCCGGTGCCCTCTGAAGCAGTCCAGGCACAGTTGGCAGAGGATCGCGACTTCACGGCGGACCTGATCAAGCTGCTCTCAAGCGCCAACGTCTGTTCCAAGCGCTGGGTGCACGAGCAGTACGACACCATGGTGCAGACCAACACCGTTATCGGTCCCGGCGGCGAAGGCGGCGTGATGCGCATCAAGGGAACGGGCACGCAGGGCCACGAACGCGGACTTTCGATGGCGCTCGACGGTAATGGCCGCTGGGCGTATCTCGATCCCAAGCTTGGGGCCATGCATGCAGTGGCCGAAGCTGCCCGCAAAGTCGCCTGCACCGGTGCAACTCCAGTGGCCGCCACCAACTGCCTCAACTTCGGCAACCCTGAGAAGCCCGAGATCATGGCCCAGCTTTCGGCGGCCATCGACGGGATCGCCGAAGCCTGCACCGCCCTTTCGACGCCCATCACCGGCGGCAATGTTTCCCTCTACAACGAAACGCGCGGCGAGGGGATCTATCCCACACCGGTTCTCGGAATCGTCGGAATTCTCGACGATGTAACCAAGGCCGTCCCCGCACACTTTCAGCGCGGCGGCGACGCCATCCTGTTGCTCTGGCCCATTCCTGCAGGTGAACAGCCCGACCCTGACCTCGCTGTGCCGCGTCATCCGGAACGGGTGGAAAGCAGTCCCAACCCGCTGGCACCCGCACTTGAGGATCAGGCAGTCACTCACCCCGAAGACGACGCGGAGACCGAAGCCTCAGCAACCGCGGAACTGGTCGTCTTTGGCTCCTCGGAGTATGCGAGCGTTGTCCTCGGCGGCTTGTGGGGGCAGCCTCCTCCACTTGACCTGGATGCAGAAGCAGATTTGCACACGCTGCTTGCTGTGCTGGCCGACAGCCAACTGCTTCAATCCGCCCGCGACGTCTCCGACGGCGGCATCGCGGTTGCACTTGCGCAGGCTGGATTCCCGTTGGGAATTGGCGCGACAGTGGAACAGGATCAGTCGCTGATGGTTCATCCTCTCTTCGGCCTATTCGCCGAGCCCGCATCCACCCTGCTCGTCACCTCCGAGCCTAACCAGGTGGAAGCGATTGAAGAACTGGCCGATCAGTATGGCTACTTCGCAGCACGCATCGGCACCACCGGCGGCGACCGCCTGGAAATCAACGTCTATCGACAGCCGATGATCTCAGCATCACTTGCCTCACTGCGCACGCCTTGGTCCTCCGCTTTGGAAGCCACTCTCCACGGCGAGGTCACCGCATGATGAAGCTCCTCTACCAGGGAGTCGAAAACGAATTCGACGCAACAACGACCATCCTTGACGAGACCAAGGAGAAGAGTCCTTGCGGCGAGGCGGCGTTTGGCAATTCGGGTAGCGACGACTCGGACAAGCTACACGAAGAATGCGGCGTGGTCGCCATTCATGGCCATAATGACGCTGCGCGCCAGGCGTATCTTGGCCTTTACGCCTTGCAGCATCGCGGCCAGGAATCGGCCGGCATTGCCACCGCAGATGGGCAGCACCTCGCGAACATCAAGGGCATGGGCCTGGTGTCGGAGATTTTCACCGACGACGTACTCGCCAAGCTTCCTGGCACCATGGCCATCGGCCACACCCGCTACTCGACGACAGGAGATTCGGCACTGCTGAACGCGCAGCCGATTCGCGTCGACTCTACCAAGGGCCTCATCGCCATCGCGCACAACGGCAATCTGGTTAACCTGGGGAACATCCGTGCGCGCCTTGAACGCGACGGGGCTTATTTCCAGACCACTTCAGATTCCGAAATCATTGTTCAGCTCATCGCACACTCGAAATCGTCGACCCTTGTAGACGCAATCGCCGACTCGCTCTCGCAGGTCGACGGCGCTTTCTCCATCGTGATGATGACCCGCGATCGCATCTTCGCAGCTCGCGATCCACGCGGCTTCCGGCCGCTTTCGATGGGACGCATCAAGAATCCCGGCGCGGCGGACACCATCATCTTTGCCAGCGAAACATGCGCCTTCGATCTGCTTCGAGCCGAGTATCTCCGCGACGTTCTGCCCGGCGAGCTGGTTATGGTTACTGAAGACGGCGTGACCAGCCGCCAGTACTCCACCGGCGTAAAGCAAACCAGTTGTATCTTTGAGCATGTCTACTTCGCGCGGCCCGACAGCCGTATCTTCGGCCGCTGGGTGCAGGAGAGCCGCGACCAGATGGGCCGCCAGCTTGCCCGCGAATCAGGCGTGCCTGCGGACCTGGTTGTCCCCGTCCCCGACTCTGGCGTGACGGCGGCGCTGGGCTACGCGGAAGAAAGCGGCATCCGCTTCCGCCTCGGCCTCATTCGCAACCACTATGTTGGCCGCACCTTCATCGAGCCAGAGCAGCGCGTACGCGACTTCGGCGTCCGCCTCAAGCTCAACCCTGTGCACAATTTGCTCGAGGGCAAGCGCGTCATTCTCATTGACGACTCCATCATCCGCGGAACGACAAGCCGCAAGATCGTTCGCATGGTTCGCGGCGCCGGAGCAAAGGAAGTTCATCTCCGCATCAGTTGCCCGCCGACAATTTCGCCTTGCTTCTACGGCGTAGACACTCCGAGCAAGCGCGAACTTATTGCCGCCAACAACTCCATCGAAGAAATCCGCCGCTTCATCGAAGCCGACTCATTGGCCTACCTGTCGCTCGAAGGACTGCTCAAATGCTGCGACGGCGCCGAGCATAACGGGTATTGCACCGCCTGCTACACCGGCAATTACCCGACACAGTGGGTCGATGTGGATGAGATTCTGCCGGCAGCCGTCACCATCTAATCCACCGCGGATCTTTAGCCCACGACCGATTCACAGGTCGGATGCTAGAGTGTCCAAATGAATGGTTCGCGATCTCTCTTCGGCGGCGCCATCTTTCTCGGTTCGTTCCTGCTCTTTCTGGTCGAACCTATCGCGGCCAAGCAGCTCCTCCCCGCGCTGGGCGGGTCTGCAGCAGTCTGGATCACTTGTCTCGTCTTCTTTCAGACTGCGCTTCTCGTCGCCTATCTCTATGCGCATTGGCTCGCTCTTCGTTCGCATTGGCAGGTGCATTTCGCCCTGCTTCTGCTTGCCACAGCTTCTGCCATCGTTTGGTCCATTCAATCCATCGGCCTGAACTCGGCTCATCCAATTGCGTCCATCTTTTTCGTGCTCAGCGTCTCCATCGGCCTTCCATTCCTGATGCTGGGCGCAACCAGCCCGCTGCTGCAGGTGTGGCTGGCCCGCATTCAGTCAGGCGGCATTCCCTGGCGTCTCTATGCGCTCTCGAACTTCGCTTCTCTCCTTGCTCTCGCGGTCTACCCCACGCTCATCGAGCCCCATTTGACGCTCCATGCGCAGCGCCTCTTATGGTGCTTCGGCTTTGCCGCCTTCGCCCTCGTCTCCGCCGTGCTTACATGGAGAACCCGCACGCAGACCCAGGCTTCCTCGCAGGCAACGGGAGTTGATGAATCACTGATTCTGCCAGCTCCGCGCATTCATAAACTTCTCTGGGTCCTGTTGCCCATGGGCGCTGCCATGCAACTGAGCGCGGTTACGAGTTACATTACCGCGAACATTGCCGCTATCCCGCTCCTATGGATTCTCCCGCTCGCGGTGTACCTCATTACTCTCATTCTCGCGTTCCAGTTCCCGCAACTCCTGCCACGAGGCATTGTCACGCGCTTCCTCGTGGTTATGCTCGCCGGCCTTGCTTACATGCTCTCCCGGGCAGACATGACCATGTCGATTCGCGTCGGAATCGCTTTCTTTCTTGCCGAGGTATTCATCTCCTGTTTGTTCTGTCATAGCGAGGCATATGCGCTGCGCCCCGAGCGATCTTCTGAATCCACACTTTTCTATCTCTTGTTCGCTGCCGGGGGTGCGCTCGGGTCCTTCCTCATCGGCATCGCATCTCCGCTCATCTTCTCGTTCAATTACGACATCGTCCTCACTTTTCTTGTCACCGCTCTGCTCGCGCTCGCCGTCAACTGGTCCGGCGGCTGGCCGATGCGCCTCTTGTGGTCTACTGCCAGCATCCTGCTGGTGGCGCTGGTATTCATGCTCAGCACAGCCTACAGGCGAAATACACCCCTGGCCGTCCGCAACTTCTACGGCAGCCTTCGCGTCCGCCAGTCTATCCAATATCCCGGAGCTATTGTGCGCACGCTCACGAACGGCACCGTTCAACACGGCACGCAGATATTCTCACCCGGATTAAGCCGGACGCCGACCACGTATTACAGCGAAGACTCAGGCATCGGCATCGCTTTGCACCAATGCTGCCAGGGGCACGCGCGGAACATCGGCGTCATCGGCCTCGGCACAGGCACCATCGCGGCTTACGGTCAGCCCGGGGATCGAATCGAGTTTTATGAGATTAATCCCGCCGTCCCTGCGATCGCCCACAATCTTTTTACTTATCTTCGCGACTCGGCCGCGACGATCAGTATCGTCGAAGGCGACGCGCGGACTTCCCTCGCCGCCGAGTCCCCTCGGAACTTCGACGTACTGGTGATCGACGCTTTCTCCGGCGACGCCATTCCTCTGCACCTGCTTACAAGCCAGGCTGTCGCGCTCTACAGGCGCCACCTGGCTCCCGGCGGAATACTCGCCTTTCATATTTCCAATCACCACGTCGATCTTGAACCCGAAGTTGCCCTGCTCGCCAAAGCGGCCGGTATGCAGGCCATGCGTGTTTCCAGTGCCGCGAACGAGGAGACCGGCGCGTATACCGCCACATGGATGCTGCTCACCGACAATGCGGAATTCTTCTCACTGCCGGCAGTGAGAAGCCTTATTCGAAAGCCCGTGGAGAATCCCAGCGTCCATCTCTGGACCGACGATTACTCGAGTCTCCTGCCCCTAATCCACTAGGGAGGTACCGGGCGCCGCCTGAGCGTGCCACGGCGAATGCGAAAAAGATGGCGCGCCTGGCCCATCGGGATTTATTCTCTCGTCGCAGGCCAGAATTTTCGGTTCTTCCCCTCATGCTCCCCTAAACCGGAACATTCACCCGCGGGCCAAGTTGAAGTGATTCAACCGATCCAGTACTTCCCTCACATCAATGGAGGAATCCATGAAACGCCGTTCGTTCCTTAAAGCCACAGCCGCGCTCTTTCCTGCCGCGGGACTGCAGAGCTTCGCCCTTGATCAGCCTTCAGCTGCCTCGCCCACAGGAGAGATTCATGTCGTCGGGTCGGGGCAGGATCGCTTCGGAGAATCGCACTCGCTCGGGTTCAGCTCCATCCTCTTCAAGGTCCCAACCCGCGACACCAGCGGAGCGCTCTTCGTGATTGAGCACCAGAACCTCATCAAGGGCGGCCCCCCGGTCCACTACCACCTCCATCAGGATGAGTGGTTTTACGTCATGGAGGGCTCGGTGCTTTTCCAGGTAGGCGACGAGCGCAAGCTGCTGCATGCTGGCGAATCCGTTCTGGGGCCGCGCATGATTCCCCATGGATTTTCGGGTGTGGGCGAGAAGCCGGGCCGCATGGTCATTGCGTTCACTCCCGCAGGCAAGATGGAAGAGTTCTTCCGCGCCATCGCTATCCCGAATGGGCCCGCTATGAATGCGGAAGTCTTCAGCCGATATGACATGCAGTACGTTGGGCCGCCACTCAAGGTGTAAAAGAGGGCTTCATTCCTCGGCTCATGCTGCGCCTTTGAGCTCAACGCTGATCGCACGCAGTTCCGATGTGCCCACATTCTCAAGCGTGTGCGGCGCCAGCGGCGCGGACCACACGGCGCCACCCATAGGGGCCTTTATGCCTGCCCGGCTATCGAGCATGACTTTTCCCTCGCTATCGCGGCGTACGAAATCGCTCCAGCTGAGAAAGTACAAAGCGCTGGGCCAGCGATGCGTGTGGAGCGGCACGATTTCTCCCGGCGCAACTTGTGTGTCGAGCACACGCACAGCCTCATTCTCCAACAGAAGAACATGATGCCTGGGCGCGGCGATCAATGCGTCGAGTTCTTCCTGCCAGTTCTGCTGATTCAACCTGGGCTGCACGGACCCTCCGTTCGCGCTGGAGTTGCTGATTATTGTCGAGAACCTAATGCACGGTCTTAACTTCTGCCGCTCGAGGTTCGATGAGCCTGAAGTTTCCGCTGCAATGCATCATGCTCATCAGGTAAAGTAGCCCATCGTAATACCTCTGCTCACCCGATGGTACCGGCATCTTCCACAGCGCATCCACAAACGCTTTAGCGGTCGGCCCATCCTGAGCCGCCAGACTTCCCACGGCCGCCGTCGCCACCATCCCCGGTGAGTGACGCTTTGACAGGGGCTTGCCGTCGAGCGTGTACACATCCACAAAGCTGTCGACACCTTGCGCGGACAGAAACTTCTGCACTCTGCCGCTCAGCGCTGCCTCGCGCTCATCTTTGCGCCACCACGAGTAGTCGACGCTCCAGTTGCTCACGCTGCGCCACGAGTCGTACATGAACGGCACGGCCGTTCCATCGCGTCCGATCACTGGCGTTCCGTCAAAATTACTCCGGTCCGGTGTCAGCCCAGTCTCCGGCCCCGTTACGCGATTGAACAGGTCCCGGCTCACATCCGCCGCGGTTGCCCAGAAGGTGCGATCTTCCACCGGGCCCCAGCGCGCCCACAGTTCGTAAAACGCGGGCAGGTGATACGACGCGTCGGTTACTCCGCCAGGAAGGTTGGGCACAAACTTGATCATGAAGTGGGCTTCGTCCACCATGGGCCCGATCGTTTCTTCGCGCGGCGCGCCGTTGAAGCGGAACGTCGGCGCGGGCTGTCCGGCAGCAGCCGCCTGCTCAGCGAACCTGCGATTGTTGGGGCTGGGCCAGGGATGATCGGGCGGCACGAACGGAGAATCGCCGGGATGAATCCGGAACGGGCTCGTTCCCGTCAGCACCGGGTGGTGCCTCATGCCGCGCAGAATCTTGTCCGCTTCCGCCCGGTAGTTGTAGATGCCCTTGCCATTGCCCCAGCGGTGCGCGGCAAAGTAGAGCGCCATGGTGTAGTACTCTTCGCCATCCGGCGCGGCGCCCGTGGAGCGCGGCGATCCGTCGGTGCTCATTGACCAGGCGAAGTAACCCACTGAAGGATTCTTCGGGCCGGTGATGAGCATGTAAGTATGCGACCAGTTCCACAGCGCATCGAACTCGCGCTTCTTGTTCAGCTCCACGGCAATCATCATGCCGTAGCTCATGCCTTCAGTACGCGCGTCGTTGTTGGCCCAGTCGGTCATGTACGCGAGAGGTCCGTTTTCACTGGCCCCAGTCTCGAAATAGATGCGCTCTTCCTGCCCATCTCCATGGAACAGCTGCTGGAATGCTTTTTCGATTTTGGCGCGGCTCTCTGCCGCCGTGTGTCCCTGCTCGGAAAAAAGGTCGCGGTAAGTGTGGGTCTTGTACGCACCTTTGCCGTCGCCCGGAAAGCGCTCGATGTTGCCGAGCTGTGCGTTGATGTGCTGTATGGGCTTGAAGGAAACAGGCGGAGGGGCATATAAGCCGATGCGAAACTGGATCGGTGCAGTCGCCGCGGGGCTGGGCGGCGCGGTGCCCGTCGCCTGCGCTCGAGCCTCCGCTCCCGCCCCGCGCATTGCCAAAAGAGAAACGCCCACCGCAAACAAGAAGAAACGAATCCGCATTTTCATCCGATCGACCTTCGTCGGAATTCTACTTGATTCCGATCACCATTGAATCCGGTCCGATCAGATGTTCCACGCGCGTCTCCTTGAAGCCCGCTTCCTTCATCCAGCCCATGCAGTCCGCTCCGGTGTAATCGAAGCCGCCCGGGGTTTCGATGAGCATGTTCAGGCTCATCAGCAGGCCAAACGCGTTCTTCGACCGGTCGTCGTCGATGATCGCCTCGTAGACCAGCAGCGCGCCGCCCTTGGGAAGAGCATCGTATGCCTTGGCGATAAGCATGCGCTTCTCTTCGATGTTCCAGTCGTGGAGAATGTGGCCCATCATAATCACGTCGGCGCCAGGTATCGGATCGGTGAAGAAACTTCCCGGCTGGAATTGCAACCGCGACGACAGTCCGTTGGCTTCAACATACTCTTCAAAAATCGGGCCCACTTCCGGAAGGTCAAACCCGATGCCCAGCAGGTGCTGGTTCTTCAGCAAGACCTGCGTCAGCAGATCGCCCTGAGCCGGCCCTGCGTCGACCACTGTCCTGTAGTTCGCCCAGGGAAACTTCGCCGCAATTGCAAGGTTCGCGCCACGGCTCACTCCAGTCATGGCTCGGAGAAATCCCTTCAACCTGGCCGGATCGGCGTAGAGCGCGGCAAACGTCTCCGCGTTTGGTCCCGCTTCGCCTTGCGGCTGGCCGGTCCTGAGCGCCTGTGTCAGATTGTTCCAGTGCAGGTAGAGCCGCCGGTTTGCCATCTCCAGCATTCCGCCGATGTACGATGGTTTCGCCTTGTCGAGAAACAAGTCAGTTGACGGCGTATTCGAGTAAACTCCATCGTTGCGCTGCAGAAATCCCAATGCTACCAGCGCATCAAGAAAATCGCGTGAGGAGCGGGGATGCAAACCCATGCGCCCGGTCAACGTCTCCAGATCCTCAGGGTGCTTGGCAAGCTCGGTAAAGACTTCCATCTCCACCGCGCTCAGCAGTGCCTTCGAGGCCCAGAACGACAGGCCCATTTGCAGAATGTGATCGGGTGAAGGTGCGGGCGCAGTTCCAGACCCCTGTGCAGGGGCAGTTGCGGACAGACTCATGTTGACCTCCTTATGGTCGCTTACTTTTGGTTGTCCTTGGGGAAGGATCCCATCGAAACCTGCGAGCAGCACAGGCAACCGACGGGAGGGAAGCCGCATTGAAGCGGACGTTTGCAGTGTAATTGAGAGCGAAGTGACTTGCGAAGGATTTT
>CZKZ01000809.1_pt1 | contig 10292 bp, 9 predicted proteins | sample 1122171 | NCBI WGS metagenome assembly CZKZ01 (sample SAMEA3539301, study PRJEB10725) | soil metagenome | biome: tundra; feature: field; material: soil | place: USA | collected 2010-05 | depth 0.15 m
TACTTTGGCCTCAAAGTCCAGCCGCTTGTATGGCAACGGGCCCAGCGCGTCCGCAGGTTCCAGGTCGATGAAGTGCTCCGGAGCCTGAACAGCGCTCAGTTCCGGCTCGGCGGGCGACCGCCAGCGATCCGGTTCCGGGCCCAGATACTCGATTTCATTCACTGCCGCCTCAGAACGCAGAAAGGCCGGCACATCGGCAGGCAGCGTGCCGGCCGCCAGGCGGTTGATCATCCGGTGGCCTTCGTTGCCCCAGGCGTGCGCGGCCGGCGGATGAATTGCGAGGTAAAGGAGAGAAAGAGGGACCAAGGCCGGAAGAATAGAGCGGAAGAAGATGTGTCTACGGAGCATGGGAACAAGTATACGGTTTGAAGGGGTCAAGTTTAAGGGAGCGATGCGGCCTACCGATCCGCGATGGTGGAATGCACACGGATGCCCGGAGCCGCTCGTCCCATCCGAGGTGTCTGGCGCAGTGAATGGGACGAGCGAGACCGGTTACTTTGAAACGACGCAACCGATGTATTGAGTTTTGATGGTGGAGCTGTCCTTGAACAGAGCCACGAACGCGTCCCAAGCTGCGTCGTGAGGAAGACTCTGGGTGCGAGCCGGCATGACGTGCGTAGTGATGGCCTGCGTGTCGGAGAGAGCCCACGCTTTGGTGTCGGGATTTTGTTCCATGACGCGTATGACTGAGATCTCGTCTGGCGTGCCGGCGTTTTTATACCATGCTTGCTGAGCTGCGACCGCGCCCAGAAACTTATCCATCATTCCCGATTTGACCTCAGAGATTCGAACGATGTTGACGTTGCCCGTACATCCAGACGACATTGCGGGAGCAGCGGTCTGTTGCGCCGCGGCCTGTTGGGGGGCGAATGCCGGGTTGAGCGGAATTGCAAGCGTGGAGATAGCGACTATCCAACGTGCCAAGTGCATTTCGATTCCTCCTGGGGATTTTTTGTTTTGGAGCCGAGGGAGAGTCAGACTATAACATGGGTTCACTTCGCATGCCACGAACTTTGTAGCGGCTCATTTGCGGGAACCGGGCCGCAATTGGAGGGGGTTTCAGAAGCAGCGGGCGACGCGCTTTTCAGGCGGTCACCACGGGGTAGAAAGCATCGAATCATAGACATACCGCCTCCAAGGAAACCCCGCGAACGCAGACCCAGGACAGGAACGGGACGTTCCATCCTCATGGAACACCTCTGCGATTTACCTAGAGGAACTGCGATCAAATGCATATACTACCTGCACACAGTGCAATTGGGCGGAGGCCTTTTGTATCTTTGATACTTAAGCTCTGTTTGAGCACCGGGGGAACCATGGGGGAGCCATCAGAGGAGATTGCGGCAGTCAATAATTCGCACCCTGTACCAGCGGTCCCGAACGGAGGGTTCATCCTCTGGTCGGTTCTCGCGGCTCTGGCTCTTGTTCTGGCAGTTGGCGCGGTTGTGGTGCGCGTTCTGGCTGGGCCTCGCTTTGACGGATTTCTGATTCTTGCCGCCTGCGGTGCCGCTGTTCTCCTGGCTCTTCGCATGCCCAAACGCAATTCCGATGCTTCCCAGTCTGCGCCCGCCGCCGAACCTCTGAAGGAGGTGCTCGATGCGGCTGGTCCCGCGATCCTCTCCGTCGGGCTGGATGGCCGCCTGATCTACGTGAACCCTTCAGCCGAGCGCATGCTTGGCTCGGATGCGGTGGAGTTGATGAGCGAGCGCAGCATTACTGACATTCTGGCTCGGGGCCAGGGCGCGCGCATTGTTGCGGAGATGGAAAAGCTCTGCAATATACAACGACCTCCCGAACCCACCCCTGCCGGCCGCCTGGCCGCTTTTCTCAATTGCGTTCGCGCTCTGCCGCCCAGCATGGTCCCCAGCTTCGAAGCGCAGTTACGCCGCAAGAATGGCGATGTGTTCCCCGCCACTCTGCACATCTCCGCACTCCGCGATGGCTCCGGCACAATCTCCGGCCTGGTGGCCGTAGCTTCGGACGAGAGCGCGACCCTCCGCCAGGAACAGGCCTTGCGCGAGTCTCAGGAGCGTTATCTCGATCTCTTTGAGAACTCCAGCGAAATGATCGCCACGCTGAGCCCGGCGGGACGGTTCCTATATGCCAACCCCGCGTGGAAGCGGTGCTTTGATCTCGACCAGGCCGCACTGCTGGCACTTGAATCGTTTGAGGATCTCTTCGGAACCGGTTGCCGTGCCGAGGTGGCAGCACACTTTCGCAGCGCACTCGAGGGCGAACCGGTGGATCGCGCGCCGCTGCGCCACCACACGCCCGACGGCCGCGTTCTGGAATTCGAGCTAAGCCTGAGCCAGCGTCAGAAGGCCGGCAATCCGCTCGCAGTGCGCTGCCATCTGCGCGACGTGACGCACCAGAAACAGCGCGAACACCGCCTGGCGCTGCAACTCGTGGTGAGTCAGATTGTAGGGGAAAATGCTTCTCCCGATGTGGCCTCAATGCGCATCCTCGAGGCCCTCTGTATCTCCCAGGGATGGGACCTGGCCATCCAATGGAGAGTTGACACCACGGAGAACCGGCTCGAATTCTCGACCGCGTGGGGCGCTCCCGGCCGCCGTGCCGAAACTCTCATCCAGGAGAGCCTGGGCCTTACACTGGCAGGCGGTGCCGAATTGCCGGGACGCGCCTGGAAAGACGGCCGTCCGGTTTGGATTGCCGACCTGAATTCTGTTCCCGCAAGCCCGCGCATCCAGTCCGCCTTGAAGCAGCAGATGGTCTCCGGCTGGGCGGTCCCGGTGCGCGTGGGCAACAACGTTTTGGCGGTGCTGGAGTTCTACTGCCAGTTCTTTATCCGCGAAGACCGCGAGGCCATGGCGGCGATTGAGACCGCGGCCTCCTCGCTCGGGCAGATGCTGGCCCGCTCGCAGGAGCAGGGCCGAGCCGAAGAGCTTTACCGCCGGCAGGAGATACTGCTCGACTCGGTGGCCGACGGCATTTGTGGAGTAGATCGCAGTGGGCTGGTGAGCTTTGCCAACCCTGCTGCTGCCCGCCTTTTGGGCGCCTCCGCTTCCCTACTTACCGGCCAGATGGTGCACGATCTATTGCACGGTTCCGCGCCCGCCAACCTGCAGTGCACTGAGGATTGCCCACTGCTACGCTCTGCAAGCCGCCATGCAGCCTCGGCTGGAGAAGACAACATCTTCCGCGCCGACGGCAGCTCATTTTCCGCCGAATACGCTCTCACTCCTATCCTCGATCAGGGCCACTTCTCCGGTTCTGTCCTCAGCTTCCGCGACATCAGCCAGCGCAACGCCCTCGACCGGCTCAAAGACGAGTTCATCTCCACCGTGAGCCACGAGTTGCGCACCCCGCTCACCTCCATACGCGGCGCGCTGGGCCTGCTCTCGTCAGGCATGTTGGGCGAGGTAAACGAAAAAGCGGCGAACCTGCTGCGCATCGCGCTCACCAACTCCGATCGCCTGGTGCGCCTCATCAACGACATTCTCGACCTGGAACGCATACAGAGCGACCGCGAGCCACTTGCCTTCCGCCCCGTGCAGCTATCCGACATTGTGCGCCAGGCCATTGGAGACATGCAGCCCGTGGCCGAGGCAGCTGGAGTCCGGCTTATTCACGACACCACACAGTCGGAGATCGAAGCCGACCCCGATCGCCTGCTGCAGGTGCTCACCAATCTGCTTTCGAATGCCGTGAAGTTCTCTCCACCCAATTCGACGATCTCGATCATGCTGCGGCCCGGCGTCAGCGGCGTCACTCTTTCAGTGATCGACCATGGGCGCGGCATTCCCGCCGACAAGCTTGAAGCTGTCTTCGGGCGGTTCCAGCAAGTAGACGCCTCAGACTCGCGCCAGAAAGGCGGCAGCGGGCTTGGACTCGCAATCTGCCGCACCATCGTTCTGCAACATTCCGGGCGCATTTGGGCCGAGCGCAATCCGGTGCGGGGTTCCACGTTCCGCGTTTTTCTGCCCTACCATCCGGCTCCTCTGGGGTCGCCCGCTGGTCTGCTGGATAATGAACCGGGACAGGGTACCTTGCTGCTGGCCGGCGCCAATGCGGATGCCCGCTTCCGTATTGCCTCGCAGTTGTCCCGTCACGGCTACCGCGTTGTCGAATCCGCCACTGTGGAGCAAACTGTAAGCGCAGCTCACAACGGCGTTGAGGCGATCCTGCTCGACACCGCCCTGGATGGCATGAACGGTTGGGAGATTTTGCCCTTGCTTCGCCGCCTGGATCCAGAAGCGCGTACACCGATTGTGCTGCTGAGTGTTGACAATCCGCATGGCCCGGGCGACCTGCCCGATGGACCGCCGCTGGGAGGCGACGGATGGGTTGCCAAACCGCTGAGTGAAGACGCCATTCTCGCTGAACTGGCGCGCGTTCTTTGCGGGCCCGGCGAAAAGGCACGCATCCTTGTTGTTGAAGATGATCGCGACCTTGCAGGCGTAATCGGCAAAGTGTTTGCGCGCGAAAGCATCGCGGTGCAGTTGGCGTATACGCTCGACCAGGCCTTGGACGCGTGTTTCAAATTCCGGCCACACCTGCTGGTTCTCGACATCGGTCTGCCCGACGGAGATGGTTTCAACGTGGTTGATTGGTTGCGCCAGCACGAATCGCTGGCCCTGTTGCCGCTGGTTGTTTACTCCGGCCGCGATCTAACGCCCGCCGAGCGGCGTCATCTCACGCTCGGGCCCACTCACTTTTTGGCAAAGGCGCGCGTTCAACCGCAACAGCTTGAAGCGCTGGTCCTCACAATGCTGCGCAGCTCGCGCCAGATGGAAGAAGCGCCTGTTCAGCAATAGCGACTGACAACGTGGCTTCCGTCTCCATCGTGCGGTGGATCGTTGGTTCACCGTCACGACTCTGCGTTGCTCAACTCGCTACCCGGTTTCCCGGGCAATCCAGTTGCCCATCGACAACCCGGCCCCGACGCTCCAAAATGGTTCATGAGGTATTTCTCAAGTGCCGCACAAAGTGCTAATCATTGACGATGAAGACGACATACGCGAAGTGGCGGCTCTCAGCCTTGAAAGCATCGCGGGCTGGGATGTCGTAATGGCGAGTTCCGGCGCTCAGGGATTGGCCCGCGCCATCGAGCATCAGCCAGACGCCATCCTTCTCGACGTCATGATGCCAGGCATGGATGGACCCAGTACTTTCCGCGAGCTGCGCGCCAATCCGGCCACCGCTAAGATTCCTGTTCTGCTGCTCACAGCCAAGGTGCAAAGCTCCGACCAGCGGCGCTTTGCCGATCTCGGCGTTGAAGCAGTTCTCTTCAAGCCGTTTGACCCGCTGACCCTCTCCGACCAAATTGCAGATGTATTGGGCTGGAAGTAAACTCATTGTTCACTATGGAACCCGCCGCGCAGCCCGATCGCAATATCCACTCCAATCCCGCTGCGGCTCCCAACCTTGCATCGGCTCTTGACATGCTCTGGACACGCTTTCAGCCGGAGATTCGGAATCGGGTTGAACTGCTTGCGGCTGCGGCCGCTGCGTGTGCGGCAAACGATCTCTCGGCAGCGCAACGTGACGCTGCCCACGATGCAGCGCACAAGCTTGCCGGGACACTCGGCACATTCAACCTCGCACATGGCACCGAGCTCGCTCGTGAGTTCGAACTGCTTTCTTCACTCGAAAACGCTCCTGACTCCGCTACCAGAGACCGAATGATCTCGATCGCTGCGGAAATCCGCACCATTGTCGACAGCCGCAAATAAGTCTGCGCGGCAAAGCCGCCCACGCACCTAGGAGGGCGATTCTACGCGAACACACTGCTTGCGCAATCGGGCAGAGCGCTGATGCGTTTTCATGATGCGAGGGCTACGTAACAATTGTTCTTTGATTGTCCGCACGTCAGCAGTTACGCATAAAGCCGATATGTCGGGACACAAACCATGAAGTGGATTAACAGGATTGGGATTGCAGCACTCACCGGGCTGTGCGTGCCGGGGCTTGTGCGCACAGGGGCATGCCAAAACTCTGAAAAAGCTACTGCCGATTGGCGCATGATCGGCGGAACTCCGGGCAACTCGCATTACTCCAGCCTGAAGCAGATCAATCGTTCCAATGTTCAACAACTCCGGGAGGCGTGGCGATTTGATACCGGCCAATCGGGCGGACTTGAGACCACGCCGATCGTTGTGGACGGCATTCTCTATGCGTTTACTCCCACGCAGCAGGTAATTGCCCTCGATGGAGAGACCGGAAAGCTGCTGTGGAAGTTCGACTCTGGGATCAAGGGAACCCAACCCGACCGCGGAATCACTTACTGGACTGATGGCAAAGAGAAGCGGCTGCTGGCCGGCGTGATGAACTTCGTTTACGCACTCGATCCGGCAACTGGCAAGGTCATCGAGACGTTCGGCAAGAATGGCAGAATCGATCTGCGCGAAAACCTGGGACGCGAACCCGCACTTCAATCGGTAGCGCTCACCAGCCCCGGAGTTATTTACAAGGATTTATTAATCGTCGGAGGCCGCAATCCGGAGACGCTTCCGGCTCCTCCAGGCGACATCCGCGCGTACAGCGTACGCACAGGCGCATTGCGATGGGCGTTCCACACCATTCCTCACCCCGGTGAATTCGGTTACAAGACTTGGCCCAAAGACGCATGGAAGATGAGCGGCGCGGCCAACAATTGGGCAGGCATGGCCGTCGATCTCGAACGCGGCATTGTCTTTGTTCCAACAGGCTCCGCTGTGCCCGATTTTTACGGAGCTACGAGAGTTGGAGACGATCTTTTTGCGGACACCCTGCTAGCGCTGGACGCAGCAACCGGCAAGCGGCTCTGGCATTTCCAGGGAGTGCATCATGATATTTGGGATCGCGATTTTCCCGCGCCACCGATCCTTGTCGCAGTCAATCGAAATGGGAGAGAGATTCCTGCGGTGGCGCAAACCACGAAGCAGGGATATCTCTATCTCTTCGACCGCGTGAATGGAACTCCGTTGTTTCCGATTGAAAACAGAGCATATCCTCCGAGTACCACTCCGGGTGAAGCAGCTTCCCCAACGCAACCCTTTCCATTGGCGCCGGAGCCTTTCGCGCGGCAAACCGTAACGGAAGGCACCCTGACCAACCGCACACCCGAGGCGCATGCATGGGCGGTACAGCGGTTTCGCGAGTTACGTCACGATGGACAGTTTGTCCCGCTCAGCGTCGGGAAAGATACGCTTGTCTCTCCCAGCTTTGAAGGCGGAGCGGAGTGGGGCGGTCCGGCAATGGATTCGGAGACGGATGTTCTCTACATCAACGCGAACAACTACGCCTCGATGGGAGCGTTGGCTGCCAACAGCGGCGGTTCTCCCGGACGACGAACTTATCTGAACCAATGCGCAGTGTGCCACGGAGATCACCGCCAGGGAACGGCGGAGTTTCCGCCGCTTCTGCGGATAGGCCGCAAGACAACCGCTGAGCAAATAGTCGCGACCATCCACGAAGGTAAAGGGCGCATGCCAGCCATGCCGGTAGATGGCGAGACGCTGACGGCTTTGCTCGACTACCTGGAAACGGAAGATGATGCCCCGTCCGGCATTAGCGCCGCGAGCAACGGGCACGAGAGTGTCAAGCAATACAGTATGACGGGCTATCGCAGATTTCTTGATCCTGATGGATACCCGGCCACAGCTCCGCCCTGGGGCACGCTGAACGCGCTTGATCTGAAGACGGGAAAATACCTGTGGCAGATTCCTCTCGGGCAGTATCCGGAGCTCGCTGCCAAGGAAATGGTTGACACCGGGAGCGAGAATTATGGCGGACCCGTTGTTACGTCCGGAGGCTTGATCTTTATAGCTGCCACAAACTTCGACCACAAGATGCGCGCATTCGACAAGACGACAGGAAAGCTGCTTTGGGAAGCCACGCTTCCCTTCGCAGGCAATGCGACTCCTGCTACTTATGAGGTCCATGGGAGACAGTATGTGGTGATTGCCTCCGGCGGAAGCGGCATGAACCCAAAGGGGCCAATAGGTGGCATCTATGTGGCATTTGCGCTTCCTAAATGAAGTTACAAAGGTATGACTCCTTTCAGGCCTTTCCGGACTAAGTTACCAAAGCGCGGCCGCGTCTCTCGGGGCCGAATCCGCAGATTAGAAACAATGCGGCGATCGTACAAAGTTCAAACGCTGTGAGCGCCCACGGATAGCCCAGGCTCTTCCGAAGCGCAAACTCGATGCCGACGGAAGGTGCGCCAAACAACATGCCGAGTTGGTAGACCACGCCCGGAAATAGACTGCGCACGCGGTCCGGTGAAAGCTCATTCAGGTGCGCAGGGATTACTCCGAACACACCTTGAACCCCGAATTGCATCATGAAGGATCCAAGCGCCAATACAGACAGCGATGTGCCAAAGGCCCACGCGGGTATGGCGATGAGCGAGATGGTCAAGGCCAGCATAATGCTGTAACGGCGTCCACACTTTTCGGAGAAATGGCCAACGATGAGGCATCCACAAATTGCGCCTATGTTATACAGGACGGTAAGATTCGAAATAACAACAGTCGATAAGTTATGCACCGACTTGAGAAAGTCGGGGTATAAGTCCTGGGTACCGTGCGACAGGCAGGTAATAACTGTCATTAGCAGGACGAGATAGGTGAAATCTTTCTTGTAATGCAAGGGCGTGCGCAGAATTTCTCCGAAGCTTGCCTTCTGATTTTTCTTCCCTGCCAAAGGCTCGGGCGAAAGCACGGTGAGGAGCGCGACCACGCCTGCGATGACTAGGCTGGAGAGAAACATCCATTTCCAGCCGAAGCGCGGCTCGATGGTTCGCACTGCAACTGCGGCCAAAAGATATCCGAGCGAGTAACCAGCCTGCATGATTCCGGAGAACAGACCGCGCAACCGCGAGGGCGAACTCTCCATTACGAGCGAGGCGCCGATTCCCCAATAGCCTCCCATGCCGATGCCGTAGAGCGCACGATAGAGGATGAACACCGTGTAGTTTGGCGCAAACGGCGTAAGCGCCGTGAAGACTGAGAAGAACAGAACGCAGGCGATCAGAGGACGGCGGCGCCCGAACCTGTCTGCCATTGAACCGAGAATCAGCGCACCGATGGGCCGGGTGGCCAGCGTGATGGTGATGCTCCAGACAATGGCGGCCTTGGCCACGTGGAAGTTGGCGGCCAGCGCATCCACGACAAAAATGAGAATGAAGAACGTGAACGCATCGAGTATCCAGCCGAGGATTCCTGAAGACACCGCGAACCCCCATCGCGATTGCAGCGGAGCCGGAGTGCTGGCAGCGGCGGGGTCGTTCGGGGCGACTGCACCGGTCTGCTCCGCGATCCGCGGTGACTTATCCATGCGTTCCTTCCGGGGTGTTCGGGTCGCGCTACAGCCTCGGCAATGTAAGTCCGCCGTCAACATTTAACACGGAGCCGGTTGCATAAGGCAGTTCGCCTTTCGCCAGAAGACAGACGGCGCTGCCCACATCCGCGGGAGTTCCCCATCGCTTTTCGAGCAGCAATCCCGCTTCAATCAGCGCGTCGTACTTGTCTTTAACACCGGCCGTCATGTCGGTCTCGATGATACCGGGACGCACTTCGTAGACGCCGATGCCATATTCGGCGAGACGCACCGCCCAGAGACGTGTTGCCATGGCGATGCCCGCCTTGGAGATGCAATAGTCGCCCCTGTTTACGCTGGCGACGGTGGCTGAGATAGAGCTGATGTTGATGATGGCGCGATGGAGTTGAGCGTCGGTCGCATGTTGGCGAATCATCCAGGCTGCAACGGACTGCGTGAGGAAATACGGTCCCTTGAGATTGGTTGCGATCAACTCGTCAAAGCTCTCTTCGCGGGCGTCGAGAATGTCGGCGCGCACGCGCGGGGCGATGCCTGCGTTGTTCACGAGGACGTCGAGCCTACCGAGGCTTTCTTCCGCTGCAAGCAGGAGGCGGGCGCGGTCAGAGCCGTCCGATACGTCCGCCTGAATATAGATGGAGGCGCCGCTACGCTTTTTGATTTCATTGAGAGCGGGTTGAACTTCTTCGAACGGGCGGCGACCCGAGATTACAAGAGTGAAGCCTGCGTCCGCCAACTTGAGCGCGATGCCGAGGCCAATGCCGCGTGCACCGCCCGTCACCAGAGCTACTTTTCCTTGATGGGGCATCGTCAGTCCTTTCTTGCAGGGAAACTTCGCGCGCTAAGGCCGTTCTCCTGACGGTATAGAGGCAGAAACATCCCTCAGGGGCTAAAGCCCGATTAAAACCTTGGCATTTTCGGCACGGCTAAAGCCGTGCCCTTTCAAAGCCCCTCTAAACCAATTGGAAAACTGCCCTAAAAGAAGGTGTAGTAACTTGAATCGGCCAGCCTCG
>CZKZ01000073.1_pt1 | contig 10279 bp, 6 predicted proteins | sample 1122171 | NCBI WGS metagenome assembly CZKZ01 (sample SAMEA3539301, study PRJEB10725) | soil metagenome | biome: tundra; feature: field; material: soil | place: USA | collected 2010-05 | depth 0.15 m
GATGAGGCCGGACGGTTTCATGCGCCGTCAGTGCCGGTGGGCATTTACTCGGTGACAGTGGCGCACGACGGCTTTGCGACGCTGCGGCGGACGAGCATCTCTGTGGTGGTTGGGCAGAGCCTGCAACTGGAATTCGCACTGGGCCTGGATTCCGTGCACCAGGACGTGGTGGTAGACGCCACGGAAGCAAGCGTAAACATCACTTCGCAGCAGACGTCGGGACTGATCGACGAGCGCCAGGTGAAAGAGCTGCCGCTGAACGGGCGCAGCTATGATCAACTGCTCACGCTGAATCCCGCGACGGTGAACTACACGGGCCAGCGCTCAGGCGGCATTGGAACGTCGAATTCGTCGGTAGGTAACATGTTTTCAGTGAGCGGGCGTCGTCCGCAGGACAACCTGTTCTTGCTGAATGGCATTGAATACACGGGAGCGTCGCTGATAAACGTGACGCCGGGCGGCACGAGCGGCGAACTGCTGGGCGTAGACGCGGTGCGCGAGTTCAACGTGGAGACCGATACCTATGGCGCAAGTTACGGCAAGCGCGATGGGGCGCAGGTGAGCATTGTTACATCGTCGGGCACCAATAAGCTGCATGGTTCGGCATTTGAGTTTCTGCGCAACAGCGTTCTGGACGCGCGAAATTATTTTGATGCCGGATCAATTCCGAAGTTTCAGCGCAACCAGTTTGGCGGTTCACTGGGCGGCCCCATCCGCTCTGACAAACTGTTTCTCTTCGGCAGCTACGAGGGCTTCCGGCAGAACTGGGGCCTAAGCGCAGTCACGCTGGTTCCGGATAACCAGGCGCGGCAGGGCTATCTGCCGAACTCCGCGGGTGTAGAGCAGTACGTTGGCGTAAACTCCGCGGTGGCGCCGCTGCTGGCGTTGTGGCCAGTGCAGAACGGGCCGGAGCTGCTTGCGAACGGCCAGCTAAGCGGCATTGCGGAAGCATTCAGCCATCCGCCGCAACATATTCGCGAGGACTTCGGCACCACGCGCTTCGATGACAACCTGGGCAGCAAGGATCTGCTGTTTGCCGTGTACACGGTTGACGACAGCGCGGCCAACACGCCGTCGGCGAATCCGTTGAGCCTGGTGAACGAGAGCATGCGCGAACAGGTAGCCAGCGCGCAGGAGCAGCATGTGTTTTCGCCTTCGTTCCTGAATACGGCGCGGCTGGGATTCTCACGCGCTAGCTACTTCTTTACCGGATACACGCCGGTGCCGGTTCCGGGCTGGGTCACGGGTAAGCAGATTGGCGCAATCGTGATCAGTGGCAGCACGGCCTCGAATGGGGCGTCGACGATCAGCGGAGCGGGCACTAACGTAGGCAGCAACAACATAACGTCGCGCAATCTTTTCACTGTGGACGACCACATCTACTGGTCGCACGGGCGGCAGCAGGTTGAGGCGGGGGGATGGCTGCAGCGCTTGCAGTCGAATGACCTGCTGGCGCAGAACCAGTACGGGCAGGCATCGTTCAGCACCTTGCAGACGTTCCTGCAGGGGACAGTAGCTACGTTCACCGTGGTGCCTTCGCCCACCGAGCTTGGCTGGCGGTCGCTGGAGGGAGCGGGATTCATCGAAGACACAATCAAGCTGACGCCAAGGCTGGAGTTGCGGGCCGGGTTTCGCTCGGAGTCGACCGATGGTTGGAACGAAGCGCAGGGACGCGCTTCGAATTACACAATTGTGAATGGCGTACTGCAGACGCAGCCAGTGGTGGGCAACTCAGCGTTGGCCAATAATCGTGCAAAATTTCTGCTTTCGCCGCGCGTGGGCTTTGCGTGGGACGTGTGGGGCAACGGGAAGACTGCTGTGCGCGGTGGCTTCGGACTCTATCACGGACTGCTGGACACTCTGGATTACCGGCTCGACCAGACCGCGCCGTTCAATACTTCGGAGTCCATCAAGTCGATTGCGGTTTCGAACCTGAACATTACGCCGGGTACGCCGCCACCGGCGGGAACCAAGGTGTCGCCAAGCAATGTGCAACCCGACATTGCCACGCCCGCAGTGCTTGAATGGAGTCTGCGCGTTGAGCAGCAGATTGCACCGCGGACTTCGCTGACTGTCGGCTACGTAGGCTCGCACAGTTATCACCAGATACTTTCAGAAGACATGAATGAGCCGGTGCCGCTGTACACCTCGACGGGCGCGCCGTACTACGCCAGCGGTGAGGTACTTTCGAATCCGGCGCTTGCGAACACGACTTCGTGGGTCTCGCAGGGCGTAGCACTTTACAACGCGCTGGAAGTGGATGTGCGGCGGTCTTTCGGAAACGGCGTGCAGTTCCGCGGCAACTATACCTATGCAAAAAATCTCGACGACGGCTCTGCGTGGAATACGAGCGTGAGCGCCAACACGCCGGCGTTTGTTTCGTTCCCATTGAACCCCAAGCTGGATTGGGGCCCGGCGGCGACGGATGTGCGCTATGCGGCTGCGCTGAACGGGAGCTACGAGCTGCCATTCGGGCCGCAGAAGCGATTCCTGAAAAACGCTTCGGCACCAGTGAGTTTTATCGCCGAGGGATGGACGTTGAGCGCGATTGTGAATGCGCAGACCGGGTTTCCGTTTTCGCCGCAACTCGGCTATAACCCCACCGGCAACGGCGACACGCGCAACCCGATACGGCCCAACTGGAATCCGGCGTTCAATGGAAACCTGTATCCGCATACGCCAGGCCAGTACTTCAACCCGCAGGCGTTTTCACCCCCCGCCACGGGAACATTCGGCAATGTTTCACGCGATTCGCTGACTGGACCGGGGCTTTTCGGGTTGGATTTCTCAGCCGCCAGAAGCGCGCATCTCACGGAGCGGCTGGGGTTGCAGTTCCGGGCCGAGTTCTTCAACATCCTCAACCACACCAACTTCTCCACGCCGAATGAGGTGGTGTACACCTCGGCGACGTCGGGAATTTCGCCCACGGCGGGCGTAGTGACCGCGACTTCCACGACGTCGCGGCAGATTCAATTCGGGGCCAAGCTCCAGTTTTAGAGCAATATTGAACAGTAGGAAGGGCCGCTCGCGGGGTAGCTTCGAGGAGCGGCCTTTTCTTTTGCGGCAGCTCGTTATTGGCGCACCAGACACGATTTAGGGTGCGAGAGGGGAACTTATGGCTGCGCAGGCACGCAATCTGCAAAGCGCGTAAGCTCAAGGTAGCAGTTAAAGTCTCCCCCTCTCGCCTCCGGCATTCCAGGCTTCGCTTCAGACGAGCACCGCTCAAGTTCTCAACCGAATGACCGGACTTGCCATGACCCTCATCAAGAAGCGCGATGTAGAGAAGCATTTTGCCGCGCGGCGGCGCGCACGCACACATCCTTTTATTCCCGCAAGCCAGCCCGATGCGACCGGTTTTTCAGGGCCGGCGCCGGACTCTATTCCCGTGAAGCAAAAGGGCTTTGCCAAAGACTTCCTTGGTGAGCATTCAGTTCCGGTAAAGCCCATCGCGCCGGGCGCAAAAGAAGGCCTCGGGGCGCTGTAGGGCATGGGGCCCGAATCGGTGCGCGCCGGCCGGATTAAGCAGCGGACTTCGAGGGAGAAGTCCGGAAAGCGCCAAAAGGTGTAGAGCTTCGTGCGAATGTCCGATTGCGCCTAACACAGAAAAAGTTGAAAGTAGGACAAAATGGCGATCCCCGAGGCGATGTATCCAGATTATCCGGCAACCGGGCCCGCTTCCGCGGCCTGCCATTCCGCGGCGTTGAAAGAGTGCACGTTGCCTTTGCCCACGCGCATTGCATTTGTTGGAAATTACCTGCCGCGCGAGTGCGGCATTGCCACGTTCACCACCGATCTGTGCAGTGCGCTGGCGACAGAATACGGAGAGGGACGGCTGTTTGCGATTCCCGTCAACGATCCCGATTCAAGTTACGAATATCCAGAACAGGTTCGGTTGGAACTGACACAGGAAGATATTGCATCCTACGAACGGGCTGCGGATTTTCTGAACTTCAACGGCAACGACCTGGTGTGCCTGCAACATGAATACGGCATTTATGGCGGAACGGCAGGCCGGCATATTCTCGCCTTGCTGCGCCGGCTGAAGATGCCGCTGGTGACTACGCTGCACACAGTTTTGCGCGAACCTGACCCACACCAGCGCGCGGTGCTCGAAGAGATTGCGCGGCTCTCTGATCGCCTGGTTGTGATGAGTGAGTTGGCGGCGCAGATGCTGCGCGAGGTCTATGCTGTGCCGTGCGGAAAGATCGATGTGATCCCGCATGGCGTGCCGGATCTTCCGTTCATGGACCCCAACTTTTTCAAAGACAAGTTTGGCACAGAAGGTAAATCGGTTCTGCTCACCTTCGGCCTGCTCTCGCCGAATAAGGGAATCGAAAACGTGATTCGGGCGTTGCCGGAGATCCTGGAGCGAAATCCCAAAGTGGTGTATATCGTCTCCGGCGTGACCCATCCGCATATTCGACGGCGCGAAGGGGAGCGTTACCGCGATGGATTGCGGGCTCTTGCAGAGGAACTTGGCGTTTCCTCGCAATTGATTTTCAACAACCGCTTTGTCAGCACGGAAGAACTTGTGGAGCACGTGGGCGGCGCGGATATTTACATCACGCCGTACCGGCAGGAGGCGCAAATCGTCTCCGGAACGCTGGCCATTGCGCTGGGCGCGGGCAAAGCAATCGTCTCCACGCCGTACTGGCACGCCAGGGAACTGCTCGCGGAGAAACGAGGCGTGATTGTTCCGTTCGACAGCCCTGCTGCAATTGCGCAAGCTGTCATTGCGTTGCTTGAGAATGACGCAGAACGCCATGCCATGCGGAAGCGGGCCTATCTCTACTCCCGTGGAACCACATGGCCCAAAACAGCGCGGGCTTACATGGCGAGTTTTCAGCGCGCCCGATTCGAGCGCTCGTTGCGGCCGCGGGCCGCGCAGCCGGATGAATCCACAATGGACAGCACTGACCCGATGGATCATTTGCCGGCATTGAATACGGGCCATTTGCTGACCATGACCGATGACACCGGCATGTTGCAGCACGCAATCTTCTCGGTACCCAATACGCGCGAGGGCTACACGACCGACGACAATGCGCGCGCGCTGGTGGTGTCGATGCGGCTGGATGAAAATGCTGCGTACGACAGCAAGACCGTGCATCCCAACCTCTCGCGCCGGTATCTCGCCTTTCTGTGGCTTGCGTTCCATCACGATACCGGGCAATTCCGAAATTTTCTTGGGTACGACCGCAAGTGGCTGGAAGATGTCGGCTCTGAAGACAGCCATGGCCGGGCGTTGTGGGCACTTGGGTCGGTGTTGGGCCACTCGCAGGATGCCGGGTTGCGCGGAGCGGCAGGAAGATTGTTTGAGGCGGCCGTGCCCGCGGTTGCAAAGTTCAGCAGTCCGCGCTCATGGGCATTCAGCATACTCGGTTTGCAGGCGTACCTTGACTGGTTCCCTGGCGACAGGGCGATTCAAGGCGTTCGCAATGCGCTGGCCAACCGGCTGCTGGATATTTACGAACGCAGCCGCTCGGAGGGCTGGAACTGGTTTGAGAAGAGTCTCTCCTACTCGAATGCACGGTTGCCGCAGGCACTCATCTTGGCCGGGTGGCGCAGCAATAACGAGCGCATGGTCGCGGCGGGAATCGAGTCGCTGGAGTGGCTTGTAGCGGCGCAACACTGCGGTGACAGTGAAGTTTTTGTGCCCGTCGGCTCAGACGGTTTCTATGGCGAGGGCAAGGAGAAGGCGCGCTTCGATCAGCAGCCGGTGGAGGCCTGCGCCACTATCTCGGCTTGTCTTGAAGCCTACAGGCTCACGCACCAGGAACGCTGGCTTGAGGAAGCGCATCGTGTCTTCCGCTGGTTCCTGGGAAAGAACGACCTGCAGATTCCGCTTTACGATCCTGTCACCGGCGGATGCAGGGACGGACTTCATCCCGATCGCGTAAATGAGAATCAGGGAGCGGAATCGACGCTCTCCTTTTTGATGGCACTGCTCGACATGCAGGCAGCCAGTGTGACAAGCGCAGTTGAACAGCATGAGGAAATGAGTGTCACTTATTGAGTACTATTAACCTAGTCAATGAATCGGCGGAGTCTATCGCCCTGGAAGAAAAAAGGCTGAAGACATCTGCCGAAGCGCCCCTCTTCACGCGTTATTCCGGCAATCCGATTCTTTGCCGCGAGAGCTGGCCCTATCCAATTAACAGCGTCTTCAATGCCGGCGCCGTACTGTTGGCCGACGGAGATACTCTGCTGCTGTGCCGGGTGGAGAGCCGCACCGGTATATCGCATCTTTGCGCGGCACGTTCCGCGAACGGGATCAACGGGTGGTGTGTCGATCCAGAGCCAACTTTGGTGGCCAATCCGAAAGAGTTCCCTGAAGAGCTCTGGGGCATTGAAGATCCGCGCATCACGTACGTGCCCGAACTGGAGAAGTATGCGGTGGCTTACACGTCTTTCGCGCGCGGCGGCCCCGGAGTTTCTCTCGCGCTTACTAAAGACTTCAAGACCTTTGAGCGGTATGGCGTGATCATGCAGCCTGAGGACAAGGACGCGGCGCTCTTGCCGCGCAGGTTCGACGGCCGCTGGGCGCTGATTCATCGCCCTGTGACTACGCTGGGCGCGCACATGTGGATCTCCTACTCGCCGGATCTGCGGCACTGGGGAAGCCACAAGGTGATTCTGGAAGCGCGCCGGGGCGGATGGTGGGATGCGAACAAGATCGGGTTGTGCTCTCCCCCGATCGAAACCTCTCGAGGATGGCTGACGATCTATCACGGAGTGAGGCAGACGGCGTCGGGCAGCATCTATCGACTGGGCCTGGCGCTCTTCGACCTGGAACGGCCGGAGGTTTGCCTGCTACGGGGAGACTCCTGGATGTTCGGGCCAGAGGAGCAATACGAGCGCGGCGGAGATGTAAAGGACGTAGTGTTTCCGTGCGGGCAGACCATCGACGCGGATGGAGACACCGTTCGCCTTTATTACGGAGCAGCCGACACCTCCATAGCGATGGCCACGGGGAGCATACGCTGCATGCTGGCGTGGCTGGACTCGCACACGAGTCCGATAGAGGCCAGTATTCGCTAGAGCTTCTGAATGGCGTAGGTGAAAGGAACGATGAGCATGAGCGAAACAAGCTGGCTCCGGCCTAGTTGGGCGCCGTGGTTGCCGTTGATACGGCGCAAATGCCCATCCTGCACCTCGGTGAAGTTCAAAGCGGCGGAGCTGCGCCCTTATGATGGGCTGCTTGCCCTTTTCTGGTTGCGCCCGGTCCGGTGCCTGTTCTGCTGGCGGCGGTACTACTGGGTGTCACTGAGCGGTGCACCCGTGGAGTAGAGGCTACGGCTCACGCTACTCCGGTGGGCCGACGGTGATCACGAGGTACGTTACCGGCTCGGTCTTGCTGGCATTGGCAATGTAGTGCTCGTCTCCGGCGATGCACAGGCCCATGTCGCCGGCCTTGAGCGTTCGCGAAATTCCAGCCGTCATCAGGATCGCCTCGCCTTCGCGGACAAACCAAATCTCAGAGTGTTTGTGACGCCCAATGGCCTCGTGCGGCGCGCCCGGAGCCTGCCAGGAGTCATGCGATTCCAGGCGGATGTTGTCCGGCAGCATGCCCTGGAGATAGTGGTGAGAGATGTGCGTCGCAGTCGGTGGGGCGGTTGGTGGACCGGGAGGAAATTGCCCTGAGGCCAGAGTTTCCAGTTTGTGCGGCGCAGCGGCCTGTGGCGTGGCGGTCTGGGCTTCGGCAGTAGGTGCAAGGGCCGGAGCGGCCAGCAACATGGGCAGGAGAGCAGAAAACTCACGGCGGTTCATAGGTCCTCGCATTCGTGGGTCATGGTACGCAATGCGGTTGTCTGTGCGCAAATGGGCAAGCGAAGCGAATGAGAAAAGCAGTGGCCGGAAACAGAAAAGGCTCGCGGAGATGGGGCCTTCTCCTGCCGTGAATAACCGACATTTGCAACCGTCTAAATGGCTTCTAGTTCTTCAGAACCTTATCGACGGTCTCGATGTCGACCAATCCATCGCATCCGTAGATCGCTGGAAGAACGCGCTCTGCAGGGTAGGCTCGCCGCAGTTCGGCAACCTTTTCTGTGCCGGAGCGGTATGCGGGGAGATACATTCGGCCCAGCAGAGGATGCCGTCCCCATGCGCCGGAGAGTTTATCGGCGCGTTCTTCGGTGACCAGAAAATCACGCCGAAGCGTAGCGGCAACTTCCGGCTGCGGTTTACCCTCGCCCCACGTGAGATACGACGACTGGTTCTTGGCATCGTCCTGCAGCAGCGCGAGAAGTACGCCGATCTGCAGGTCTTCGTCCGGCAACTGCTCAACTTCGGTAACGCCATGCGCGATCAAAATCGCGTTGTTGGCAATTCCTTCAAACAATGTGGCCGCGCGTGTATTCATGGTGAGAACAGAAGCTTCGAAGCCCACCTTTCCGCGAACGTACAAGTCTTGCAGATAAGCAAAAGTGGTTACATGCCCAGGAACAACCTCATGGCTGACGAGCTGTTCAAACTCCGGATACGAAATCTGCAGCGAAGCATTGATCTCGTATGAAGCTTCGTATTGCGGAGTGCCGTCAGCGTTCCGTGCCCGCCCAATGTAATTCATCGAACCGGAAAACCAGGCGTCTTTGATCGGAAGGAAGTCGATGTTGGCGCGAGGCACGCCCGCGAGTTCCTTCGGAAGATACTGCAGCAGATTCTTCGCGCTGAGATTGTCAAAATGCGCAATCACCGCAGCGCCCAGGGCTCGCACCGATGCCATGGGGAGCACGCGTTCCCGGCGCCAGGTGTCGACTGCTTCCAGGAGCCCGCCCGCATTGGATGTGGAGTAGCCGGCACGTCCCAACAGTTCGGCCGCACGTTCCCGCTTCTTCTCCGGCCTGGAGGGTTCAGGCGGCTTCGCCGTAGACGCCTCAACTGAGCGGGCATACGGCACAGGGTCGCCTTTGCCGAGAACTTCCATCGCCAGGTCCCACATGGTCTCAAGCGAGACCGCGAGCCCGGTCAGATACGACTTGCGCAACCCCTGCAGCTTTCCTGCTTCAGCGCGAACTCCGGCAATCGCCTTGGGAAGATCCACTTGACGCAAGTACTCTTCCACCGCCGGCCGATCAACGCTCTTGCCTCCCACGCCGCCGGTTTCCCGCACTCGCGCAGCCGAGGAATGCGTGTAGGCAGCGGGCAGCGGCTCATCGGAAAACCATGAGTCGGCAATGAACCGCCCAGTGCCCGAAGGACACATGACGTCGCCGCCCCAGAGTGTGTCAATGCCGAGCACGGCGTCGGCAACGTACTTTCCTGCTTGATCCATGACTTACACCTTATCCTTCTTCACGGAATAGAACCAGACGTAGAGACAGAGGCCCGCAAACAGCAATATTGAAACCGATTGCGAGATTGGATTGTTCATGTAGAACGGGGTTCGAATCAGATCCTCCTGATACCAGGGGAAGAGGCGCAGGGACGCGCCCAGAACGCCTCCCAACGCACCGCCCGCCATGAGTCCCGAAGCAATAATGACGCCGCGCTCGCGAATCCTGCCACCCAGCTCACCACCGGTCTTGTCAGAACGCTTGTTGATCAGGTGCGACACGATTCCGCCAGCTAGCACCGGCGATGTCAGCCCCAGCGGAAGATAAATTCCGAGTGCGAAGACCATGGAGGATTTGCCCAGCATCTCCACCACGATTGTGACCATCGCACCGATGCCAAACAGAATATAGGCAACCGGCTGATTGTTCATGAATCCCACCACCAGCGCCTTCATGATGGAAGCCTGCGGCGCCGCCAGAATCTGTCGCGTGTCTCCCGGCGCGGCCTCTCCAAACTGATAGACGTGGGCCAGCAGAATAATGGTCAAGCCGGCGGTGATGGCAGCGGCGATGACACCGATGAATTTCACTTTCTCCTGCGCCGCCGGCGTCGAGCCAAGCCAATAGCCGGCCTTCAGATCGGTGATGAACTGGCCCGATACGCAAAGTGCCGTGCACACCATGCCCGCAATGGCCATCACGAAGAACATTCCCGTATCCCCCGATAGGCCAAAGCTCAACAACACAACTGCGGAGATGATGATGGTGAGCATCGTCATGCCGGAGGCCGGATTGTTGGCCGTGGTTGCAATCGCGTTGGCGGCCACCGAGGTAAAGAAGAATGAGAACAGCAGCGTTAGCACCAGGCCCAATGCCAGCACCGTCCAGGAAACCTGGAGGCGTCCAAAAAAGATAGCCACGCAAATGGCGCCGAGCACTACGCCCAGCAACAGGGAAATGACCGGAACATCGCGGTCGGTCCGTTCCGTTTGCGGAGCCTCGCC
>CZKZ01000727.1_pt2 | contig 10213 bp, 7 predicted proteins | sample 1122171 | NCBI WGS metagenome assembly CZKZ01 (sample SAMEA3539301, study PRJEB10725) | soil metagenome | biome: tundra; feature: field; material: soil | place: USA | collected 2010-05 | depth 0.15 m
TCGGGGGTTTACCCCGGTGAATTTGCCGCAAATAAAAAGTGGGCTATAAGCCCACTCATCTCTCCGCCAGCCGGTGCGCACACGGTAGAACTCTGGCGAACAAATTCGTCTGCATCCTTAGCATAGGCGAATTTGCCGGGAAATTCAATGGGGAAGAGACGGGAAAAGGGTCGAAAGACGGTCCTCCGACTGGTTTTGAGTGCATACCCAATCTCAAAAATGCTCCCGTTTTGCACCGCATAGTGCGAGAGACGACAATAGCGGAATGAAATTGCTCCGATTGATTGCCTTGTTCCTGCTGGCAACTTCAACTGCGATGCCTTCCATACGCGCGCTTGAGAAGCAGCCCGCCAGTGCGTACCACGCGCGGCGTGTGGCGCTGGCGGCGAGGCTGCATGGCGGTGTTGCGGTGCTCTTTGCGGCAGAAGAGCCGTTACTCGACCTGACGCCTTATCGGCAGGATGAGGATTTCTATTACCTGACAGGGTGGACTGAGCCGGGCGCGGCGCTGCTAGTGGTGAGCGATGCACCGCAGGCAGCTACACCGCGCACGTACAGGGAGATTCTGTTTTTGCCCACACGCGACCTGCACATGGAAAAGTACACCGGGGCAAAACTAGATGCGGCTTCGCCGGGAGTGGCGCAGGCAACGGGAGTGGATGCCGTGCAGCAGATGACGGAGTTGCCGGCGATACTGAATGGCCTGATCGACAAAGACCGCAGGCTTGCATACAACTTCTGGACACAGCCAACAGCTCTGCAGGCGAAGGCGCTCGTAGACTTTACTGCGGCTACGCTGGGGATGTCGGCGGCCGATGCTCACGACGTAACCGGCCTGACCGCAATGCTTCGGGTAGTGAAAGACGCGGGCGAGATCGAGTTGATCAAGAAAGCTTCCTCCGCGTCGATTGCCGGGCAGCGCGTGATGATGCGCGCGGTGAAGCCGGGCGAGACCGAGCGCGCCATTGCCGGCAAGATGACTGCGTCGTGGATGGAGAACGGTTGCGAGCGGGCGAGCTATGCGGCAATTGTTGGCTCGGGCATCAACTCAACGACGCTGCACTATGCGGAGAACTCGCGCACCATTGAAAATGGCGACGTCGTGGTGGTGGATGCGGCCTGCGAGTACTCGATGTACGCCGCGGATATTACGCGGACGGTACCAGCGGGCGGGTATTTCACTCCGCGGCAAAGAGAGATCTACGACATTGTGCTGGGCGCGCAGCGCGCGGCGGTTGACGCGTTTGTTGCGGGCAAGTCGAGCATCAACGACCGCGATCGGAAGGACCCGAATTCGTTGGACACGGCGGCATACAACTACATCAACACGCACGGAAAAGACCTGCATGGGCAACCACTGGGCATGTACTGGCTGCACGGGCTTGGACACATGGTGGGGATCGATGTGCACGACCCCGTCGACCATTATCCGGCGGTGCTGAAGCCGAGGATGGTGTTCACGATCGAGCCTGGCATCTACATTCCCGAAGAGAAGCTGGGAGTGCGGATCGAGTGCACCTTCCTAGTTGGCGCTGATGGAAAGCTCATTGATTTGGACAGCGACCTTCCGCACACTGCCGACGAAGTTGAAGCGGCGATGCGCAGCAAGTAGAGAAACGGCGGCAGACGAATGGTAATGGATCCGCGTGACGAAGTTGATCCCAACGGGTTGGAGATGCTGGCGAGAGCGTTCAGCGAGCAGTTGCTGGCGTGCCTGGATGAGTGCGCCCGCGGACGCAGGGGGCTGTTCTCTGAATACGTCAGCGATGAAGATGAAGGCGGAAGCTGGCCGGAGGCAGGGCGGCTGAGGGAGCTGGCGATTGCATTGCAAGGGGTCTTTGCGCAGCAGGAAGAGCGCAATGCGCTGTGCGACGAATTTCTGGACCTGTGCACGATCCACGGCGAGAGCCACCCGGGCGAACGCAAACTGGCGCGAGCGTTTCTTGAACGGATTGAGCGGGGCGATGTAGGGACGCCGACGCAGGAAGAGAGAAAGTTGTGGTAGCGCTGCAAGCATTTTTAGCGCTCGCGGCAGGCTTTTTGACCATGGCCATTCTGGTGGCTGTGCTGACGGCGCTCTTGGCGCGGCTAACGCCGAGCTGGGTGGGCGAAGAGGGAAACCCGCAGGCGGGCTACATCTTTGTGAACATTGGCTACTCGTTTCTGGCGGCAGCAGCGGGCGGATACATGACTGCATGGCTGGCGGCCGCGAATCCGCTGTTTCACGTGTTGGTGCTTGCGATTATCGTGCTGGCGCTGGCGGCCTTGAGCGCTCTGCAAGCGAAGGGAAAGCAGCCAGTCTGGTACCAGTTGACGCTGGTGGCGATGACGCCGATTGGGGTGCTAGCCGGAGGACTCATACGGCTCAGGGTGACGGGAATTCTTTGAAGGCTCCTGAGTGGCCGATCAGGATTTGTACCTTCCCAACCGTGCAACGAAACGACGAAACGGACGCTCTTCAACTCCGCTGCGCATTGCTAAGAGTCGAGCGAGGATTGGGCGCGGCGTCGACTCGAGATCCCAGGTCTCAAAGGCGAGACCTGGGACACCATTCACTTTGTTTTGACAGCCTTACCAGCGTATGCCGACGGATACGGGAATCACCTTTGTGCCAGCGGCTACGGTTGTCACTCCAAGGCCGCTCGGGGTGATGCCGTTGACTGCCGGCGTGAGCACATCCAAATACCTGGCTTCGACGAATAGCTTCATCTTGCTGTCGCCGTACATGCCTCCCATGCGGTGCTGATAGCCCCCGCCAATATTGAAGCCGCCCTGGTTCGATGAGAAGTGTCCGACGACCGCGTTCACAGTGCCGATGCCGCAATAGCCGTAGTAGTAGTCGCAGAAAATTGCTTGCTGTGGGTCAGTGAAGCTGGTCACCTTGCGATAGAAGCCTCCACCGCCGGTGAAGTAGATGTCATTCTGCGAGTGAGGAAAGAGGCTGATGACCGGATCGAGAGTCAGCGACCAGATGTGCGCGTAGCCGCCGTTGGCGCCAGTCTGAGCGATCAGCTTGCCAGGCAGCTTATCGTGGATGAATTGGTACTCGGCGAGTAGAGCAAAACGCCTGGAGAAGTTGATTCCGCCGCCCGCAGTAAACTGTGCGCCCCAGGTAATGTAGTCCTTGTCGACCGGGGCATTGAAGCCGCCGCCAAACTCAAGGGCGTATTTGCTGGCCATGCTTTGCTTCCAGCCTCCTCCTCCCCTGCCGTTTTCCTGGCCTGCGGCCGAGGCTGACGGCTTGGGTGCGGAGGGCAGTGCAGCCATGCCCCCGGGTGCGGAGAACTCGGCAAGCTGGGGCAAGTTGGAATCGTTGCTGGAGGAGAAGCCAGCCGAATTGGACTGGTTACCGGGAGCAGCGGACTGAGCAACCGCCAAACCAGCGGCAAAGATGACCACGGATCCAAGAAAACTGACACGCCGCATTGGCGGCATTAAACGAAGAAATGGCATGTCTGAACCTCAAAGATCAGATTCTCTTAAGTGCGACCGGGCATACCGCGCCCGGCAATGAATTAGACACGGATTGCGGTAGGAAGTTGCCCGCGAATGGGAGAAATGGAAAGGCCGGAGCATCGCTCCGACCTCTCTTGTTTGCAATGGTTTACGCCCTCAGCCCTGGACATCGAACTGTTCGGGGTGAAGGGTGGCGTCGCTCTTGACCAGGATATTTTTGCCGGTCAGCTCTTCGAATTCGACAAGCCAGGCGGCTTCATTGGACTTGAGGACCTTGACGGTTTCGGGGTTTACACGAAGCAGGATGTCGGCGCCTTCAAAGTGCTTCTTCATCTTGCGCAGTTCGGTGTAGATCTCGTTGCAGACAGTAGTCGGGCTCTTGACCATGCCGGTAGCCTGGCATGTTGGGCAAGGGACCGAGAGCGTCCGCTCCAAAGATTGCTTGACGCGCTTGCGGGTGATGGCGACTAGGCCGAAGTCGTTAAACTGCAGGACCTTGGTGGGGGCGCGGTCGCTCTTGAGCGCTTCTTCAAGGGCAGCCATGACCTTGTAGCGGTTCTTGCGTTCGTCCATGTCGATGAAGTCGATGACGATGATGCCGCCAAGGTCGCGGAGTCGAATCTGACGAACAATCTCGGGGACGGCATCGAGGTTTGTCTTGAGAATTGTGTCCTCAAGGCGCGCCGACTTGCCGACATATTTGCCGGTATTGATGTCGATGGCGACCAGGGCTTCAGTCTGGTTAATGACGATGGAGCCACCGCTCTTGAGCCAGACCTTGGAGCGCAGTGCCTTTGAGATTTCGTCCTGAATGCCGAAGTGCTCAAAGAGCGGCGTTTCCTTGGTATAGAGCTTGACGCGGCGGACCAGCGTCGGCGAGAAGCGATTGAGGAAACGTACGATGCGTTCGTAATCGGCTTCCGAGTCAACCCAGATGTTTGAGAAGTTCGAGCTCACCTGGTCACGCAGAATGCGCTCGATCAGCGACAGGTCGTGATAGATGAGCGCTGGAGACTTCGAGGAGTCCGACCGCTGCTTGATGTCATTCCAGAGATTCATCAGGAACCGCAAGTCCGCGCGAAGATCTTCTTCCGAGGCGCCCTCGGCAGCAGTGCGCACAATGAATCCGCCGGAAGCCTCACCGCGCTCGTTCACCAGAACCCTCTTGAGGCGCTGGCGCTCTTCGTCGGAGGCAATCTTGCGGCTGACGCCGATGTGCGTGACAGTGGGCATGAAAACCAGAAAGCGTCCGGGCAACGCGATGTGAGAGGTGATGCGCGCGCCCTTCTTGGCGATTGGCTCCTTGGCGATCTGGACCAGAATCTCCTGGCCAGGCTTCAGCAAATCGCTGATGACTGGAAGGTCTGAGGTCTGCATCGAGCGGCGCGATGGGCCCCCGCGACGGTTTCCGCGGTCCGGAGCTCCTCCCGGTGCGCCACGACCATGGCGCCCTCCTCGGGCGCCCCGATCGCGACGTTGTTGGCCGGAATCTGTGCTTGTTGCCGCGCCGTTGGTCGGTTGACCGTCGGCCGTAGTTTCATCTTCATCTTCGTCGAAGACTTCCTCTTCACCGTTCTTCTCGTCGAAGTTTAACTGGATGCGGTGATCGAGATGGGCTTCCTGGAGCATTTCGCCGATGTCACCAGAGCGAATCTGGGTGGGAAGGGTTTCTTCTTCGTAGACGTCGAGATCATGGTCGTCGGTTTTTTGGCGACGATGATGGGGGACGGCTTCGAACTCTTCGCCATCAATGACTTCTTCTTCGATAAGTCCGGTGCCGGGGGCATAAGACGAAATCGCGGGCACTGAGCCGGCGGCCGGTTTGGCCTCAGCTTCCTCATCCTTCTTCTTGCCAAAGCCGAAGAGGCGGAAGCCTGTGGGAGGCACGGGGTCAATGCGGTGTGAGGCCGAGGCGTCTGATTCGGTTGCCTCCTCACTCGTCATTGGAACAGGCGGCTGCACATCAATCACTTCTTCAAAGAAGGTATCGGTCTCGAAGAACGGCTTCTCGGCAGAGGGTGTCTCTTCAGATTCGGGAGTATCGTGTTGGACGGCCTCTTCTTCAACCTGGCCGGCTTCGAACTCAGGCTCTGGCCCATGCGGCTCGGGGTCGAACTCCTCAGTCTCTTCGACGAATTCGTCTTCATCAACCTGGTCTGGTGCGGCGCTGGAGGCTTCAATCTGCTGCGTGCGTTCGGCGTCCTCTTCAGGCTGGTGCGAGCGGTGGAGTGAGAGCGACTCGCCGGGGAGCAGCCCGCTGCCGTCCCACTCGATCGGCGCTTCAATCAGCGTGGAAGGCTTGGAGAAGCCCGATGGGCGTGCAGGGGCGGCTGGCTCGGGGGCGGGCCTAGGGACATCGTCGACCGGCGTACCGCCGTACTTTGAGAGCGACTCGCCGGGCAGAACAAAGGGAACAGGGACGTGGGATGACGGCCGGGGCGCATGGGGGGCAGAGCCGAATGACGGCCGGTCGGCGGATTGGAATGCCGACGCCTGAATGTCAGGAGCTATCTCAGGTTCGGCGGAAGGCTCCGGCGTGATCTCCAGCGTTTGCCCGGATTCCGTGCGGCCTTCAGGGGAGCCGGCTTGACCGCGAGCGCCGCGACGATGACGGCGTCCACGCCAGCGGCGCGAACCCTGCCCGCCCGAGTCTTCCTGGCCTTCGGCAGCTTGTTCTGAGATTACGAATGATTCAGCAGCGGGTGCGGCTGCTGCAGGTGGTTCCTGTGCCGCTTCTTCCACGGGACGGCGATCTCTTGGCGGACGGTCCTGCCGCTGTTCCTGTTTCTGGCCGGTGCGCGCCTGCCGATCGTCCTGCCGTCCGCCGTTTCTGTCTGGTGGGGCGGAGTGCCGAACTTCGCGCGGAGCCTGGTTGGCACCTGTAGCCGCGGCCTTTTCCAACTCGTCGGTCTCTTCCGGGTCCTCGAGTTCCATGAAGTCGGTTACATAGAGAAAGGCGTCGCGCTCGAGACCGAGGTCAACAAAAGCCGACTGCATGCCGGGCAGGACGCGGGTGACGCGCCCGTTGTAAATGGACCCTGCCAGGGTGTACTCGTTTTCGCGTTCGTAATAGATTTCCGCGAGCTGATCGTCTTCAAGAATTGCAAGCCGCGTCTCATGCGGCGTGCTGGAGATGCAAATCTCTTTTGCCATCGTACCTTTCCGTCCGGCAGCTCAAGGCTACCGGTACCCGCGGCAAGGATGGATGGAGACGCGCAAGGCCGGAAGAGGAGGGAATGTGCGGAAAGGATGATCCGGAAGACTTTAACGTGACGGCTGCCGCGCGGCTACCGGCCCCGGAGGGCGGCAAACCAAGGCGGATGCTCAAAGAAACAAGCCGAACGAGTTGAGTGCTACGGTGATCCGATTGCGGAGAGTTTGTGGCCAACCAAGCCGAGAAGAAACTCGGCGGGGCCGTTCCACCGCTGGCGTATGCAAGGGCGTACAGCGCGAAAAAAGAGAGGCTTGAAAGCCAGTAGCTTTCCGCGCGTTCCATGCAACCTGTTGGCCGCCAACGGTTTTCCCGTCTCTGCGTGCTCATGAACCCTTGTCCTGCCGGGCGCGCGATCCATCCGGACCTGGCCGACGAAATGCTTGAAAATACTGCTCTTGCGGTCCGGACAGTTCCGGGGTGCGACAAGAGGCAAACTTGACTACCGGCGTCCGGGCTTTCAGGCTGGGACGCCTCAGTTGACGAACCGGCGCATGCGGACATTCATCGCCGCACCCAGCGCCAGGAACGTGAACAACACCGAAGATCCGCCGTAACTCATTAACGGTAACGGAATTCCGGTGACGGGCATAAAACCGATGACCATGCCGACGTTGACCAGAATCTGAAAGGTCAACACAGCCACTACCCCCATGATAATCAGGGAACCGGACAGGTCCGCGGCTGTTTGAGCGTTCTGAATCAAACGCATCAATATGGAGAAGTATAGCAGCAGCACGAAAACCGCGCCGACGAAGCCGTGTTCCTCGCTGAAAGCGGCAAAGATGAAGTCGGCGTGGGGGATAGGGAGGAAGTCACCCTGGGTTTGAGAACCCTTGGCGGCGCCTTGGCCCAAGACACCTCCGGAACCAACGGCGATCTTGGATTGCAGGAGTTGATAGCCGGCTCCCCGGGGGTCGTTATCGGGGTTTACGAAGCTGGTGAGGCGGGCTTTCTGGTAGGGCTTAAGGATTTTGCCGCTCGACCATGCGCCCACCGCGAAGAGGGCGGCAGCGGTGAGGAGGATGATCGACTGGCGAAGATTGATTCCGCCGAAGAAGAGTCCGGCAATCAGGATTGGCATATAGGTGAGCGTTGTTCCCAGGTCGGGCTCCTTGATCACCAGCAGCATCGGGATGCCCACCAGGACAAAGGCCTTGAAAATATCCTGCTTGACGAGGCTGCGTCCGCCCAGGTTGGCGAAGAAGCGGGCTATCACGAGAATGAGCACCAGCTTGACCCACTCCGAAGGCTGGAAAAGCATGGGTCCGGCCTTGATCCAGCGTCGTGCTCCAAGAGCCTTGTGACCGATACCCGGCACAAGCACTGCCGCAAGCGCAAAAAGGCAAACTCCATAGGCCCAGGGTGCCCAGTCGAGCAGACGGTGGTAGTCGATTTTGGCAAACAGAAACATGGCCACCAGGCCGCCGGCGATCCAGAACATCTGTTTGGTGTAGAAGCCGACATACTTTGTATGCAGGGTGGCCGAGTAGATTTCAACTACCGAAAGCGTGCAGAGCAGCAACACCATAGCTAGAAGCGCCCAGTCGAATTCGCGGAAACTGAGGATGCGGCGCATGGCGGTCATTGTGGCTTCACCGGACTCACGACTCGAGTTTTTGCGAGCTGAGTCACCGTTTGCTGGGAAGGGGTTGCGGCTGGCTTCGCTCCGCGTGCGGACTCCGTCCTTGACTTGCGTGCGGCCTCTGCGGCGGAGTGCGTGTCAGATGTGGTGCGCGCAACAATCTGGCCGTTCTGAATAAGAAAGCTGCCACCTTGCATCCGGGGCGGGCTATCGTTCTGCTTGCCGGGACCGCCGATGGAATTCGGGCCAGTCCATACAGCGCTCATCACCACCGGCGCGGCTGTCTTGACCGGCACAAGGTTATGCGCCAGGCGGCGTTGCTTCTCCACGTAAGCTGAGACAATCTTGGCGCCAATGCGGGCAGGATAATAGCTGAACTCGCCATTCTGCCAGAGCACCGCAACCACCAACTCGGGATTGCGGCGTGGAGTGACGCCGACAAACCACACATTGGGATTGTTGTTTTTGCTCTTGCCAAGGCGGCTCAACGCATCGTGGCTCATTGTCTGCGCGGTTCCTGTCTTGCCGCCGAAGTCGATGCCCTCAAGATGGGCCGAGCCGGCAGTGTGGAAGTAGGCGGGCTGGGTCACCTGATACATACCGTCAGTGATAATGGTCCAGTTGTCGGGATCAATGGGAATATCCACATTGCCACTTCCCGGAAAGGTCTCTGGCAGAGCCTTGCGAAATTCTTCAGGAAACTGATCGGGAAAAACGACGTGGGGCCTGACCAGGTGCCCTCCAGACGCGATGCCGCCAATAATGCGAGCCAATTGCAACGGTGTAGCCGCAACAGCACCCTGACCGATGGCAACGTCAAGCGTCTCGTCGGGATACCAGCGTGCGCGGTAGTTCTTCAACTTCCATTGTGCGGATGGCATCAGCCCGGCCTGTTCACCAGGCAAATCGATGCCCGTCTTTTGTCCGTAGCCAAATTCAGTGGCATATTTTGAGATTCTGTCGATGCCCAGCCTGTCGCCGAGCATATAAAAAAAGGTGTCGCAGGAATAGGGAATCGCGTCATGGATATCCACCGCCCCGTGATGTTCGTCGCAATGGTGGAAATATCCGTAAGGGCCCCAGCCGCCCGGGCAGTTGATCTTCATGCCCTGCGCAATCCCCTCTTGCAGTCCGGCGACGGACATGAGGATCTTGAAGGTCGATCCTGGTGCCAACTGTGCCTGGATCGCCTTGTTCATCAGCGGATGATCGGGGTCGGTGATGAGTTTGTTCCAGTCGGTGCGGTTGATGCGAACTGCGAACGCATTGGGATCGAAGCTGGGACGAGAGACCAGGGCGAGAATTTCGCCATTACGAGGGTCCATGGCCACTACAGCGCCGTTGCGATCGCCGAGCGCCAACTCCGCTGCATGCTGCAGGTCTTCGTCGATGGTCAGTCGCAGGTCCTGGCCGGGCGTGGCGTGCTGGGTGCGCAGGAAGCCAACCTCGCGGCCGCGGCTGTCGACTATGACATCGCGGGAACCGTCCTGACCCCGCAACAACTGGTCGTAGGTTTCCTCTATGCCGCCTTTGCCCACCACGTCGCCGGGCATGTAATAGGCAAAGCGCGGATTGTTCAGATCTTCTTCACTTACTTCACCCACATAGCCGATCAGGTGAGATGCAAAGCCGTCGCGGGGATAAAGCCTGCGCTCCTCATCAATGGTTTCAAGCTCGGGCAACTCGTTGCGGTGTGACTGGATGAAGGCCTGCTCGTCGGCGGTAATGTCCTGCTTGATGGGGATGGGTTGATAGCCAGGAGCAGCACGATAGTGGCGCAATGTGGCTTGCAACTGCTCCAGGTCAATGTCAAGTCCGCGGGCGATCAAGGGAAGATCGGCGTCCACATTGCGATTCTGCTCGCGGACCAGAAAGCAGGACACTGAAGGGTAGTTGTCTACAAGCAGCCGATTCTCACGGTCGAACAGCTTGCCGCGCGGGGCAAGAATCGGCACCTTGCG
>CZKZ01000302.1_pt2 | contig 10144 bp, 8 predicted proteins | sample 1122171 | NCBI WGS metagenome assembly CZKZ01 (sample SAMEA3539301, study PRJEB10725) | soil metagenome | biome: tundra; feature: field; material: soil | place: USA | collected 2010-05 | depth 0.15 m
TCAGCATGGTACCTCCTTCGAGGCGGTCTGGACTGACGAACTCGAATCCAAGGCCAGAAAGTCAGTACTTCAGAGGGTATGAACCGAGTATTCGTCCAGCATGACCGACAACGCTGCCCAGTAGCTAACTCGGGTGAGGCCGTAACTTTCAGGGCGGACTTCCCTCAACTCGAGTTTTACTACACTAACGTCTGCACTATCGTCGCCGGTAATCAAAACGGCTGTCTGTTCTGTTTTGCACTGCCTTGAAAGGTTTTGGTGAAGCCGATTGGGGTCAAATGTTGCAAGATAGCAAGGCCTTGCCCGGCACAGCATAAACGTCCCAATCCCATCGGCCTGTTGGCATCAATTGAAAGGAACCGCTCGTCTGCCATAGAACAGTTGTGTGTGTCCGCTCATGATCCTTCAAGGCTTTGCTTCGCTCGCGCCGCTTACTCGCTTGGCCTTGTGTACCAAAGGCATAGTGGCGGGGCAGGGCGCCTGCGCTGCTGGCCAGGATCCGTGCCTGGGTCCTGCTCCTTTCATGCAGATGCCTTGCCGAAGAGCGTTGCGGGAGTGTCCGCTAGAAACGGCTGGCGATTTTGACATGACCGGCGGGAGATCGCATTACCACCCGTGTAGATGCAGCTCCATCACCGACCTGTTTCATTCAAACTAGACAGGAGCCCGGAGTACCTCTTGCGCGACTGGTCGTTCCTTACGGCGAGGCCCAGAGCCTTCTTCTGGCCGACCACCACCAGTAACCGCTTGGCGCGGGTGATACCGGTGTAGATTAAGTTGCGCTGCAAAAGCATGAAGTGCTGCATGGCAACCGGGATGACCACCGCCGGAAACTCCGAGCCCTGCGCCTTGTGGATGGTTACTGCGTAGGCCAACGAGACTTCATCCAACTCCCCGAAGTCATAAGTCACCAGCCGGTCGTCGAACCGTATGGAGAGTTCCTGTTCCACCTGATCGATCTTTTCGATGGTGCCGATGTCCCCATTGAACACTTCCTTCTTGTAGTTGTTCTCCGTCTGAATCACCTTGTCCCGAACCTGGAACCGCCATCCAAATCGTTCCGCGGCGGGCTCACCAGGACGAACAGGGTTCAGAGCGCCCTGGAGTATTGTGTTCAACTCGCGGACTCCGATCGAGCCCCGATTCATCGGGCACAGGACCTGTATGTCACGGATGGGGTCGAGGCTATGGCCCTTGGGAATTCTGTCCTGAACCAATCTCACAAGGGTTGCGGCGATCTCCTCAGGTGTGTCGCGCTCGATGAAGTGGAAGTCGGAGCCCGCCTCTGCAGTGCGAAGCTCCGGCATTCTTCCCTGGCGGATGGCGTGGGCGCTGGTGATGATCTTGCTCGTGGCCGCCTGCCTGAACACTTCGGTCAAACGTACGGGTACCACGCCGCTATCGATCAGATCCCGCAAGGCATTGCCCGGCCCCACGGAGGGGAGCTGATCGACATCGCCGACCATAATCAGTGCAGACGTTTTCGGCAGGGCGCGGAGCAGGGCGTACATCAGGAGCACGTCTACCATCGAGGTTTCATCAACGATGAGGAGATCGCATTCCAGCGGCTTGTCTTCGTTGCGCTGAAACCTTCCCGTTGCCGGATCAACTTCCAGCAGGCGATGAATGGTCTTCGCCTCCATTCCAGTGGTCTCTGTGAGGCGCTTCGCCGCCCGTCCTGTGGGCGCACACAACAGGCACTTCACTTTCTTGGCTCGGAGGATCAGCAGGATCGAGTTGACGAGTGTGGTCTTACCCACGCCGGGGCCGCCGGTGATGATCGCTACCCGACTGGTCAGGGTAGTCTTCATTGCCTGCCGCTGGCTTGGGGCCAGGATCTTTCCAGTCTTCTTCTCGCACCAGGCGACGGCCTTGTCGAAGTCGATCTTCGGATAATTAACGCCGGCAGTGGCCAGCCGCTTCACCTTCGTTGCGATGCCATCCTCCGCTTTCCTCAGGTGAGGCAGGAAGATCAGCGGTTCGCCGTCGATCTCTTCCAGCAGGAGAAACCCATTGGTCAACATCTGCGATAGCGCCTGCTCGATCGTCTCGACCGGCACTTCCAGCAGTTTCACGGCCGCGGCCTTCAGCTTCTCCAGCGGCAGAGCGCAATGCCCTTCGGAGGTTGCCCCCAGAAGTACGTGGTCTATCCCAGCCCGAGCCCGATTCTGTGAATCCTTGGGTATACCGACGCTTTGGGCTATCTGATCCGCCGTGGCAAAGCCGATGCCATGGATCTCCTTCGCCAGGGTGTATGGGTTCTCCCGCACAGTCTGGATGGCCAGATTCCCGTAGGTCTTGTAGATGCGGACCGCTCGCCCGGTACTGACCCCATGGCTGTGGAGGAAGACCATGATCTCTCGGATCTGCATCCCCTCTTGCCAGGCACTGGCGATCTTTTCCCGGCGCTTTGGGCCGATACCATCCACGGACTCCAGGTCTGCGGGGTTGTTGCCGATCACCCCTAACACTTCCGCGCCGAAGTGACTGACCAGCTTCTTCGCCAGGACGGGACCAACCCCCTTCACGAAGCCGCCGGCCAGATACCTTTCGACACCCTCGCTCGTCGTTGGAGGGACGGCTTTCAAGACCTGGGCCTTGAACTGAAGACCGTGCTCTTTATCCCGTACCCACCATCCATTGGCGGTCAGCCACTCGCCGGCGCTCACCGACGGCAATGAGCCGAGGACCGTCACCAGGTCCCGCTGCCCCCGGACCTTCACCCGTAGCACCGCGAACCCGCTCTCCTCGTTGAAGAAGGTGACCCGCTCCACGAGGCCGGCGATCTCTTCCGAAGAGGCACGCGGTTGTGGGGAGGAGTCGTTCATCCTGGTCGAAGTGTATTCGGTTGGAGTTGATCTTAGCGCTGCGAATCGTGACATGCCACATTCGTGCCCGGTCTATCGCACCCTGCCCGGTTGGCGGGTACCTTTCCAACTCTATGTTGGAGTTGAATGAAGCCGCGTATTTGCTCGGCTTTGAAGACCCGAACTCTTTCGGCCGTGCCTTTCGCGCTTGGGAGGGTGTACCGCCAAGCGCTTGGCGCGAGACTCATCGAAGTTCCACTGCGATGTAAATTGAGTCGTGCGCTCAGCAGTTTCGTAAGCAGCTATGAATGAGCGCATGGCCGCCGTTGCACTCTCCGATGCGCAGATTAGTACCGAGTCCGCTCGCGTTGATCGAAGGCTACCTGCGCCGAAACCCGATTTGTGCCATTTATTCCTCAATGAATTGAACTATTGGTATTCTCAACGCGGACGCTCTGAACGTATTCAGACGCGTGCGCATGAAAGGCATTATTACTGCAATGTGATTGTCCTTTGAAGGGGCAGGCTTTGCGATGAGCCTCCTACCAGAACCTTGTAGTCGCCGGCCACCCGCGTCCAGCTATCCGAAGACTCGTTGTAAATTGTCAGACGGTCACTTTCTACCGGTATTGAAACATGCTTCGATTCACCGGGCGCCAAGTCGATACGCGCCCATCCTATCAACCGCTTCGGTGGTTCGCCCGCTCCTTCCGGAAGCGAAGCATAAACTTCGGCGATCTCTGTCCCGGCACCCTTACCTGAGTTTCTTACGGTAAACGACACTGACAACGGTGTTCCTTGCTGCACTGTCAAATCGGAATATTCATAGGAGGTGTAGGACAAGCCAAAGCCGAAGGGGAACAGCACAGCTTTCTTCTTCGCGTCGTACCACTTATATCCAACTTCCAGTTTTTCATCATAATAAACTTGAAAAGGCGGAAGTCCCTCGGCCAAGAAGCTCATGATTGTCGAAGGGTCCGCACCCTGGGCGGGCCGCTTCGGCGCCGACTCGGGCGGCGGTAATACGAGATTCGGATGAGGAAGATCTGCGTCGTCCTTCGGAAAAGTAATCGCGAGTTTTCCGGTCGGGTTCACTTTCCCCGTAAGGATATTTGCCAACGCCTCACCACCACGAATTCCCGGATACCAAGCTTCTACAACTCCGGCCACTCTGTCGATCCATGGCATCGTAACAGGACTGCCGGTTTCAAGCACGACGATCGTATGGGGGTTCGCTACTGCCACCGCCTCGATAAGCTTGTTTTGCTCATCCGAAAGGGCGAGTGTAGTTAGATCAAATCCCTCCGCCTCCCACTGGTAGGCAAAGACAATCGCGACGTCCGCTGATTTTGCAGCAAGTGCGGCTTCGTCCTGCTTGTCTCCTTCGAAGTACGAGATCGTCCCAGCAGAGAACTTCGCCTGGAGCGCACTGAGGGGAGAATCCGAGACCCAGGATTGACGTCGGAAGCCGCTCATAAGATCAGCGCCTTGCGGGGGTGGCGGAATTGGCGAGCCTCCAGGCGGATCAACTTGAGCCGAACCACCACCAGTCAAGACTCCCTTGTCTGCATGCCCACCAATTACAACAACTGACCGCAACACCGACAGATTCAGGGGTAGAACATCGTCATTGTTCTTCAGAAGCACAATGCTCTTCTCAGCAATCCGCTGCGCAATCTTCATGCCACGTTCAACATCAGGAACCTGCGGCACTACTGGGTGGTCGAAGAGTCCCGTTGCAAAGATTGTGCGTATGATGCGGTGAACGTGGTCGTTCAACTCGTTCTGAGAAACCCCGCCACTATTTATGGCGTTCTTGAGTTCGTTTCCGAAGAAATAGTCTCCCGGTTGTTCCTGGTCAAGACCTGCGTGTGAGGCTTTTGAGGCCGAGTGTGTGCCGCCCCAGTCTGAGAGAACGAATCCCTTGAAATGGAATGCATTTTTCAAAACATCGGTGAGGAGATACTTGTTCTCGCAGGCATAGTCTCCGTTCACCCTGTTGTAGGAGCACATGACGCCGCCGGCATCTGAAATGCCCAACGCAATTTCAAAAGCGCGCAGATCGGACTCGCGCATCGACCTCCGGTCAATGTTGGCGTTCACTGAATTCCGGCCGCTCTCCTGATCGTTCACTGCATAGTGCTTCACGTCGCCAATAATGTGCTCCGACTGCACACCTTTAATGAAATTTCCGACAAGCGTGCCTGCAAGCAGTGGGTCTTCTCCCTGGTATTCGAACGTACGTCCATTGCGAGGCTCGCGCGTGAGATTAACGCCGCCACCTAGCGACATGCTGTACCCCTGATTGCGTAGTTCGCGTCCAATCAATGCGCCATATTCGAATGCGGCCTGCGGGTCCCAAGATGATGCGACAGCCAGGTCGTTCGGCAGTACTGTTGAATACCTCCCGGCAGCGGCGCCGCGCGTCACACCGTAGGCTGAATCAGCCATCTGAATGGCTGGGATGCCGAGTCGCGGGATTCCGTTTGAATATCCGGCTCCCCCGTTCGATTCGGTCGGTCCCGTGGTATTGAATGGCATACCGTGTCCATGAAGCAAGGAAATCTTCTCGTCGAGAGTCATTTCCTTGATAACCAAGTCCGCGCGTTGGTCCGGGGAGAGACTCATGTCCGACCAGGGATAATGCTTCGCTTGCCTGTCGGGAAACTGCGCTGTCACGAAATGACTTGCTACGAGTCCAAAAATCAAGACGAGAGCGAATCTTGCGCATTTCCCGCTCAAAGTGTTTTGCATGAGAATATACCTTTCATTGAGTTTCAAAAACGTTGACAGCTACAGCGGAACAAAGTGTTCACGTTTACACCACCTACGTTAGATCTCGTTTGTTTGGGGTGAAGCCAGGCAAACCTGACGTCACCCCTTTGGTTATCTACTGTTTGGCAAGATCGAGATCGATCGTTACTTTGACCTCATCGCTCACAACTGCAGTTGGAAACTTCGCTGCGATGCCAAACGCCGTACGGCTTAACGTTGTGGAGGCTGAGAATCCGGAGTGGGGTTTGTGATCCATTCCTTGGACCGGGCCGGTGGGGCCCTCAACCTGCAGGACCACAGGCTGAGTAACTCCATGCAAGGTAAGGTCGCCTGACACCGTCAGTCCATTCCCGCTCTTCGCAACACTCTTGCTCACGAATGTGGCTGTTGGGAATTGCGCAACATCGAAGAAGTTCGCACTTTTCAGATCGTTGTCGCGTGGAGCCACACCTGTGTCCACTGTGGAAACGTCAATGGTGACGTTTACGCTGGACTTTGTTATGTCGGCTTCATTCAGGACAATTGTGCCCCCAACATTGCCAAAATGACCGCGCACATTTGACAGGCTGAGGTGGATGACGGAGAAGTCGACCTCACTGTGCGCTTTGTCCGGGACCCAGGTGGAGGTTTGTGTAAACGCCAGGGGAGCGGCGAGAGCTAGAGTTCCAACAAGCGATAACATGCGCTTTACCATTCAAGAATCCTTTCGATTTGAAAATAGTGATTTGCCAACGTTAACGTTTGACTCTGACGAAGCGTTAATAAGCTCCTACTTTTGCATCAATTCGGTTAGGTCGAGTCGGCTCTTCCAAGGATCCGCCCCGACGATTGGGTCAGCTGACGTAAAGTTCATCAGAATGTCGGTACCAGCTGAATAGGGTGACCACTTTGGAAGACCTGACGGTTCTGGGACACCGGATTTTGCAAACTGCACCCAGTAGGCGTGTATTGTCCTCGCCGCTCTCTCGTCTTCGTCCGTGAGCGCTGCGCCATAGCGCGCCTTCACAGTGTCAAAGACAAACGGAATTTCCGATGCATGGGGTGCGCCGCGCCATTCCTGACGCATTGAGGTCGCTACATACGAGAATCGATATTCCCATACCGGTTGCCCTGTAAGGCTTAGCGTGCGTGCGACAAAGCGAGCTGGCTCGACCATTCCGCGATCGGAGGCGATAGCAGCTACGACCGAAGTGTTGCCCCTATGATCGGGATCGTAGGCCATGCGAGCTTCATTGGCTTTCTCGCCAAACTGTGTGAAGGGATCGGTTGCGGCACCGCGCGGCAGGAAACCCATTTCAAGGCTGTTTACGCCGACAATGACCGGCACTTGTTGTTGAGCTCCGGCAACGTAAACAGCCGACGGCTCCTCCTGCGCGATCTTTCCGTCAATCATGGGCCCTGAATAGGTTTCGGCGGCTTGCATCATGCTGGCCATGTTCAGGCCGTCAACAAGATCGTCCGCAGGTAGCGCGCGCATACGGCGAAGAGCGGCTGCATCGTCCCCGGTAATCCCTTTAGACTTTGCGAAGGCCAGGCCCGTTGACTCCGCAGAGGGTTTGCCGTTGGCCGGTTCATGCAGATGCGGTGTGCCGCCGAAGCCGTGCCTTCCGCCCCCCGACTCGATAATCGCTTTTTGGAAGAGTCCGCGAGCCATGGGTGATGTTAGAAGCATATGTACAGAGCCACCGCCTGCAGACTCGCCAAACACAGTGACGTTCTTCGGATCTCCACCGAATGCCTTTACGTTTTTCTGTACCCAGCGAAGTGTAGCGAGCTGATCCATGTAGGCATAGTTACCGAGCAATCCGTCAGGATTCTCCTTTGTAAGCGCCGAATGAGCGAAGAAGCCAAAACGCCCAAGGCGATAATTAAAGCTGACGAAGACGACTCCGTCGCGGGCAAACTGCGAACCGTCATACACGGCGGGAGAACTGCCCCCGTTCACAAATCCCCCACCGTAAATCCAGACCATGACTGGCATAGGGGCGGAATCTCGAGGTGAAGGAGTCCACACGTTTAGATAAAGGCAATCCTCATCAGGCGGGGTGCCCAAGGGTGCCGCATCACTCGGAAACGGAAGCTGCATGCAGTCGTGTGCGTACTCTGCTGCTGAGCGGACGCCTTTCCACTTTACTGGCTCCTGCGGTGGCCGCCAACGCAGATCACCGATCGGAGGCGCCGCGAAAGGGATTCCCTTGAACGCGATAAGTCCATCTGCCTTGAGCCCCTTGACGTCACCCGATTGAGTGGGAACAACCTCCTGGGCAAGCAGTGTCATAGAGAAGAGTGCGATGGCAAAAAAGGGCGATGAGATGCGTCGCGAGTATGTACTGTGAATCATGTTTTCCAACTGTTCTTCCTTCAAGTGAATTGGGTGAAGCGTCAGTTTGCCTCAAACAATGATCGAGATAATGAACTCGTGGTTTTTGGTCTCTACAGCATCCGTGAACCCTTCATGACAGGCTTACTCAATCTCCTCGATCATTTGGTCTACGCCGCGGACGATGCCCTGCTCGGCGCATCCGGGTTTCAGTGCTGAGCTGAGTACTTGGAATGTATAGCGCCCAAATGCGTCGTCGGTAGGAACGTAGCCCGAGTTAGCCATGCCGTTGGTTAGTGTCACCATGATCGTGTCGCGGAATTTCGAGCCCGACTTCACTCTCTGGCCAATCATGTTATAAAGCTCCGCATTCGCACTTCCCAGCACAGTGTCTCCAATTCGCAGTGCGCCAATCTTGAAGCGAACGGGATCAGGCGAATCTTCATACTTGCCCGGAGCTCCCTCACGACCCGTGTCGAGCCGCCGCCTTGCCGGGCACGTCACCTCACGCTGCAACCCTTCGATCTTCACGTCACCGTTCATCACGCGGATGTTACTCATTACCCTAATGGTCTCTTCTCCGGTTAACTGACCTTCGGACTTCACGAGTTCTAGACTCTGTTCCATTGCAATAGGGTCCATCGGAATCTTGTCCGCTTCCGGATTCCCGGCGAACATGGCATGCATAATGGCGGTACCAAGATCCACATGCTCAACCTCCATTACAGCATGGATACGGGCTTCTGAAATCTTCCCGTTAGCACGGAGATAGAGCGGATTATAATCTCCGGCTGCGCCGCTGGTCCAAAGTGCAACCGGCTTGTCATTGTAGGTGTGCTCTATGTAGCGCTCGGCCTCGCCCGGGAAATCACCGGATACCATGCCATCAAGAAACAGAGAGTTCGCATGCATCGAGTAGTTCATGTAAACGGCGATCAGGTCTCCATTCAACGATTCGATTTTGATTACGGAAAGGGTCTTGTCTGATGGAGCATCGAGATTCGCTTCTTGAGACCAGAGTCGCGTTTGCTCGTCAATCGCATCGCGGTTTACATTCAGGTATAAGCTCCCTGTTCCATACCCAATTCTCGCGGGCTGTATCCTGTCTCGTGCCGTTCTGGCCGCTTGTACCAGCCCCGACTCCAATTTGTTCGTGAATGCTTCGGCTGGCGTGCTCGCAGTATTTCCTGAGACTCCTGGACTGGGAGGCCGCGGACCTCCGAAAATCGCACTGTGATCATGTGTTGCAGATATCAGGATGTTTGCTATTGGGACATCTAGCTCACGCGATATCTCAGTCGAAACCTTGTCTGTGGTAGCATTCGCAATCCCACCGACATCTGCGTTTAGAAGCACCGCTCGATCGTGCCCATTTTCCAAATAGATCGCACGGGCATACAGTGGATCGTGAATCGAGGTATAAGGCCGCGGCAAGGCATTGGACTGAGGTGTTATGTCAACCCGTGCCGCGCCCGCCTTCAGGGCACCTGAAACCGCGGCCGAGCACTCCGCCGGCAAAAGCGAAAGTGCCAACGAACTTGCCAATGCCGCCTTCCAAAATAAGCACATCACGTGACCTCAATGCTCGTGTTCAGCCTGTCTACGGGCACCTTTGACAGATCGCACCGATTTGTTTGCTGTCATCTGCGTGGTCACGCTATTAGGCGCTTCAACTTCTGATTTTCTTTCTTCAATGCCCTTGAGCTTTTAGCCTGAACCAACTCAACAGTGGAAAGACCTACTTCGGAAGGGACCAAACGGCTTTCCCAGTTGGTCAAAGGATGGCCGGTTTATCTACTACCTGCGCTCCACCGATGACCGTGGCATCTTCCGGGTTCCCATTTCCGGCGGCGACGAGGAACGGATTGTTGACCTGAAGGATTTTCGATACACGGGGTGGTATAGCGCCTGGTTTGGGCTCGACCCGACCGATGCGCCGCTGTTGCTCCGCGATGCGGGGACTGACGAGATTTACGCCCTCACGCTGGAGGAGCGGTGATTGCTTTGAGAATCAACCTTCGAACGTTGGGGTTGAATCATGCTGGCAACTAAGACTTCGGTGTTTCGCTTTGCCGACGTTGAAGTTCGAGAAGGAGTCCGGCGTCGGCATTTTCACTACGAGGACAAAAGGTTGGTCTCTCGGATTCCGGTCGATTGAACCTTGTATCGGATGGCGGCATTCCTTTGCACTGGGGTGGCGGCACAGCATTGTGCTTGATGGCGGAACTAATCGTATTCAGCA
>CZKZ01000739.1_pt1 | contig 10139 bp, 8 predicted proteins | sample 1122171 | NCBI WGS metagenome assembly CZKZ01 (sample SAMEA3539301, study PRJEB10725) | soil metagenome | biome: tundra; feature: field; material: soil | place: USA | collected 2010-05 | depth 0.15 m
CGCGCTCGTCCCTGTTTGGACCGCGACGCGTAGACCACCATGGCTTCTATGCCAGCAATGATCGCAATGAGCATGTCAGCGCCCTCCTACAAGGTGGAATCCGACGCTGACCAAGCCGGCTGATGGGACCAAGCGGTGGACTTGGACCCGACTCCATAGCCCCGCAAAATAACTACTCAGACGAGTGGATCGCGAAATGGTCCAGGGCTCTTGCCAGCTCATTCGGCATCGCCGAGAGTTCGATCGGCACCTGTCCGCGCAACAGCGAGAAAAGCGCTAACGAGATCAACATCACGCCGCACATAAGCAGATCGCGCTTGCCAGTCTTGCGCCAGACGAAGAGAAGCCCCCCGCTGAACAAGGCCACGAGGCCATTGAGCGCAAGGTTCAGCCCGTCCGAAATCAGCGCCGTCGCGTGATCTGCCCGATACGCAAGCAGCAGGTTGCGGCGTTCGTCGACGGAAACGCGCAGGTCGCCCATAAATATTGGCAAGCGCGCACGGGGAGGGCACCAGACTCGAATGGCAACTACGGCGGTTGTTCCCGGCGTCACCTGCCCGGCAGGGATGTCAAAGACTGCATCCTGATGGTGAAGGCTGAGCATCGGATTGGGAGGAAGGCTGCCTTGACGGCCAACCAGCGCGCCACCGACATAGACCTCATCTACCAAAAGGGACACGGTAGCACCGGAGTAGATTTCCCGGGCATTCCGGACAGAGAACGGGCCGCTAACGCCGCTACGCAAGGGGATGTGGAAGCGGACCCAAACAAATCCGTCAGAATCGATGGGCGGCATGGGCCAGCGGCCATCTTTGGCCACCGGCCAGGCGCTGTCGTCGAAGTTTGGATTGGCCCAGCCGAGCCTGCCCTCGGGGTCGTCGCCGAAGTGGTAGCGGACCAGTGTTCCCGGTTCGGCCTGCTGTGCTGAACACACAAGCCCTGCCGGGCATGCGGACAGAACTGTGAAAAGGATCAAGCATCCGGACTTGCGGGGAAGCATTCGTAGATCATACGCCGCCGGGTGGTTGCGGGCGATTGGAGAGAGTTATGCATTATGCCTGTAAAAACGCCTATGCTGAAGTAACTCCGAAACGGCAAAACAGGGGTTACTTCCCAATCGCCCACAAACCAGGAGTGATTTGATTTTGTCCTGAACCGCGGTCCCGGGTTGGGCAGCGTCTGCGGGAAATGGGATATGGGGCCGGTGGGAAACTCCGTTCGTCTCGGGGTCAACAAACGCTACCAAGACGGAAGGGTTGCTTTGCCTCAAGGCTTGTGAAGAGACTTACTATAAGCGTGTTCCAGCGTACCGTCGTCAAGAACAACGCGTCCACCTACAATTGTTAGTACGCTATGAGCGCCTGATAGCGCATCCGCTGAAATCGTAAGGATGTCGTTCGACGGAACCGTAATATCGGCGAGTTTGCCTGCGGCAATTGTTCCCTTTTCCTTTTCGGCAAACTCGGCATACGCGGAACCGCTCGTGTATGCCTCAATTGCCTGGGCACGTGTGATGGCCTCATCGGGATTGTCCGGGTGCATACACGCGAACATGATGTTCAGGTAGGGATTCATTGGGCCATCAGAACCTATGGCGATTGGAATGCCGGCCAGCGCAAGCGAGCGAAAAGGCTGAACCTTCGCACTTGCACCGTACCTCGCTACCATCACATCATGCAGACTGAAGTGCGTCGGATTTTGAACAACGACGATGCCGCGCTTAACGGCCAGAGGCAGAAGGTCGGGCATGATACCTTCGCCGTGTTCCACTCGGATGCGCTTTGATCTCCATCCTTCGTCCGGTCCGGTTCTTTCCATCGCCCTGAACAGTTCGGCAGTCGCGCGGTCTCCAACAACGTGGAATAGAGTTTGGTCGTTGCTGCTCCAGGCGCGTTGTACGGCGCTATCAAGTTTGGCGGAGCTGAGGTCGAGCTGGCCTTTCCAGCCCGGTTTGTCTGCATAAGCAGTGCGTAACGCAGCACCGCGCTCCAGGGGCGTCCCGTCCAGAATCCACTTCAGCCCTGAAATGCGAACCATCGAGGAGATATTGCCCGCGCCTCTTCGGTCGGAATACGCTGTCCAACTCGGCGTTCCCGGCAAAGTGAAATCCATCGCGCGAATACGAACTGGAAGTTGCGCTTCGTTGAGTAATGATGCGAACTCGTCGACAGCTGTAGTCGGCATGACCTGCATGCTTGTAACGCCAAAATGAATCGCTTCATCGGACATTGCATGCAGCGACTTCAGCTTCTCTTCTTTGGTCGCGAGGGACGCAAGACGTCTCCTTTGGACCCACTGTGCATACTCGGTAAATCGTCCGCTCAGTTGATTTGTCCCAGGGAATCGCTCATAGTGCAGTTCGTCGGTATCCGCCTCCTCTTCGCTCAGCCCAAGTCTGTGAAGTGCTGCCGCATTGACGATGAGCCCATGGCCTGACCAGCATTCGACCCATACGGGGTTTTCCGGAGCAACCTGATCGAGACTCATGCGACTTGGCGTGGGATCGGTCACTACGCTCCCGCCCACGGTCGCGTAGATCCAGCCTCCCTTAGGGGAATTCGCAGCTGCGCCCTTGACTGCCGAAAGCACTTCGTCCCACTTCGGGTCCATTCCAGCTAGTCGAACCTCCACGCCTGCGGGAGCGGGCATCCAATGGAAGTGGGCGTCGTTGAAACCTGGCAGCACAGTGCGGCCCGCCAGATCGTAGACGACTGTTGTCGGGTCAGCCATCTTCAGGATCGAGTCATCCGTTCCAACCGCTATGATCCGATCCCCCCGGATCGCGACTGCGTGCGCGTTAGCGTCAGCATCGAACAAATGTCCGTGTACAAGCACCACGTTGGGAACAGCTTGTCCATAACAGCCAGCAGACACAAGTAGGATGATTAGCAGCGCCCTGAACATAGGCTGCATTATTGCCGTCCACGGCGGGGAGACGCAACAGCCGGCTAAATCGGCTAGGAATTGTGGATGATTTTGCGCCGAACAGGATTCAGGTCGGCAATTAGGAGAATGGACGCCGGCACCTTGAGACTTTGCCTGGATGACCGTCTAACCGGACATTACTCGAAAATGGGTTATGCCCGGATTGCCCACAATCGGCTCGGAACTTAAAGAAACTCTTCTACCTCTGCAGGGTGCTCTGCTGCACTCCGGTCGGTTGCCAAGCCGGAGTACCATCTTCCCACTGGTTATCAGTGATCTGTTCGATGTGGGTTCCGTCATAGCGCATTACGAACAGCTCGCCGTACGGCTGCGGGGCATCCGTGTAAACGCCCTCGTCCTTGAATCCCATTCTAGAGCTGGCGAATGCAATCGACTCTCCGTCAGGTGACCAAGCCATATGCGCCTCGTTCCCATGCGTGTAAGTGAGACGTTTCAGACCTGTTCCATCGGGCTTGATAGTGTGGAGTTCATAGGCGTCATCCACCAGTCGCGCGAACAGGATCAAATCGCCGCGCGGAGACCAGAGCGGAAAATTATCATATGCATTCGTTAATGAGGTAACGGCCTTCGTCTCGAGGTCCATGATGCGCAATCCATAGCCATCCTTTTCGAACGCGCGATAGACGAAGCGGCGGCCATTGGGTGAGAACGATGGGAACGCGCTGTTACCGGAGCCCGAGGTCAGTTCCTCAAACTCCTTCCCGTCCGGATCGATGATGGCGATTTGCGCGCCGCCATTGACGCGATCCGCAGGCCTCAGAAACACATCATGGAAACCCTGGAAGAACGCCCCGAACGCTCCAATGCTGAAGATGATCTTGTCGCCTTGGGGAGACCATTGCGCCGCAAGCACGTTGCGGTCCTTGTCTTGATAGATCGCTTCGGCGCGTCCCGTGGCGACATTTGTCACCAACAGGCTGGCTCCGAACGGGTTCGGCGAGGGGCGGCTATTCGTGACGAACCGATCGCCAACTGGACTGAACGCAGGTATGTACGTTCCAGTCAGGCTCAATTCGTAGTTAGGGTTGAACGTGAAGGCTTTCGTAAGCGCAGGGAGGTTCACGGAGAGGCGCTTATGAAAGACGACTTGCTTGCCATCCGGAGCCCACGACGCAGTTCGAATGTCCCCGCGCGGACCCTGTTTGCCACTGCTGTAGTAGATACCACTGCCCGGATCACCCTTGTCCTTCTTCACGTATCCCACATCGTTTCCTGGAAGCGGAGAAGGATCGATTTTGACGCCCGGCCCGGCGGGCAGGTCAACGGACGCTCCCGTATTGATATCGATCGAAACCAATTTAGTATCGTGACCTGAATCGGGATTCCCTAGGCGAGTCGCGAGTGTATCCTCCGCGTTCATGCAGTAAGTCACGAGATGCCGATTATCGAGCATCCATTTTGGGCTTCCGCAGAAACCGCCTCGGTCGGTGACTTTCTTCAGACTCGAGTGATCAGGATGAATGATGTAGAGATCGGCCAATTGAAGTCGCTCCCAGCGCCCGTGAGCAAAAGGCCCAGCGTGATCGCGGCTTGACGAGAACGCGATCCACTGGCCGTCGGGAGACCACGAAGGGCGGAAATCGCCGCCATTTCCCGAAGTGAGACGTCTGACCTGACGCGTCGCTATGTCCATAATCCAGAGCGTGGATGTGCCACCGCCGCGAGTGCTCACGAAGACCAATTGTTTGCCATCAGGAGAAAACGCCGCCTGATCGTCGTAGGCCGGGTCGTTGGTTAGTTGTTCGAGGCCAGTGCCGTCCGGCTTCACGAGAAAGAGGTCCGCCGAGCCCGTGCGGTCGGAAGTGAAGACGATGGATGATCCGTCCGGTGACCAGACTGGATCGTAATCAGAATCTTGAGAGGAAAGCAGCGTATGTTCGTTGCTGCCGTCAAACGCCGCGATGAAGACACCCACTTGGCCAGGATTGCCGAAGGTGCGGGACACGGCGATCTTCCGTGGAGTCGGAGTTTGGGCAGCAAGCGTCGCCACCAGGGTGCATGTGATCAGAATGGATCGCATGTCGAGGAAGAGATTGAGACAAACGAAACGTATCGTGCGCAAAGGAACTCCTCGTGGTCCGTCAGTCTTCTCTAGATCTGATCCGCTTGAATCGAGTGGGAAATTGGGTGAACTGAGATTACATGTGCGAAGTCTCGGTGCTCAAGGAGATTCGAGTCGTTCCGATCCTCAGCGCCGCGATTTGGAGGCTCCGGGCGAATAATAACTCCACCTTTTCTCCGAAGCGACTCTCGGCTACTCCACAAACAGGCCGGTTCATGATGTTGGCCGAGTAAAAACTCGCCTACACAGAAGTTACTCGCCGAGCAACATCTACCACGCAATGTTGCCGAAGACATAACAGAAGGGTTGCCCACGATCCAACCGAAATCCATCTTCCGTCAGCGGAACACTTCTACTGTCTCGACGCCGCGGGTGGCAAGCGACGAGGGGTGCGCTCGCCGATGCGTTCATATATTTGACCGGGATGCCGCCAAGTCATCGACATACATGATACACTCCGCTTGTCGCATGCGCGGCTTCTGGGGGCCCTTGAATGGCAATAGGTACCTCACGAGCCGGCGTGCTCGCCGATGCAACACTGGTGGACCGCACCCGTCACCAGACCGCGTTGCGGCTGCTGCCGTTTCTTTTCGTCCTGTACATCGTCAATTATCTTGATCGCACCAGCGTCGCGTATGCGGCGATCGGAATGTCTCGCGACCTGGGGTTCAGCGACCGCGTGTTTGGCCTGGGCGTGGGCGTGTTCTTTATCGGTTACCTGGCGCTGCAGATTCCGGGGTCGCTGCTGGCGGAGAACTGGAGCGCGCGGAGAACGATAGCCGGGTCGATGGTGGTGTGGGGATCGCTGACGGCGCTGACGGCCCTGGTGCATACGCCGATGCAGCTTTACCTGGCGCGATTTTTGCTGGGGCTGGCGGAGGCGAGCTTTTTTCCGGGGGTGATGGTTTATGTGAGCCACTGGTTCATCCAGAAAGACAGGGCGAAGGCGGTGAGCAACTTCATGGCGGCGATTCCGCTGTCGTTGATGATTGGGTCGCCGTTGGCGGGATGGATTGTCGGGCACCACTGGCTGGGGTTCGCGGGTTGGCGGTGGCTGTTTGTGCTGGAGGGAATGCCGGCAGTGGTACTGGGCGCGATCGCGTTAGCCTGGCTGCGGGACTGGCCGAAGGATGCGGCGTGGCTCTCGCGCGGGCAGCAAGAGTGGATTACACGAGAATTGGAGTCGGAGAAGCCTCCGGAACGACGAGGCGTGTCGGTGCTGGAGACGCTGCGGTCGGGGCGAGTGCTGTTGCTGGGGGCGGTGTCATTTCTGGCCTACCTGCCGGGGTATGCGGCGATCTTCTGGATACCGACGCTGCTGAAGCGCCAGACGGGGTTGTCCGATGTGCGGGTGGGGTCGCTGCTGGCGATTCCGTTCGGAGTGGCGCTGGTGGCGATGCTGTTCAACGGATGGCATTCGGACAGGCAGTTGGAGCGGCGCTGGCACACCGCGGTTCCGCTGCTGCTGGCGGGGCTGGGGGCGGTGGGGCTGCTGGTGTTTCCGCCGTCGCTGGCGATGACGCTGTGTCTGTTCAGCCTGATGATGATCACGTTGGCTTATTTGCCGATATTCTGGGCGATCCCAACGGAGATTCTAAGCGACACGGCGGCTGCTGGTGCGTTGGGAGTGGCGAGCACGATCGCGAATATTGCGGGCTTCTTCGGGCCGTCGGCGTTTGGGTACCTGCACACGCGAACTGGGTCGCTGGCGAGCGGGTATACGGCGATGGCGGTGTGTTGGGCGGGGTCGGCGGTGCTGATGCTGATGATTCCGGGGCTGCGGCAGAAGGCGCGGCATGCAGGTACCGAGGCGCAGGCTATCTGCGAAGAAAAATCGGCGATTCTGAGTAGGGCGACTACAAGGTAACAGCCGGGGAGGCCGAGGTTGTGCGTCAACGGGAAGTAGCTTCAAATCTGGTCGAGGTTTCGTGTTCTGAGCGGTGAGCCCCCTCAGCAGGCGGGTGGGCGCGCATGAAAGTCATTGCGTGCGTTGAGGCTTGGGTGGTATCAATCACGAGGGCCGGCATCTCTCCCCCGAATCCCACCTTTCCTACAGGGCCAAAATCCGAACAACAAGACAAGGACCACGAACGTATGTGTGGAATCATTGGAGTCTTTTCCCGCCGGGGCCCTGTGTCTCCGGCGGTGCTGGAACGCGCCACGATGAGCATGTTCCACCGCGGCCCCGACGGTCAGCGGCAGTGGGTTTCCAGCGATGGCAAAGTGGGACTGGGTCACGCGCGGCTGAGCATTATCGATCTCTCGACCGGGGACCAGCCGATCGCCAGCGAAGATGAGCGGACGCGAATCATCGTGAACGGGGAGTTCTACGGGTTTGAGGCAATTCAGAAGGAACTCGAGAGTCGAGGACACCGGCTGCGGACGCGGTCGGACAGCGAGATCGCACTGCACCTCTACGAGGACTTCGGAACGCAGTGCCTGCATCACCTTCGGGGTGAGTTCGCGATGGTGATCTGGGATCAGACGCGGCGGCAGTTGATGGCGGCGCGAGACCGGTTCGGAATCAAGCCGCTCTTCTACGCGTGGCACGAGGAGAAGCTGTACCTAGCGTCCGAGGTGAAGGCGCTATGGGCCGCGGGAGTCCCGGCGCGCTGGGATGAGTACGGGGTGTACAACTCCGTGTCGATGAGCGGCCACATGGGAAGGACGCTGTACGACGGCATCTTCCAGATTCCGCCAGGCCATTTTCTGATTGCTACCGAGAAACATGTGCAGCTGAACCAGTACTGGGATTTCGACTACCCAACGAAGGAAAACAACAAGCCGAAGCTGCGCGACCAGGAGTATGCGGAAGAGTTTCGCGCGGCGCTGGAAGAGGCTGTAAGGATCAGACTTCGCGCGGACGTGCCGGTGGGCGTATATCTGAGCGGTGGGCTGGACTCGTGCGCAGTGCTTGGGCTTGCAGCGAAGCACCATCCTGGAGCGGTGAAGGCGTTCACACTGACGTTTGAGCAGGCTGCTTACGACGAGGGGCCGATTGCCAGGGAGATGGCGGCGCTGGCCGGAGCGGAGTTCCATCCGATTCCGATTGTGCAGCGGGACCTGGCAGACAACTTTGCCGACGCCATTGCGCAGGCCGAGACGCTGTGTGTGAATGCGCACGGAGTTGCCAAATACCTGCTGAGCCGAGCCGTGCGTGACGCGGGCTACAAGGTGGTGATTACCGGCGAAGGGTCAGACGAGATTCTGGGCGGGTATCCGCACTTCCGGCGCGACATGCTGCTCTACAACCGTGAAGGGCAGGACGAGAGCGCAATTGCGGAGTTGCTTGCCTGGCTGGACCAGCAAAACACGGTGTCGCGCGGATTGCTGCTGCCTGACGGCGAGATCGGGCCCATGGACTCGGTGAAGCGAATTCTGGGCTACGCTCCCTCCTGGATTGAGACGTTTTCGAGCAGGCAGGTAAAGATGCGGCCACTGTTGGATGCAGGGCTGCAGGAGAAGTACGGTGCCTCGGAAGGCAACTACGGGATATTGGACGAAGTGGACATACGACGACAATTGAAGGGACGCGATGAGCTGAACCAGTCTTTGTATCTTTGGTCGAAGACGGCGATGGCGGGTTACATTCTGACCATGCTCGGGGACCGAATGGAGATGGCGCATTCGATTGAGGGGCGCGTGCCGTTTCTCGATCACAAGGTGGTGGAGACGATTGTTCGCCAGCCAATTAACCAGAAGGTTCGCGGCATGACCGAAAAGTTTGTGCTGCGCGAGGCAGTGAAAGACGTGATCACGGATACGGTTTACCGGCGTCAGAAGCATCCATTTCTCAGCCCGCCCGCGACTCTGAGTCCGGAGGACACCTTCAATACCTATGTGCAGGACATTCTGCGCGGGCCGGTACTGAAGGCACTGCCGTTCTTTGACCAGAAGAAGGTTGTAGCGCTGCTGGACGCGCTGCCAGGGATGGATACGGGAACTCGGACGGCAAACGACCAAATTCTGATGCTTCTGGTGAGCATGTGCGCACTGGAAGAGCGATACGGGTTGACAGCGTAAAGGGCGGCGCAGAATCCCAATGTGTGCGAGTTCCGAGCAAATCACCGCCCACTCGGACATGACCTTGGGGTCATGTACTCATCGGCCACAATCCGACCGGCACCCTTCCGTAGGAACTTTGAGAATGGTCATACAAGAGCGAATCTCTGTGTCGGCAGCTCACTTCTAAAGCTCGAAAGATCCGCGGTTGGCCGAGCCCTCAGACCCAGCATCTGGATCGAGAGCTTCCGACTCACGGCGATGGATGCGTATAGTGAGTTGACCGGTTGGGTGGATGGTGTTTTGTAATCGGGAAAGGAAACCTGCCTATGCGAGTCTTGCTTCTTTTGGTGTTGGGTGCTGCGACTGTTTTTGCCCAGGATGGCGCTGCCGTTTACAAGGCGCACTGTGCCGTATGTCATGACTCCGCTACGGGGCGCGTACCATCGACGAGCACGCTCCGGACAATGTCATCAGCAGCCATCCTGCAGTCGCTTGAGGCCGGTCTCATGAAAACGGAATCCACGCCCCTGACCAGCAAGGAGCAGAACGCTGTTGCCAGTTATCTTGGCGCACCCAACCAGAAACTCGTTGCGCCTCTTCCGGCTGCAGCATTCTGCCAGGCGCCATCGCAGTCATCTTCGAATGTTTCTGAGCTGGCCCAATGGAAAGGTTGGGGCGCCAATTACGCAAACACCCGTTTCGTAAACACGCAAACGGCAGGGATTACGGCTGCCGATGTCCCGAAGCTGAAGCTGATGTGGGCCTTCGGACTGGGTGACGGAACGTCAGTTCGCTCCCAGGTTGCTGTCGCAGAGGGTCATGTATTCGCTGCAAACTTGACGGGCCAGGTTTATTCGCTCGACGCACATTCAGGGTGCATTCAATGGGCCTTCGACGGGCGTAATCCGGTGCGCAGTTCCATCGTGTTCGGACCAGACAGCCATGGCGGGAAAAGGTCAGCCGTCTTTTTTGGCGACCAGGCCGCCAATGTTTACAGCGTAGAGGCATCTACCGGCAAGTTGCTCTGGGAAGTCCATGTCGCGGATCATTTCGCCGCCATGATCACCGGTTCCCCAATGTTGCACGATGGCGTTCTCTATGTGCCGGTTTCCTCTTTTGAAGAATT
>CZKZ01000214.1_pt1 | contig 10135 bp, 5 predicted proteins | sample 1122171 | NCBI WGS metagenome assembly CZKZ01 (sample SAMEA3539301, study PRJEB10725) | soil metagenome | biome: tundra; feature: field; material: soil | place: USA | collected 2010-05 | depth 0.15 m
GACTTGCGTCGCTACGAGATTTTTCCGATTCCTGGTTGCGTTGGAATTGGATGGGCGTGGCGCTTTGGTCTGGGCCTTCAGGTGCGAGCTTCCTGCAGCCGAGAGTGCTGCCAGGAATTGGACGAACCGCCGCCGCGAGATGTCGAGATTCATGATCTGGTCCTTATTTGATGAGAGCGGTGAGAAAAAAGACCTCCCCGGGTTCTGTTCCCCAACTTGCGGAGAAGAGTGCCCGAGGAGTTAATCAAGGAGGCAACTGGTTAGAAAGTGTACTTACCCGCCAACTGCATAATTCGGGGAGGGTTCGCTGCCTGAATCTGACCGAAGAAGGACGAGCTATAGGAGTTGACCGGCAAGGAAAGATTCGGGTGATTGAAGATGTTGAAGAACTCAAATCGAAGTTCCAGATTCTCTTCTCTGAAGGTCCTAAAGAGCTTTCTGATACTTACATCCGAGTTGATGTAGTGCGGCCCGAGAAGAGAGTTCATTCCGGTGGTTCCAAATGTTCCCGCACCGTTTGCGGTGTACGCAGTCTTGGTGATCCACTGCATCGTAGTTGTGTTCTTCACATAGGGATTCACTCCAGCGACGGCATTTGGACGATCCAGGCCGATTCCAGTCAGAGAAGCATCCGTGCCCGTCAGCGGTGAGAACGGGAAGCCATTGTTGTACGAAACCAGGAAGGATGGTGACCATCCTCCGGCGATCAGGTTGAGTGTTTGGTTTGTGAAGCTGAAGCCCTGGTAGACAAACGACGCGTTCATGTTATGGCGCAAGTCGTAGTCACATGGACCGTAGTCAAATCTCATGTTGTTAGGGTTGGTCTGTGTGTTGCCCTGCAGCTTGTTGCCAATCGTCTCCGTATCCTGGAGGCAATGAGAGTACGTGTAGTTGTACAGCAAGGTGTAGCCATGGCTCAAGCGATGCCGAGCTGAAACCTGCAGTGCGTTGTAGGTGGTATTCACGCCATCGTTCATCATTGTGATGGTGGAATAGTATGCGCCGTTCGCCGGATTAATCTGAGACAGGATCCGGCGTGCCGGTTCATTCTTCGTGGTGGCCCCCGCGATATTTTGGGGAGCATTCTGTTCATACCCTGAGCGAAGGTGTGTGGCTTTGTTGCCGATATAGCTGGCGGTGATGGCCCAGTCTCCTCCGAACTGGCGCTCCAGGCTCAGATCCCATTGCTGCATGTAGGGATGATGAAGGCTGAGCGGAAGGTTGACATAGGTCCCGTTTTGGTTGAACGAAGCATTCGTGGTAGGCGGAAATGGATTCGGAAACGGGTTACCACCTGCCACTCCCTTGAACGGATTGGTGAGTCCGCCCGCAGGCGTCGTCAATGTGAGGCCATTTGCCCAGGGCGGAGCAAGGCTGAATGCAGAGTCTGTAAATGTTTCGGGCTGATCAAAGAAGATTCCGTACGAGCTGCGAATGCTCTCTTTGCCTTGTCCCGTAGGATCCCAGGCAACGCCGATCCGTGGAGCAAAGTCGTCGTAGCTGCCGTTCGCGTAGCCTTTTGGAATTCCTTTATCCCCGTAGAAGAAAACTCCCGGGGGCGCTTTCGGAAATACCGTGGAGACCGTACCCGCTTGGAATGCGGCGAAATCAATGTGATCGCCTTCGTTGTATTGCTGGGTTTCTGGAAGTGAGGGCTCCCAGCGCACACCGCCGTGGACATTGAGATTCTTTGTCATTTGAAAGTCATCTTCAAAGTATGCAGCGATGTACTTTCCGTAAGAGTTGCTTACCTGCTGGCCCGTGTCGGTGAATTGAAAGACGTTGCCAGTGAGAAAGTCTCCAAGCGCGTCACCGGTTCCTTGGCCATTGAAGTTGAAAAAGCCATTGGAATCGTAGACGTTGCTTTGATACATCTGGCCGATGATGTTTTCCGCGCCAAAGCTGAAATGGTGCTTGCCCTTGATCCAGTCAGTATCATCGGACCATTGATATTGGTTTCTGACAAACTTCGCCGGGGCGTTGGATCCGCCTCCGATAGTGAAGTAATTCGAGAGTTGGATGTAAGAGAAGTTTGGCGCGCTGTCGTAGATATTGATGCCCACACCGGTGGGACTCGGCATATTAGGCGGGTCAGAGCGGTGAATTGCCAGACGCCCGTAGGTGAAGTGGATCGAGTTGATGATTGTCGGAGAAATTGTCATCTGATCGCCGATCACGACCGACTGAGAGCGGTCGAGGAGACTCGGACGAACCAAGGTAAGAAGGTTGGTTGTGTAGACCGCCGGATTGGAAAAATCCAGGATGAAGTATCGCCCGAAGATCGTATTTCTCGGGGTTCGTACCCAGTCTACGCGGGCCACATCCTGATACTCACTGCTCGGGTTCGATGCGGGGTACGAGAGCTTTCCGCACTTATCGGTCGAAATGGGTATAAGTTTCATATATGCCAGAGCTGGAGCCACGAACGTACTCGGATTAAGAGTCAGGCTCTTGCAAGCGGTCCAATCTCCGTTGAGCATCGCTTGCGTGGCAACATTTACCGTATTACTTCCTGATACATTCCGAATGATGGTTCCCTGATAGCCGCCGAAGCCGAACAACTTGTCTTTGACTATGGGGCCGCCGATCGTGCCTCCGAACTGATTGCGATGCAGCGCATCCTTGACGGGTGCAACGGTGAAGCGATTCTGGGCGTTCAGGGAAGGCGTACGCACGAATTCAAACAGGTCGCCGTGATAGCCGTTGCCGCCTTGCTTGGTGACCACGTTGATCACTGAGCCGGGATGCAGTCCGTAGCGAGCCGAGATGCCGTTGGTCTGCACGTTGAATTCCTGCAGGGCGTCAGGGAAGGGGAACGGCATGTTGATGTTGGAGTGCGAGTCGTTATTGTCTCCGCCATCGAGCAGATAGTTGTTGCCGTTGATCTGGCCACCCGAGACCGACACGCCAACGGAGTTGACATAGTCGTGGGTGGTAACGACACGGCTGGCGGCGTTGGGCGGCATTGCAGCGCCGCCGGAGAGCAGGATCAGATCGGTCGCCTGGCGTCCGTTCAGTGGGAGATCAACGATGCGCTGGTGGTCGATGACTTCAGAGATCGATGTGTCCTGGGTCTCGACCATGGCTGCATCGGCTGAGACCTGGACTTCCTGGGAGACGCTGCCGACGGTGAGCGGGATATTGACCTGGATATTTTGTGCGACCTGCAAGACGAGGCCGGTTTGGGTATATTTTCTGAATCCGTTGGCGGTGATTTGCAGCGAATAGCCACCGACGGGAAGTCCTGGCAGTACGAAGGACCCATCCGCACCGCTTACGGTGGTCTGAACCTGGCCCGTTTCCTTCTGCGTTGCTGTGACTTGGGCACCCACTACCGCGGCCCCGGATTGATCGAGCACCATGCCATGAATCTGTGCATTATTGACCGATTGTGCGAAGCCGGCATTGTGCAGTAAGAGGGCCAGGCAGATTGCCGTAATCCACTTTGCCATTTTTGAAATAACCATTTGTTAGCCTCCAGTACAGATTTCAGTATTCTTTCGAATCATGGTTTCGATTTGGTTGCTGGCTACAACGCATTACTCGCGGAAGGCCTGGTAGGTGGCGGCCGGACCTGGAGCGTTGCGAACGGGAGGGAAAATCCTGTGGTTTATCGGAAAGCTTCCACGGGAACCTCAGCGATTGGCCTACGGCAAACTTAGTTGCTATTCGTAGACCGAATATCTTCTCCGGGCCTCAAAATCCGGGATGTTATCTATCGAAAAATCTCCCAGGATTCCAGGGGCAACTTTTTAGGAACCAAAGAAAGAGCCCAACATGAGTTGAGAAAACGTTATACGCAGGTAAGGAAATGACTGTCAAGCGGAAAGATGGCATGGCTGTCCGACTGTCATACCATTAAGAAAATCAATGGAAAATTCACTGGGCTGAAGGGTCGCGGAACCGCTGGTTTGAAGTAATTGATCGCCGCGGTAAAAGTGTCAGGGAGGCGTGGGATTGAGGATCAGCCTTATAGCGCCAAGGTGTTTGCCTTGCTCGATTTACGCCATGTCTGCCGCACGGTGTGAGTTTATGCATACGTGTGCATTGCATGACCGGATTTCCGCTTCTTGGGGTGATTGGATGTTTGCGGAGCAATGACCAGAGCGGATGTCCGCAGGCGCAGAGCCAAGGTGCGCGCGTCCGCGAATTTGGGTTAAACGCGGGCGATAGCCATCTGGTTCCGGTCAGGGCTTGACGACTTTTACCACCAGGTAGGTGATCTGCGTTCCGGGAGCGAGGAAGAACTGGTGTGGGATTCCGGCGGGGATTTCGATGACGTCGCCGGGGCCGACTTCCTGTTTTTGGCCACCTTTGATGCCAGAGCCCTGGATCTCGTTGGGTGCCGTGGGGGCGGGATCAATGACCTCTCCACCCCAGACGATTGTGGCGGTTCCGGACTGAATAACCATGACATCGGCCTTGGTCTTGTGTAGCTCGGCGCGGCCGTCCTTTTCGCGGTGGGTGATCTCAAGCAGGTGATTGCCGAAGTCCACCTTCTGCGTGATTCCGCCAGGCGGCATGCCTTTGGGCCAAACGGTGATGGCTGCGCTTTGGGAGAGTGCGGCAGTGGCGGGCAGGGTGATGGCAAGGGCGAGCAGAAAAGCCTTCATGGTGTTTGTATCTCCGGGGGTTGCGGGAAGATGGGATGCCTGTGGCGCCAACGGGACGCCACAGGCATCAGGGGGTCAGCCAGTAACGACGACGGCTTTCTTGATGAAGTCCGGGTCAATATCGACGCCGAAACCGGGACCGCTGGGAACCTGGATGACTCCGTTGCTGTCGCTGCGCAGGCTCGAGGTGGGGCAGTGATACGGGAGTTCGTTGTTGAACTCCTTGAACTCATGGAAGGGGCCGGAGTTGGGGATGGAGGAGACGAAATGCATCATGTAGGCGTAGCCGAGTCCAGTCGAAGAAATGTGAGGAATGCATTGCTTGCCGAAGGCATTTGCCATGCGGGCAACCTGCACACAACGCACCATCCCGCCGAAGTAGAACATATCCGGCTGGACGATGGAGAGAGCGCCGTTGGCGACGAGCCAGCGGAAGTTGTGGGTGCTCGGCTCCTGCTCTCCGCCGGCGATGGGTATTTCAAGGGCGTCGGCAACCTGTTTGGTTTCTTCGTACCAGTCGAATGGAACAGGCTCCTCGTAGAAGGCGTACTTGTACTCCTGCATGAGCTTGCCGATGGGGATGGCCTGCGCGGCAGTGTAAGAGCCGTTTGAGTCGGCGGAGATGATCATCTGGTCGCCAAAGGTTTTGCGGACAAGCGGAATGAGCTTCTCGCTACGGCCCGGAGGCGTTTCAACGTGACTCATGCGGCCGCCTACTTTGAACTTGATTGCTTTGGCGTTGGAGATGGCGACGTCGCGCTTGAGGTGTTCGATTGTTTCTTCAGCGGTGATGTCGCGCTCGCCGTTGGCCTGGTAGACGGAGATGCTCGGGTTATGGATTTTGTCGCTGATGAGCAGACCTATGGAACGATTGGACATTTTGCCGAACATATCGAGGATGGCAAACTCAATGGTTGCAATGGGAACCCAGATGGCGAGGCCCTGCGCCTTGTAGTTGCTTTCGTAGACTGTGGCAGCGGGAATCAACTGCTCGATATCGCGCGCATCCTTGCCGATAAAGTAGGGGGCGATGCGTTTTACAAACATGGGGTAAAGGGCCGCCATTTGCTGCGCATTCGAGACAGAGATGCCCTCGTGGCCGTCAGTTGAGCGGACGCGGCAAAGATATTCCTTTTTGTTGCGAAGTAGTTCAATGCTCTGAATGATGACGGGATCGGGGAAGAGTTCGCGCTTGAAAACGGGTTCTTTGAGAATGGCATCGAGCTTGGCGAAGCGCTCCTGGAGCGTACCGGGGAGTCCGTGCCGGGGGGCGTTGAGAAATTGTGCACGCGCCTGGAAGGGAAGAGCGGCTGCTGCTGCGGCGCCGCCGGCAAGAGCGGTGGCGATGAAATTGCGGCGGTTCGTTTGCATTATGTAATCTCCTAATGAGGGCTTTTCGCCTGATGATCTAGCCTGCCAACTTCTCCTTTGATTTACCAGAAGCCCGGCATGTGCTTGCGTCCAACCAAACCAATATAGTCGAAAGTCTTGAGATGTGCGATGAGACGGAGAGTTGAATTCGAGAGTATACCGATCGATTTCACCATGGATTCACAGCAATTCTGAGAGGCGGCGGAGAACCCGGGAAGCACCGGGAGGATTGACGCTTCGAGGTGAAAATCGTACTCTGCAATATAACAGCTCCTGAATTCGCGCCCTGGAAAACGGCAACAAAACCCACACTAACCCGCAGGGCGGAAACGCGTAAGTGTCAAGACTGCTGGGCCTGCAGTTTGAAGCGAGAACCCAGTTATCAACGCCAGGACACGATCCCCTGTGCTCTGGACGCATCGTCCCGTTGTCGTTGACAACCAACTGCTCCGAACGGAACATGGGGAATGTGAATCAATTAATGGCGTGCCGCCTCTAAGAAAGGATTAAACCTGCTCAATGGCAAATAAACCCAAGGGTGCAGATAGCGTGCAATTGCCCACCAGAAACAAGCACTTGATCCGCTGGGTGGAGAAGATGGCAGATCTGACCCAGCCCGCAGCTGTTCGCTGGGTGGACGGCAGCCAAGAGGAGTATGACAAGCTGTGCAGCGAGATGGTCGCCTCGGGTACTTTCACACGATTGAATGAGAAGCTGTGGCCGGGAAGTTTCTATGCTCGCTCGGATCCGCGGGATGTGGCTCGTGTGGAAGAACGCACATTCATCTGCTCACTTTCAAAAGATAATGCCGGCCCGACCAACAACTGGGAAGAGCCGTATGCGATGCGGCGCAAGTTGAAAGGGCTTTTCCGCGGTTGTATGCGTGGGCGCACGATGTATGTGCTGGCCTTCAGCATGGGGCCGATTGGATCTCCGATGTCGCAGATCGGCGTGCAGTTGACCGACTCTCCATACGTTGTGGTGAGTATGCGCATCATGGCGCGCATCGGATTGCCGGTGCTGGCCGAGATCGACAAGGATGAGAAGCGCGTGGTGCCTTGCATGCACACTGTGGGCGCTCCCCTTGCACCAGGTCAGAAGGATGTGCCGTGGCCCTGCAACGACGAGAAGTACATTGTGCATTTTCCTGAGACGCGCGAGATATGGAGTTATGGTTCGGGCTACGGCGGCAATGCGCTTCTGGGCAAGAAGTGCTTCGCACTGCGCATTGCGTCGAATATCGCGCGCGACGAGGGTTGGATGGCCGAGCACATGCTGATTCTCGGTGTCGAGTCGCCACAGGGTGAGAAGACTTATGTTGCGGCGGCCTTTCCTTCGGCCTGCGGCAAGACGAATTTTGCGATGATGGTGCCGCCAAAAGGCTTCGATGGTTGGAAGGTGTGGACTGTCGGAGATGACATTGCATGGATCAAGCCGGATGCAAAGGGACAATTGCGCGCAATCAATCCTGAAGCTGGCTTCTTCGGTGTTGCAGCAGGCACAGGTGCAAAGACGAATCCGAATGCGATTGCGATGGTGCGCAAGAACACCATCTTCACCAATGTGGCGCTAACACCCGAAGGCGGCGTGTGGTGGGAAGGCATGACGGACGATCCGCCCGATGAGTGCCTTGACTGGCGCGGCGAGCGCTGGACTTCCGAGATTGGCAAGGACACCGGGAAGCCGGCGGCGCACCCCAATGGCCGCTTCACCGTTCCGGCCTCGCAGTGTCCGTCGATGGATGCTGCATGGGAAGACCCTTCGGGCGTGCCGATCAGCGCGATCATCTTCGGTGGCCGGCGCTCGACAACGATGCCGCTTGTGTATCAAGCATTTAACTGGAGTGCAGGCGTCTATGTTGGCGCGACGATGGGCTCAGAGACCACGGCAGCTGCGGCTGGGGCCGTCGGCAAAGTTCGGCGCGACCCGATGGCCATGCTGCCGTTTTGCGGTTATCACATGGGCGACTACTTCCGGCACTGGATCAAAATGCAGCGCGCACTAAGTTCCACACCGCGCATCTTCCATGTGAACTGGTTCCGCAAAGATGAAAACGGGAAGTTTCTCTGGCCCGGCTTCAGCGAGAACATGCGCGTGCTCAAGTGGATTGTCGACCGTGCACATGGACGCGCTCAGGGCAAGGAAACACCGATTGGCTGGACTCCTTACTACGAAGACATTGAATGGACAGGGCTCGACTTTGCGCACGAACAATTCGACCGGTTGCAGGAAGTGGAACGCACGGCATGGCGAAGCGAACTAATGGGACATGAGGAGCTGTTCATAGATCTGCATGACCATCTGCCGCCTGAGATGGTGTACGAACGCGAGCTACTGATCTGTCGCTTGTAGTAAGCATTCTGAGTTAAAGCCAGAGCCCGGCCAATGGTCGGGCTCTGGCTTTGATGCTCACGTTTTGCTGACTCAGGTGGTTGGTTTAGCCCAAACCTCGCGTAGCGTATCCCCGGCGGCTGAGAGATTTGCAAGCCACATCTCAACGTACTCACGAGACAACACAACTCCATCCGCACCCGCGCCAATGGCCGCCCTCACAGCCTGGCGCACATCATCGGGTTTGGTGCGCTTGTCTGTGAGCGCTGTGGGCACATCAATGTCGATTCCCGGATAGATCTTGACCGTCCCCTGGACTCCTTCAACTGCACGCTTCGTCTCTTTCGCGACGTAATCGGCGGTGAGGCCGGAGAGATGCAATTGGTCGTATGGACCTTCCTTGTAGTTCATGATCTTGTAAAAGAAGGGAAGAAACTCTTCGGGGGTAGCGTCATGAAAGACAGTTTGGCTGAGGCGATCAAGATAACCGGCAAGACGGGGACCGGCGGCGTTGTTATAAGTGGCTAGCTTGAGAAAGTCAGCGTAGTTTCTGGTTTTCGAATAATCTTCTTCCGCCCGATAGAAGGGACTGAAGGTCATGTTCTGCATGATGTGGAATCCGAATGGTTTTTCGGGAGCAATCGCTTTTCCCGTTCCATACAATTCCGATCGGATCTCCTGGTAGCTGTCGGTCCAAAGTGTTTCCCAGCTCAGTATTTCAGGATATTGCAACAGCAGTCTCCAGAAAGAAACGAAGTAGCCATCGGCCGGCCGATGATCCTGCGCTGCTGCGGTGAAGAGCTGGTCGAGATGACGATATCCAGTCTTTGCTTGCTCCACTGAGATATCCCGTTCGCGGGCCTTCGCCTGGCAATAGCGGCAGAAACAGGAGATTCCTTTCGTGCTCCATCCGCCGCCAATCATGTTCTGGAGCGGGCCCATGCGCTCACAACCCCAGGCGAAACCATCGATTTCGCTGGAATAGCCGTTCAACTGACTCTCGACTTTGCCAGTGAGAAATGCCCGATACTCGGGATGGTTGAAGCATGCGCTCGTCGTTCGACGTCCGTACACATCAATCTCCGCCACCTCGACGGCGTTGGGCATGCTGACCATCATGAGGGGGAAGGCGTTGTTGTAATCCCAGGCGAAGAAGTCCATTCCGCGGGCTTTGGCATTCGGAGCGACCTCGGTGATGACATTGAACTTTCCATAGTCCGGCGAGCGGAAATCCTTCAGGATTGTGTTCTGGAAATACTTCGGATCATAGTCATAGTAGGCGCCACCAACGAACTTTTCGTTAGGGTCGCCTGAGATTCCGTGGTCGGGCAGAACAGGCAAGCCGCCTTTTCTCAGGCGCTCGCCTTCGTACTGGAACGTGTAGGCCCAAACCGTGTTGACATTGCCCTTTTCCTGTATGGTGTCGAGCAACTTGTCAATGCCTTCATCGAGCCAGGCATACGGCTTTACCTGAATGGCAACGTAATTTTTGCGGTTCTTCACCGCGTTCCTGTTCGCAGGAGGTGCAGCCTTCGCCTTTGTCTGCGGGTGCGCCGCCTGAGTTAAAAGTGCAACGCCTGCGGAAGCAAGCCGAAGAAAGGTTCTACGATCCAGGAACGATTTCATAATGAAGGCCTCAATGATGGGTTGTATTGAGTTGGACTACGAGTTCCCTCAGGTTGTTGATTTCGCGAATACGCTGCGCAACTCGTCTCCGGCGGCGGAGAGGTTTGCCAACCACATTTCCTCATATCGGGTGGATAGCACTACGCCATTGGCGCCGGCGCCGAATGCACCACGTATTGCCTGCCGCACGTCAT
>CZKZ01000025.1_pt1 | contig 9897 bp, 8 predicted proteins | sample 1122171 | NCBI WGS metagenome assembly CZKZ01 (sample SAMEA3539301, study PRJEB10725) | soil metagenome | biome: tundra; feature: field; material: soil | place: USA | collected 2010-05 | depth 0.15 m
GAAAATCATCGGAGGGATAGACCCCGATGCCTTGAAAATCCAATCCAGACCTCGCAGAAATAGCTTGCTTTCCAACAGAGAATCTACGGGGCTGAGATGGCGGTGGGCAGCTTTCCCAGGACTGCGCTGCGCTTATCCTCCACCCCACAGACGAAGACCTGTCTGTGGGGACCCCGGCCTGGGCTAACTTCCATGGCTCCCTGCGGGGGCGCGGTCGGGAGGGCTACACGGTGGGGAGGTTCTCGGCTTCCCACCCATTCGATAGGAAAAAATCGAATGGATGGGGCACGGGGGCTTTTGTGCGGGTTGGAGGGGAACGCTGAAGCCCGCCTAGCAGCGTATTGTCTTGCGCTTTTTGCCGATGCGGCCCATGGACTCGATTTTTTCGATATAGGCGAGGGCGTCGGGAACTTTGCAGGCGGTTTCGCCCATGTCGACGGTGACGACTCCGATTTGGCCGGCGGCGGCCTTGGCTTTGGCGAGGAGAGGCTTTACGTAACCTCCGACGGAGATGACATAGAGATTCATGGTTTGACGGACGCGGTTTGGGGCTTTGTGGATTTGCTTCACGACAGTGTTGAGCAGGTCTTCGACTTCGGCAAGGTCGAGCTCTGCATCGGGCTTCAGGGCGAGCAGGCCGCCGTAGGTGCACCAGCCGGCGACGGCGACGTGCTCCTTCTTCGACTTCATCCACTGGAGCGCGAGGGCGCGGGGGGCGGCGTTTTCAACCGTCAGCCACGGGATGGTGTATTCGGAGATCATTTGCAGGCCTTCGGCGCGGTCTAGCCACTCGTTTAACTGTCTGCTGGTGAGTTTCGCTCCGTCAGCTACCATACCGGCGAGGTACATAGCGTCCATGATGCCGGTTTCGCACAGTTCGCAGGCCAGGTCCTGCTGGCCACGTATTGACTTCGCGATGACTTTAAGGTCGGCGGTGCTCACTCCCAAGACACGTTTCGCGTCCATGCCGTGCCGGGCATAGATCTTGCGTGTCTGCTCTTTGCCTTTGCTTTTCAAGGCGGCCATGATGGACGCAACTGTCGGCATGGGTTTCTCCTCCTGGGGAATAACCGGGCCCGATTCGTTGAAAGTGAACTGCGTTGCGGAGATTATTCAGGCATTTGCGCAGGAATGCAACGGCAAAAGATGTTCTGTGGGGCTTCGGCGAACGGCACCCCGGACAAATGCTTTAGCATCCAAAATGTGCCCGGCTTAGACACTCCGATCATGTACGTGAAGGGCGTGGGCCCGAAGGTGGCGGAGATGCTTGCCTCCAAAGGCATCCTGACCGCCGAGGATCTGCTCTACCACCTGCCCTTCCGCTATGAGGATCGGCAGAACCCACGCAGCCTGGACGAGCTGCAGCCGGGCGAAATGGCCAGCGTGATCGCCGAGATCCGCGGCTCAATTTTGCTTCGCACACGGCGCGCGCCTATCTTTGAATTGACCGTGGGCCAGGGACACTGCGCGCTGAAGTGCATCTGGTTCAACGGGACCTACCTGAATGGCAAGTTTCACGCCGGGCAGACGGTGGCTATCTATGGCAAGGTGGAGCCGTCGCGGTCCAGCAGCAACTTCAAGATGATCCAGCCGCAGTTTGAGCTGCTGCCCGATGCGAGCGACGATGCCGAAACGCGGCTGCTTGAGGTGGGACGTATTACGCCGGTCTACGAGTCGCTGGGCGGCAACCGGCTCACATCGCGATGGCAGCGCAAGGTGATCTTCAATCTGCTTGAGGCTGTGCGCGGAACCGTGCCGGAGTGCCTGCCGCACACATTGCTGGCCCGGCTCGACCTGCCGGACCGCGAGACCGCCCTGCGCGACGTCCATTTTCCGCCCGAAGGAACGTTGTTCACACAATTGCAGAGCGCCTCGACGCCGGCGCACCGGCGACTGATTTTTGAAGAGCTGTTCTTCCTGGAGTTGGGGCTGGAACTTAAGCGCCGACGAATGAGGGAGCGCGCCGGAATCGGGTTTGCAACGACTGACAAGGTTCGCGAGGCGATTCGCGAGGTGCTGCCCTTCCATCCCACAGCGGCGCAGAAACGGACCTTGGGCGAGATTGTGACGGACATGCGCAGCCCAAGCCCCATGCGGCGTCTGCTGCAGGGCGATGTGGGCTCGGGCAAAACCATCGTTGCCTTCCAGGCTATGCTGGTGGCCATGGAGAACGGCTACCAGGCGGCCCTGATGGCCCCGACAGAGATTCTGGCGACGCAGCATTTCCTGGCCGCGCGCAAGCTGCTGGAGCGGTCGTCGCGCAAGCCGCGCATTGTGCTGCTGACCGGCTCACTCGACGAGGACCGGAAGCGTCACACGCGGGGACTGATTAATCGAGGTGAGGCGCAACTGGTCATCGGGACTCACGCGTTGATTGAAGAAAAAGTGGAATTCGACCGGCTGGGCCTGGTGGTGGTCGACGAGCAGCATCGCTTCGGCGTCCTGCAGCGATTCAAGCTGATGAAGAAGCCCAATCAGCCCGAGCCCGACGTGCTGGTGATGACTGCAACGCCCATACCGCGTACCCTTGCGCTTTCTCTCTACGGCGACCTCGACCTGAGCGTTTTGGACGAGTTGCCTCCTGGCCGCACGCCGATCGTCACTCGTCGCGTTTCCGGCGAACGATCGGAAGAGGTTTGGGAGTTTGTGCGCAAACAGGTTGCGCAGCAGCGGCAGGCTTACATCGTTTATCCGGTCATCGAGGGGACAACGGATGACCAGCCGGAGTTGGACTTCTCGCACGATCCAGAGGCAGGCATTGAAACACCTCCGCCGGCGCGTAAAACCGTTCGTAAGGGCAAGACGGCGGAGCTGTTTCCGAAAGCTGTTCAGGAGGCAAATCCCGCGGCGAAATCCGGCTTGAAATCAGCCGTTGAGATGCACGAAAAACTGCGTACGGGTCCGCTCGCCGGCCTGCGCCTGGGCCTGCTGCACGGGCGCCTGGATGCCGACGAGAAAGAGATCATCATGCGCCGCTTCCAGCGCGGCGAGATCGACGTGTTGGTGGCGACAACGGTGATTGAGGTCGGAGTGGACGTGCCCAACGCGACGGTAATGGTTGTTGAGCACGCCGAGCGCTTCGGGTTGGCACAGATGCACCAGTTGCGCGGCCGGGTGGGCCGTGGCGCCGCCAAGAGCTACTGCATTCTCATGACCGGGCCGCGCGTCTCCCCGCTAGCCGAGGAGCGTTTGAACGCCATGGTCCGCACCCAGGACGGCTTCGAGCTGGCCGAGCTTGATCTGACGATGCGCGGTCCGGGCGAGTTCTTCGGAACACGGCAGGCAGGGCTGCCCGATTTTCGCGTGGCAAATTTGGTTCGCGATCGCAAATTGCTGGAGCTGGCCAAACAGGAAGCCAACCGGTTTGCCAACCATCCGGATGCCGAACTTACCGAAGCGGAGCGGGCACGCGTATGGGCGCGGCTCAAAGAGGCGTGGCAACGCCGTTACGGGCTGGTGGAGGCCGGATAAGCGCGCGGGGCTTGTGCTAAGCTTTCGTCCGTCCGATTTGGACGAAAGGCAGGCGAACCGTATGTTGAGTATCGCCTTGTTCATCGTTGCATCCGTGGCTTTCTTCGCGTTGTCCTGGCGATCGATTCGGGATTTACGCTCCCATGGCTTCTATCGCTTTTTCGCGTTTGAGCTTCTGGCGGCCCTAGTTCTGCTGAATGTGCCGGTCTGGTTTCACAATTGGCTCTCGGTGCGCCAATCGGTCTCCTGGGCCCTCGGAGTTGTCTCGATCGGGTTGGCGGTCGAGGGCTTTCGGCTGCTTCGGGTGATTGGCCGGCCAGCGTCAACTGCCGATCTAAGCACCAATCTGCCATTTGAAAACACGACCGCCCTGGTTACGGTTGGAGCGTATCGCTGGATCCGACACCCCTTGTATGCCTCGCTGCTGGCACTCGCGGGCTGCGCTTACTTCAAGAATCCTTGCGCGCCGGGGTCGATTCTTCTTGCCATGGGCGCCAGCGGCTTCTTGCTGGCGACCGCTATCGCTGAGGAGCGGGAGAATCTGAAGCGTTTTGGGGCGCCCTATGCCGACTACATGAAGACCACGCACCGATTCGTTCCGTTCATTTTTTGATTCCGCATCGAGCTGACTCGGCCGACAAGCCATTTGTTTTCAAACTGACTAGGAGGCGGGCAAGCCGCTCAGAGTTTCGACGGGAAATGTCTGGATCTCGAGGTCGATGCTGGCAATCTCAGAGCTGCAATCCTGCTTGTTGCTGCGGGTACACTGGCAAAGTTCGGTAATGCGGATATGCCCGCTCTGGCTCAGCTCCAGCCCTGCCGCCACCAGAACGCTATAGATATCCACACATGCCTGGCGCTCGAATTCGAACAACATGCTTATCGTCCCGCTGTCGTTTGCGCCACGACTCAGCACCCAGCCACCACAGCCGAGGATTGCGCCGGTGAGGGTCTGGACCAGGCGTGCCGGTTCTTCGACGGAGACTGCCCTCATCTGCATCGCCCACGGAATGCTCATCGTCTGCCCTGCGTCGCTTCCCAACATTTCCAGCCTCACAGGAGGCTTATCGGAGCGAGACCGACCAAGGTAAAGTCTGTTCAGGAGTTGCACGGCGCATGACCGGCTTTGACACAACCACGACTTCTTGGTAAGCCGAATCCCTTCGAGGGCAATCGGCTGCCTGCCACTGCAAATGGCAGATGTTGTAGTTTGGTAATCAGCATGATCATTGGCTCTGGAATTGATATGGTGGAGATTCGTCGCATTCAGTTCTCCATCGATCGCTATGGAAGGCGCTTTCTCGACCGTGTCTTCACGGCTGAAGAGCAGGCCTATTGTCTGCGCAAGCGCAACTCCGCAGAGAGCTTTGCCGCCCGGTTTGCCGCCAAGGAGGCCGGAGCCAAGGCCCTGGGAACCGGCATAAGCCACGGGGTGGGCTGGCTGGAGATCGAGGTGGTCCGTGAGCCAAGTGGGCGGCCCACCCTGCGGTTTCATAGGCGCGCCGCCGAGATCGCAGGCCGCCTCGGCTTTGTCCGTGCCGCGCTGTCTGTCACTCATACGGCTGAACTTGCCGCGGCCAGTGTGGTCATCGAAGACGGGAATTAGGCCAGCAACTTCTGGTATCCTCTAGGCGTCTACTGCTTCAATTCAATAAAATCAATAAAAGGAGCTCCGTGCCAAGCCGCAAAGAGATTCAGTGGTCGCAACTGAGAGTCGGAGCCCTTGTGCTGGCGGCCACGGCCGTTCTGATTGGGCTGATTTTTCTGATGTCCGGGTCCACCGGCGGGCTTTTCGCCCACAAGCTTGCTTTCCGCTGCTATTTCGAGAATGCAGCCGGTCTAAAGAATGGCGCCCCGGTAACGCTTGAAGGCGTGACGATCGGCAATGTGATTCATGTCCGCGTGGTCCCTGATCGTAATCCCACGCCGGTTGAAGTAACCATGCAGGTGGGTCGCGAATATCTGCGCGACTTGCACGTCGATTCCACGGCCGCCATTTCACAGGCCGGCGTTCTTGGCGACAGCTACGTCGATATTGATTCAACCCGCGCATCTGGCCCCCCGCCTGCCAACAACGCAGAACTGAGGGCTTCGGGCTCGCCCAGCATTCAGGATGTAATTCGCACCAGCCAGGTCTCAATTGAAGAAGTCCAGTCGCTGACGCGCAAGGTTGAAATTCTGGTGGACACGCTCAACAGCAAGAAGGGCACCATGGGTGAGCTGATCAACGATCCCACCCTGGGGAAAAAGGTCACCCAAATTGCGACGGACCTGCAGACGATAACAGCTGCGATCTCTGAGGGCAAAGGCTCAATCGGCAAGCTGGTTAACGACGACACGCTCTACACTCGCGCCAACTCAGCCATCGACAAGCTGGACAAGATCAGCACCGACCTCAATGAGGGCAAAGGCAGCGCAGGAAAGCTGCTCAAGGACGACACGCTCTATAACAATCTGAACGCGACTGTCACCAATGCCAACCAGTTGGTGGCAGAGATCAACGCAGGCAAGGGCGCGCTCGGCAAAATTGCCAAGGACCCCGCCTTCGCGCAAAAACTCGACGACACTGTGACTCGCCTGGACGGAATTCTGAAAGGCGTGGACGAGGGCAAGGGCACGCTGGGACAACTTGCCCAGAACCGCTCGCTCTACGATCATGCCGACCAGACCATGGATCAGACTCAGCAGTTGGTTAAGAGCATTCGCGATGACCCCAAGAAATATCTGGTCATTCGCTTGAAGGTGTTTTAGGCTGAGGACTCCCTATTGTCAGCCTACCTGCAGCCGTGCGAAGCTTTCGAGCACGACCAAATGTATTTCGTCGCATCGGAGGTCAGTATGCTTTCCAAAGTCCTAGCCTCCATGGCCGTCGTATGCCTGGTTGCCACCATTATTACGGTGCCCGATGCTTTCCGTCCGGCCAAAACTGTATTGGCTGCGTCGGCCACATCGCCCGACTACACACAGAATGGCGAGATGTTGCCGCCCGCGAATTATCGCGAGTGGATATTTCTCACCTCCGGCATCGACATGAACTACAGCCCGAAGGCTCCGGATATGCCAGACCACTCTGTGTTCGACAACGTCTTCGTGAATCCGGAAGCCTACCGGAGCTTTCTTGAATCGGGAACATGGCCGGACAAGACGGTGATGGTTTTGGAGGCCAGAGAGGCGCGAAGCAAAGGCTCGATTAATGAGCGCGGGCATTTTCAAAGCGGAGGAGCGATGGGCTTTGAGATTCACGTAAAGGATGAGGCGCGGTTTCCCGGCAAGTGGGCTTTCTTCTCATTCGATTCGTCGAGCTCAAACGGGACGCTGATTCCGCGGGGAGCGCCGTGCTATACATGCCACACCGCGCATGCCGCGGTAGACACGACCTTCGTGCAGTTTTATCCCACGTTGTTGCCGGTAGCGACGAGTAAAGGCACGCTGAGCAAGTTGTATGTTCAGGAAGAAGCTGCGCACAACGCCGGTAAATAGCTGGTTAAAGGTCCGCGGGTCCGCGAAACATCCGCCAGAACTCTACAAATCCCTTGAGCCGCACGACGTGAAAGTAGTCGTTGGCCACGAGATAAAAGACCGTGGAGGCGATCCACAGCAGGTGCAGGGCGCCGCTGCCCAACTCGTCGCTGAATGGCAGAGGGGCAGCGGAGAATACCATCGCCAACACGATCAGCGCCAGCTTGACGATACCCATGACAAGGTTGATCTCCGCCAGCTTGCTGGTGAATGGCTTTCCGAGAAGCAGGCTTTGAGCTAGAGAAGACAACACAGAGCGCCTCTCAAGAAGCAACAGTAACGGAGCGATCGACAACACCCAACTTATTAATGCCCATGCCGTGAAAAACGCCAGAGAGAGAATGATCGTCCAAATCGCGAAGCCTACGAGGTCCGGTTCTCCATTTGCGGAGATGTGCGAGGTTGCCGCCCACTGCATGCAACGAAACCAGCCCCAGAAGACCGCAGCCAGCAACGCCAGCCAAGCCGCCTGTAGCACGATCATCTCCACGGGCCTGAAAGGCAAGCGCTGATCCATGCGCTTAAGAACCAGATTCCGGCCAATGCCTGAGATTACAACCCAGGCCAGCGCGGCCGCCGGCAAAAGCCAGCGCAGAACTACCAGCACATGCGGCTGGTAGAAGGTCCATACGTTGGTAAGCTGGACGATCGCCACCCACGGGTTCTGCGCATCGATTGCATTGAACCCAGAAGACTCAAGGGAGAACGACGCAAGGATTTGCTGCCACTGTTTCCAGCAGATCAGAAGCAAGGGAATGCCGAAGACCCAGCGCCAGCTTACTTCGAGCAAGGTGAGCGAGAGCCGGATCCTGACCCATCCCATGTAGCCGACCAGCGACTGGGTCCCGCGCAACGGCGCGGCCCTGCGCAAGTAGGTCACTTCACCACCAGGTTCACTGCCCTGCCCGGCACAACGATTATCTTGGCCACAGTTTTGCCGACGGTGCGCGACTGCACCTTTTCGTCGGCGAGCGCCGCGGCTTCGATCGTCTTTGAATCTGCGCCGGCGGCCACACGAATCAGCGTCACCAGCTTGCCGTTGATCTGCACAGGAATTTCCAGTTCGTCTTCCTTGGCCAGGCCGGGGTCGCTCTTGGGCCAGGGTGCGCGCAGTACTCCGCCTTCTCCGCCAAGCTCCTCCCACAATTCCGCGGCCAGAAACGGCGCGAATGGCGCCAGTAGCAGCACCAAGGAGCGCAACAGCTCGCGCATGACCGGCGCCGATACTTCACCCGCCGCCAATTGCGCGTCGGCTGCCTGAAGATCGTTTACCAATTCCATGATGGCTGCGACACAAGTGTTGAAGTGCCAGCGGCCTTCGAAATCAAGCGTGATCTTGGCAATGGTCTGGTGCAGCTTGCGCAGCAGCTTGAGCGACAGACCCTGCACAGGCGCGCTATTTTGCGCTTCGGACGCGGCGGATCGCGCCAAGGGTGCATACTTGGTGACCAGCCGCCACACGCGGGCCAGGAACCGGCTCACTCCAGCGACGCCATCTTCCTGCCAATCAAGGTCGCGGTCTGGCGGAGCGGCAAACAGTGCGTACATGCGCGTGGCGTCGGCGCCGTAGCGGGCGACCATGTCGTCGGGCGAGACCACGTTCCCCTTCGACTTCGACATCTTGGCCCCGTCTTTGATGACCATGCCCTGCGTAAACAGCCGCTGTGCCGGCTCGTCGTTGACGATCAGCCCCAGGTCGCGCATCACCTTGGTCCAATAGCGCGAGTAGATCAGGTGCAGGATGGCGTGCTCAACGCCTCCGATGTACTGGTCGATGGGGAACCAGTACTGCGCCACCTTTGGATCGAAGGGGGCGTTGGAATTCTTCGCATCCGTGTAGCGATAGAAGTACCAGCTCGAATCGACGAAGGTGTCCATCGTGTCGGTTTCGCGGCGCGCAGGACCGCCGCATTTGGGGCAGGTGGTGTTTACAAATTCCGGCACGCGGCCGAGAGGCGAGCCGCCCTGCTGCGTGATCTCAATCTGCGGAGGAAGGACAACCGGCAACTGGTCGTCGGGGACTGGGACGAGGCCGTCGCGTTCGCAGTTGACCATGGGGATGGGTGTGCCCCAATAGCGCTGGCGACTTACACCCCAGTCCTTCAAGCGGAACGTGACCGTAGCTTCGCCAAACGCGCCGCGTGCGGCAACCTCCTGCATCCGCTTTTGTGCTTCAGCGCAGCTTAGGCCGTCGTATTCGCCGGAGTTGACCAGGACGCCTTCTTCGGAGAGGAAGGGCAGTTCCACAGGCGTGGTTTGGCCGGCGGGCCGAATCACCTCGACGATTGGCAAGCCATATTTGGTGGCGAATTCAAAGTCTCTTTCATCGTGACCAGGAACGCTCATGATGGCGCCGGTACCGTAGTCGGCCAGGATGTAGTTGGCCACCCATATAGGTACGCACTGGCCGTTGTAAGGATTCACGGCAAAGCGCCCGGTGGGAACACCATGCTTCTCGATAGCACCCAGGTCGCCGGTTTCGCGCGCCTTCTTTTGCTGGTCAAGTAGCTCGTCGACTTGCGCCTTCAGCCTAGAATCTGCGGCGGTGAAAGCGGCCACCAGCGCATGCTGCGGCGCCAGTTGCACACTGGTGGCGCCGAAGATGGTGTCTACGCGGGTGGTAAAGACCCGAATCTTTTCCGTTCCGCCCTCTAAGGTAAAGTCGACTTCAGTGCCTTCGCTGCGGCCGATCCAGTTGCGCTGCATGGTGCGCACCTTTTCCGGCCAGCCTTCCAGCTTGTCCAACCCAGCCAACAACTCATCGGCATAGGCGGTGATGCGGAAGAACCACTGCTCCAGGTCGCGCTGCTCGACAATTGTGTCCTCATGCCGCCAGCAACGGCCGTCAACGACCTGTTCGTTGGCCAGCACCGTGGCGCACTCGGGGCACCAGTTCACCTTGCTCTT
>CZKZ01000396.1_pt1 | contig 9887 bp, 11 predicted proteins | sample 1122171 | NCBI WGS metagenome assembly CZKZ01 (sample SAMEA3539301, study PRJEB10725) | soil metagenome | biome: tundra; feature: field; material: soil | place: USA | collected 2010-05 | depth 0.15 m
CCATTTGCGCAGCAGAAAATGACCGGCGCCCGGCACGAGCCAACCGGCGATGAGAGGAAGATAGACGAACCCTTGTTGTGAATTCTGTCCTGCGACTTGCTTGTTCGCTGCTGTTGCCATTCCTTTTTGACTATAAAGCATGAAGCTAGTGAACAGTGGACAGTGAACAGTGGACAGTGCACCGAGCACGGTGGACAGTGAACGTTTGCGGGCCTCGGCTGCCGCTGTTCACTGCCCACTGTGCACTGTTCACTGCCTTAGAAACGTTTGCTTATAAATACACATAATTTTGGGAGAATTGGACAAAACGACAAATTCAGAGGGTATTTTGCGCTGTTGCGGCCCGTAAGTTGTTGATTCCTGGTTGAACGGGTGGGGGTAAAAGCGGAGTTTTTGAGCTTTTTCGCGCTTTTTGGAAATCATAACAACTCATTTATTTTTATTATTTTACGCGGAATTTCTCCGGAAATGTGCGCGCAAATACCACGTTTTGCATGCCAATTTGGCGCCTGGAGGGTGGAGATGCAGGGATATGAACGGAACAATTTGAGGCGAGAACTGGATGAGGCGTTGCTGCCGTTCCGGCTGGTGCGGAAGCGGAAGGGCAGCGCGAAGAAGGGTTGGGTGCAAAGTATCAGGCAAGCGATTGGGATGCCGGTGGACGAGCTGGCGAGGCGGATGGGGGTGTGCCGGTGGGAGATTCACCGGTTGGAGGATTCGGAGAAGAACTCGCGGATCATGCTGGCGACGTTGAGCAGGGCGGCAAAGGGATTGGGATGCGAACTGGTGTACGCGCTGGCACCAAAAGAGGGGACGCTGGAGGACTTGGCGGCCGAGCATCGGAGGGTGCGCGAGCGGGCGCTCGAGGAGAAGCGCGAGGAGCGGGCGGCGCAGCGGAAGCCGTGGCTGGAAGAGATTGGATGGCGGGAGAAGTTTCTTGGCTCGCTGAGAACAATTATGCGCAACGAGGGTTTCAGGATACGGCCGCGGAAGACAGACAATGGCATTGCGAAGCAGCAGGAGGAATACGAGAAGACGATGAAGCTGGCGGCCATGGCGAGAGTGATGGGGCCGTTGATGATTGAGATGAAGAAGGACAAGGAACAGGAAATAGGGAATAGGGAAAAGGGACTAGAAAAACCTGTTGGTTGAGGGTTGTGGTATCCCACCTTTGCGACAAAAACAAAGACGTCGCAAGGATGGGGCACATTCGATGGCAGATCCAATGTGCCGCTGAAACTCCGTAGTGGACGCGGGGAAGCGAGCACCCCTCCGAGAACTCTCCGTCTTATGCGGGGGGGCGGATGGAAGAGAATCGCCAGAATCTAGGAGTTCTCTTCTGTCATCGGCCCAATCGGATCCGATCTCAAACTCAGGCCTTCGGACCGCCACTCGGAGAGTTGTAGGTATTGTGCGTATGTCAGGGCATTGTCTGACATGACTTCGCAGCTTCGAAGCTCAATTTCACTCCATACGCCATTGCGCTTGTACTTGTTCTGAAATGCCTTCTCAACCTTTTCCTTCGTCGACTGCGCTTTCTTCAGAGATTCGCCGGAGCCGCTTTGGCTTGTGTAAATGAGATAGATGTCTAAAACATATGGGGCGTCGGCACCGACCGAGTCCGCGCCTGAATCATCATCCAAGTCGAACAGGATTGCACGGAGATGGCTACTTGACGCCTTCAAAATCTCTCGGAACTTTCCCTCCACTTTCTTGAAACGCATCTCAAATGCGTCGGAAAACGCATGCCGCCGATAGCGTGCAGCCAGCCAGCGGCGCAGGATCTCTAGTTCTTTAGCATCGAGGACAAATTCGCCGGATGGAAGCTGACCGGCGAATTGTTCCTTGGGAATTCTGAGCTTCTCATTCGCTTTGAATTCGGCGAAGTATTGTTTACCAGTGCTCCTGTTGGTTAGGGTCAAGTGGAGTCTTCGAGGATCCTTTGCGTGTGTGAGCGAGCCATCTTCATTGGGGAGAAAGTTGGCCGGAATCAATTCGACGGTTGGCTCGATGTCTGGATTAGCCGCGATATCGCAGTCATGAGTGATAACGACTGCAATATCTACCTTCCGATTCGGGATCTCAAAACTAAGGGCGAGAGCTGCGAGCAGTTCATAGCCGAGAATGCTTCCCTGTCGCCAAGGCGTTGAGCGCGTCCATGCAACCATATTAAGCGTCGATTTCGTTCATCATCGGAACGCCCCACTCCTGGGTTTCGGTCGCAGGTCTCTTGCGCGCACGTAACCGAGCGTCGAGGATAGCGCGCTGCTGCGACTCCACTGCGAGTGTGTCAAGCATGGCTCTCGCCCAAGTCTGGGCTGATTCGCCAGCCTGCATTGCCTCCACTAGGGTCAAGCCTGCACTGTTCCTCCTCTTCAAAAGCGCTGCCGATCCAACAACGCCCCGTGTCGCGAACAATTCCGAAGCGCGATAAAGATCATCGAGGCGGCGCTGATTCTCTTGCACAAGTGAAGCCGAACTTCCAGAAATCCACTTGTAGACGGCCTGACGCGAGACATCGCACGCAAGAGCCAGGTCCGAGATCGAAAGCCTGAGCACGTCCCGAATGCGGTTTAGCGTCGCAAGTATACTGCGAACTTCGAGCGGCATCGTCGTTGAAGCAAGCGATAAAATGCCCTCGACTTGCGCAAACGCATAGCCTTGGTCTTTGCGTTTTAAGAAATATTGCAGGCCCGTATCGCCACCTGTTCCTGCTAACAACGCAAAAGCGAGGGCCGACGCGGTAGTCTTTCTCAGCGCGGCTGGTGGCATGCATGGCATTGGATAATCATTTGCAAGCACGGAGTCCCTCTTTATTACGACCACATATTCTTGGCGGTTTTGGTGATGATTGAATGGAATACTGCATGTACTTGCTTATGCAGTCTCTCGATCTTTTCTCGAATTGTGTCCGTGTCTACTCGGCCTCGCGTGTCGTTGAATCCGTCGGTGTCGATAATAGCGTACTGTCCCACGTTCACTGAAAAGCGTTCGTCCAGCTTGAAGTTGTAGCCAAGCATCGCCAGATCTGGAGGAAATCCAACTGGACCATTCTGAATTACAACCCGCGACAAGAGCTTTCCCTGTGGAACATTGAAAAGAGCCTCTGTAAACGAATATTGCATTTCCCCGCTGACTTTCCCGCGCACTCCCAATACTTGCGGAATTAAATAGCTTTCGAGAGTCTCATCGGGAGCGGGAATTACTGCGTCAAGGTAGCGAAGACCGACACGGTCGGAGAAACTAAGGCTCAATGTGTTCGTTAGATTCTCCATTCTCGGCAGAAAGGTCTGCATCAATACTTCAAAGGTCTTGTATTCCGTTGTGTGAAACGTTAAACCATTCGGATCGAGAATAAACATCTCTGTTCCGTCTTCGTTGCTGAATAGGTAACGTTCCGTTTGTTGCATCGGCGGCTCATCGCCCGGTTTCAGTCTGGCCAGCATCCCCAAATTGAATGAAGCATTCAAGACCTTCTTGAAATCCGTAAATCCTGCCCTCCGAAAATCCTCCTGAATCTTCGCAACGTAAGAGGCAAGGTCGAGTACTGGGCTGAATCGCACTTGGGCGATGACAAAGTAAACAGGGGGGGCCTTCCATTGCTTGCCCATCTGAGTCCAATTCCTTTCAGTTGATCAGTACCAGTTTACACTCTGGTTTACAAATTATCGGCACATTCGGCCCGCTTGTAAAGGCTGGAAATGGGAGGGAATCGCGGTATCAAACAGTTTTGGAACAGGCCAAGCCGGGGGGGCGAGCCGAATCGCTAAAACAGCCCCGTTGCCGTTATTCAATCGTATCAGTAATATATTCAGGTGCTTACGGAAATTTAAGCAGTACGGCGACGGTTCTTGTATGGCGTGCACAGACCAGAGGCTCAAGCGGCGCGTTGGGTGACCTGCCAAACGTGCCGCTGTCAACTCCGCACCAGGTTCTCTTCATGATTACTCCCAGAAAGGCGGTGCCCCGAAGGCAAGCCATGGTTTCCCGGTTCCGGCGGGGTATTGTTTTGTCCTGGTCCACCTCGCGTTTTAATCCTGACCAGCTCTCGCTGAATCTTGCCGGTGCCACGGCGCCCCGGTACTTTGGTACCTTGCCTGCATCTAGAGCTTGAGAAGAAGCTGTTAAAATTGTCGAGCACGATGGGGGTCGGGCAATCTTATGGTTCTGCGCGTTAGTGTTTGGGCTCTAATCGGGCTTGGCGTGGCCTGCGGCTGGATGTATTACGGGATGACCGCCGGAGCCGGTCAGAACATCGGGGGGTGGACGGTGGTCGCAATCACCGCTCCCGCTACGTTGATTGGGCGCGAGATTCCCCTTGCCTATTCCACGATTGCCTTTATCAATGCCGCTATTTACGCCGTGGTTGGTCTGTTGACCGAGCCACTCTGGCGGCTCCGCTAAGGCCTGTTAATACTACTCAGGCCCTAGATCCGCACCAACTCACGCTGAATCTTTCCTGTGACCCAGGCTTTGCCGGGGGCGGTGAGCATGTCTATTTCGCTGCGGACGCCGAACTCCGGGAGATAGATGCCGGGCTCGACGGAGAAGCAGGTGTGCGGCAACAGACGGCGCTCGTCGTGGGTTTCAAGATTGTCGAGGTGCGCGCCGGGGCCGTGAATCTCGTTGGCAATGTTGTGGCCGGTGCGATGGGTGAAGTACTCGCCGAATCCGGCGGCGCGGATGACGGCGCGGGCGGCATCGTCGGCTTCGAATCCGCGAATGGAGCTGTTGGCGGCGAAGGCCTGCTCGACGGCGGAGATGGCGGCGTCGCGGGCGTTGCGGACGGTTTCGAAGACGAGCTGCTCTTTGGCGCTGGGCTCGCGGCCGACGACGCCGGTCCAGGTGATGTCGTAGTAGATGGATTCTGGCGAGTCGACACGCCCCCAGATGTCGATGAGGAGGAAGTCGCCTTCGCGGATGGGGGCGGTGTGGTCGGCGGTGGGCTCGTAGTGGGAGTCAGAACAGTTGGCATTGACGCTGACGTTGGGGCCGTTTTCCCAGACGAGACCAGCGCGGCGCATGGCTTCGCTGAGCCACTGGACGTGGTCGAACTCGGTGTAGGAGGTGGGGCTGCCCTGAGACGGGCGGAGGCGGCGGGCGATCTGCTGCCAGCCTTCGGCGAGGAGGGTGTCGATGGCTTGCTGGGCGACGGCGTGGGTGGCGATTTGGTCGGCGGTGAGGACGGCTTCAAATTGGCTGACGAGGTCGGCGGAGCTGACGATGTGCTTGCCGAGGGTACGGAGGAAATCGACGGTGCCGGCATCGACCATGGAGACGTACATGATGTCGTTGTTGGGCGAGTACTGCATGGCCAGTCGATCGAAGCCGGCGAGCATGGCCTGGAGGCCGGCGTGGAGTTCCTGCCAACTGGAATAGAGCGCCTTGCTGCCGGGGAGCGAGTCGAGGCGGGACTGCTCGATGCGGTGGACGAGTTTGCGCGGCTCGCCCGCGGCGGGGACGAAGTAGTACCAGCGGCGGGTGATGTGGGCCTTGGGATCGAGACCGAGGATGTGGGCGGCGATGGGGTCGCGGTGATGATGATCGTAAAACAGCCAGCCGTCTACGGCGGCCTCGCGGAGAGCGGCCTGGATCGCTTCTAGATTCATGGAAGCAATGATACGACGACAAAACGCACTGCTGTTACGGAACAGTGATGGCGACCTTGCCGCGTGCGTGGCACTGCTCCAGATACCGGATCGCACTCGCTGTATCGCTGAGAGCGTAGCTGCTATCGAGGACCGGAGTGACTTTACCGGATCGCATGAGGTCTGCCAGGAAGTTCAGATCGGCGGTGTTCACTTTCGCGAGCAAACCGGGCATCTTCTGGGTTGTGAATGGAGCGAGCAGCAGGCTATGGAGCATGGAGCCAAGGAGTTCGATGGACCGGCGGTCGGGTCCTCCGCCGCCGCATCCGATGTAAATGCCATTAGGCTGCAGCACACGCAGGCATGCCGGTAAGGAGTTATTGCCCACAAGATCGAAAAGCACGTCGTAGCGCTGACTGCTCTGGATGAAGTTTTCGCGAGTGTAGTCGATGACATCGTCCGCGCCAATTGACCGGACGAGCTCGATGTTTCTCGTACTGCACACTGCGGTGACGCGGGCCTGAAGTGATTTGGCAATCTGGACAGCGAATGTTCCCACGCCGCCGGCTGCACCATTGATGAGGACATGCTGGCCCTTGAGGATCTTGCCTTTGTCACGCAGGCCTTGCAGCGCGGTGATTCCGGCGATGGGTACGGTTGCGGCCTGTTGCCAGGTGATGTTTTCCGGCTTGAGAGCGAGAGACGATGCGGGGGCGCAGACGTATTCGGCGAAGGAGCCTTTGGCTGTGCCGAAGACCGCATCCCCCGGTTTGAATGTGGTGACGTTGCGGCCGACGGCTTCGACGACTCCGGCTACGTCTGCGCCGAGGTGTCTGGATTTGGGCGCGCGCAGGCCGGCGAAAAGGCGAATGAACGACGGGGTACCGCGGATAAAGTGCCAGTCGTAGGGGTTGACTGAGGACGCACGGACCTGGATGAGAAGCTGATCGTCAGTGGGGACGGGCTTTTCGATCTCCTCAAAGCGCAGGACGTCGGGTGGGCCGTAGTGGTCGTAGACGATTGCTTTCATCGGCTGCGCTCCGTACATCTAAACGTACGGAGCGGCATCGACGAAAGTTCCACAAGGGGCTTACAGCCCCGCCAGAGCTTCAGCCTGGGTGGGGAACAGGCCTGCGTACTTGGTGATGCCGACCATGGTGAAGACTTTGACGAAGTGCGCGGAGAGGCCGAAGGCGCGGACCTTCTGGCCGGAGTTGGCGGCTTCAATGAGCAGTTGGATTACGAGCGCAATGCCGCTGGAGTTGATGTAATCCACCTTGGTAAAGTCGAGCAGGATCTGTTTGACGTCGTTTTTGGGCAGGGCCTGGTAAGCGCCCAGGACCGCTTCTTTCGACGTACTGGCAATGTCTCCTTCGAAGCGGAGAACGGTCACCGGAAGTCCGGCCGGAGAAGTAAGCTGGTCAACATGCGACTTGGTTTCACTCTGCACGATCGTTTGGTCTCCCTGTTCCTGATGGTTATGCCAAGTAGGCCAATTGCGCTTCCTTGAGATTTACGCTTCTTTGTCGAGCCGAATCACGAGCCTGACATAGCTGCTTTTGCCGTCTTTGCCGGCAACCCACTCGGCCTCATCGACCAGCGCCTGGATGAGGAACATGCCCATTCCGCGGGGATCTTCCTCGCCCAGCATCTTGCGGTCGATGTCGGGCTTTGCGGGCTGCGTGGACATTCCCTTGCCGTCGTCGATCACTTTTACTTCAAGCTCGTCGGCGCCGGCCGAGAGCACTACACCGACTGAAAGCTTCTCGTTCAGCCGGTTGCCGTGCTCGATGGCGTTGATGCAGGCCTCGGCAACGGCGGTTTTCAGGTCCTCGACACGATCGTCGGGGAAGCCCATGAGTTTGGCTACCGCAGACGCCGTGCTCATTGCCACTTTCTCGTAGCCCATGCGAGTGGGCAGCCTGACCTCCACCGTGGTGGATTTGGTCTCACTCATTGCGGCATCTCCGTGAAACCGGTTCCGCGGCAAAGCGTGAGTGCGGTCATGTCGTCTCCCTGCGGACCGCCTTCAGAGAACGCTTCAATGGCTGTCCAAATTGCATCGAGAATACCATCGGCATTCTCGGCGGGGCACGTAGAAAATTCATTCATAAGGCGTTCCGGCCCAAACTCCTCATCCCCTTTGAAGACTTCTGTAAGACCGTCGGTGTAAAAAAGCAAGCGCGCTCCAGGTGAAAAGTTGCGGTGCTCGCTGGTGTAAGTCATGCCCGGCAACAGGCCCAACGGGGTGCCTGCGGCGTTGAACTCGTACGGCGGGACGCCCGGTTCAACGAGAAACCCGGGATTGTGGCCGGCGTTGACCACCTCAATTTCGCCCGCCTCCGGGTGCAGGCGGAGAAAGATAGCCGTCAAATAGCGGCGGCGGGCTTCTTCACCCTCGGTCCAGTGGTGCTGGTTCATGCGTGTGGCCAGCTCGTCCAGCGGCATTCCAGTAACGGCCATGGCTCTGAAGGCGGAACGGAAGCTGGTGGCCCAGATGGCGGAGGCCAGGCCCTTACCGGCGACGTCGGCCACGGCAATCAGCAGGCTGCCGTCGGGCTGAGCAACGATGTCGAGGTAGTCGCCGCCGACTTCGTAGCAGGTAACGGACTTGAAGGCCAGCGAGTAGCCTTCGATGGAGGGCAGGGTCTGGGGAAGGAGCGAGCGCTGGATGGCGCGGGCTGCGTCCAGGTCCTGCTGCACGCGGGCGAACTCAACATTGCGTTTGTGAAAACGGGCATTTTCCAGAGCAACCGCAGCCTGCAGGGCGAGGCCCTCGATGAAGTCGGCCTCATATATGGTGAGCTCGCGGCCATCTGGAGGCGCTACTACCAGCTCCGTCATGCGGTGGCCGGCGCGGTTGTCTAGCGGCCAGGAAAGCAGCGCTGCGCTGGCGGCAGCAGCCCGCTCGTCGCCATAAACCAGCCCGGCAGAAGGAAAAGCCGCGCCGTCCATCTCCAGCTCACGCACCACGATGCGCAGCACCTGCTCTAGGACTTCGTTTTCATGGATGGTGGAGTGAACCTGTCGCGAAGCCTCAAGCAGCGCTTGCAACCGCGCTACCTGCTGCTGCAGGTCAATTGTTTCCCCACCGCCCGGTAGCTGCACCCCAGCCGCCATCGCGCCCTCCGTGGAATTTCACTCTAGCACGGCGGAGGGTGGGTTGGCGGCAGGGAAAATGGCGAGGTTTGATGAACAGAGTCCGAACTACCGACTATCCGCGAAGGTGCCCGGCGATCGGGATTGTGCGGTATTCCGGCCTACCGGGCCCAACAGACTAATTAAGCTATATACCCTTCAGTCATAATCGGAAGGGTGCAAGGCTCGCCTCGACGTCCTCCCTTTACGTGTACGCCTTCTCTCCGCCGACCTGCGAATCCCAATACGTCGTAGGATCGGTGAAGAACTCACCCTGCCTGCAGAGGGGACGCATCGCTTCTTCATTGACTTTGATGCCCAGGCCCGGCCCCGTCGGAACGGGGATGTGACCCTGAACCACGAGGTCCCCTTTGTCGGTTAGGTCTTTGTGCCAGGCTGGCTGCGGCTGGTGCCATTCCATGGCGAGGAAGTTTTCGCAGGCGGCTATCGCGTGCGCGCCGGCCGCGTAGCCGATCGGGGTAGCGTTGCTGTGGACCATCATCCCCACCGAATATTTGGCCGCCATGTCGGAGGTCTTCTTCAATTCGAGAAGGCCGCCGATCACAAGGTGATCCGGGTGGACGTAGTCGACTGCACGCGCTTGGCAAAGCGGCTCGAGCGATTCCACCAGGTAGGCGTCTTCGCCGGTCAAGGTGGGCACCCTGATCGAATCGGTGATGAGCTTCCACTCCTCTACCCGGAACCACGGGACCATGTCCTCTAATGTCGAGGGAGTGACCCTCTCCAACGCATTAGCCAGCTTGATGCAACTTTTCGCGGTGAGGTGCCCGAAATGGTCGTGACCCATGGGAACGTCAGCAGCGTCGCCCATGGCTTCCTTAATCGCAGCGACGTGGTCCGCTACGAGTTCACATCCCTTGTCGCTGATCTCTAATCCCTCATAGTAGTTCTCGGGGGGGACATCCCCCGGTTCCCCGTAATAGCCTGCCGGAGCATACATCGTGCCAGGCTTGCCTCGGAGGATGGGAGCTACGGGCAGGTCGTATTTGAGCATCGTAAACCCCGAGGCGACTCTCGCCTTATAATCGGCGGCGATGTCTGCGATGGAGTTCGAGCGCGGGTCACCCTCGCTGTACATGCGGATCTTGTCGCGGAATTTCCCGCCAAGCATCTGATAGATCGGCACGCCATAAGCCTGGC
>CZKZ01000121.1_pt1 | contig 9566 bp, 8 predicted proteins | sample 1122171 | NCBI WGS metagenome assembly CZKZ01 (sample SAMEA3539301, study PRJEB10725) | soil metagenome | biome: tundra; feature: field; material: soil | place: USA | collected 2010-05 | depth 0.15 m
CGTGACGCCGCCGGTGCGCTGGCTGGTTCCCGCTTCAAACAAGTCACCGCCAGAAGCCACATCCAACACGTGCGACACCGCAATGCCCACATGGCGATTGCCTTCGCAGCAGACGACCACAATGATCTGGGCTTCATCGCCGCCTTGTGCAGCGCAATCAGCCTGAGCCGCAGCCAGAACTCCACCCGAATCTTCGACCGGCATCAATTGACCTTCAAAGTTGAGCACCGGCCGATAACCGATGTACTCGATGCGCGAGAGCGGGAGTTGTTCAATGCGCAGCACGTCGGCCAGCGGCACGGCGGCACGGCGCCCGGCAGCCTCGACCAGCAGATACTCCATACCCTTGGCTGCGCCAGTCCCCTCTTCTTCTCCTGGCGCAAGCGCGATATCTTCATCAGTGGTGATGGTCACCCCGGCTTTCATCGCAATGGCCCCGGGGTCGAGAATCAAGGCCAGATCAGCATTGCCCAGCACCGTTGCGCCGGAGTAGAGGCCAATATCCTTGAGCACGGCGGAGAGCGGTTTGACGACAATCTCTTCCGGGTCGGCGAGCCCGTCCACCACGAGGCCGAAGCGGCGGCCATCGGCGTCCAGCACGGCGATGAAGTTGTCCTGCTCGGAAGTTGAATTACGGCACCCGCCAGGCATCAGCAGCTGGTCAAGAAACACCAGCGGGAGCAGTTTGCCGCGGAGGCGGTAGAGCGGAGCGCCTTCCATCCATTCGATGGCTTTGGCGGCCTGTTCCGGGGGAATGTGGACCAGTTCAGAGAGCGATCCCTGGGGCAATGCGAAGCTCTGATTCACGCTGCGCACAATGAGAGCGGGAATAATCGCCAGCGTAAGCGGAATGCGCAGCCGCAGCGTCGTTCCCTTGCCGGTGCGGGAGTCGATCTCGACCTTGCCGCCGATCTTTTCCACGTTGGTGCGGACGACATCCATGCCAACACCGCGTCCGCTGACATTGGTAATAGAAGCGGCAGTAGAGAAACCGGGCAAAAAGATGAGTTGCAGCAGTTCGCGCTCGCCCAGTTGCGCCGCACGCTCGGGCGTAATGACGCTGCGTTCAATAGCCTTCTGCCGCACCTTTTCGACAGCAATGCCAGCGCCATCGTCAGAGATTTCGATGATAACGTGGCTGCCCTCGTGACTGGCGCGCAGTTTGAGCGTTCCCTCGGGATCCTTGCCTGCGGTCTGGCGCACTTCGGGCAGTTCAATGCCGTGATCGAGCGAGTTTCTTACCGCATGCGTAAGCGGGTCCTTGATAGCCTCAAGCAGGCTCTTGTCGAGTTCGGTGTCTTGACCTTCAACCTGCAGGCGGACGCGGCGGCCGAGCGACTGCGAGAGGTCGCGCACAATCCGCGGCATCTTGGAAAAGATGTTCGATACCGGCTGCATGCGCGCCTTCATGACACTCTCACGCAGGTCGGCCGTTACCATATCGAGGCGGCGCGACAGCAGGGTCATGTTGGGGTCGGCTGAGGTAGCCTGCAGCACCTGGTTGCGCGTCAGCACCAGTTCGCCCACCAGGTTCATCATGCGGTTGAGCAATATCACGTCGACGCGGAGTGTGCTTTCGGCGGCTGTGCCGGCGGTCTGGCCGCGTGGGCGGGAGGCATCCGTTTCGGTCTCGACCACAGACGATTTGGCGGCAGGGGCCGGCGCCGCTCCAGGGGTCTCAGGAGCAGGTTTGGCAGCGACCGGAGCGGCTGGAATTGGTTCTGGTTCAGCACCAACTAACGCGAGCTCAACACGCGCCGAAGAGGTGGACAGCGGAGGAGGTGCGGTTGAGTTCGAGGAGGCCGAATCCGCTGGGACCTTCATGCGAACGGGCAGCTTTGCTGGGGTCTGCAGTTCTTCCAGCCGTTCAATCAGGGCCGCGTCCTCGCCGTCGCCCTCGCTGGCCTCGGCCTCAATCGACTTCAGGATCGAACGCAGCCCGTCCAGCAGTTGCAGAAGGCCTGTAATGAGGCGACGGTTGGCGTCCAGTTTCCCATCGCGCAGCAGGCCAAGCAGGTTTTCGCCGCAGTGAGCCAGCTTTTCCAGCCGCTTGAAGCTCAAAAATCCAGTGGTTCCCTTGATCGTGTGCACAGAACGGAAAATGTCGCCCAGCAGGGCGGCATCGTGCGGCCGTGCCTCAAGATCTGTCAGGCACCGCTCCATCCGGTCCAGCCCTTCCTGACTCTCGATCAGGAACTCCCTTGTCAATTCATCCATTGCGTCCACACATCCGGCCGGCTGGGATGCAAGCTCCCCGCGCAGCGAGCACTTAAGGCCTTTATCGGAAAGAAGCAGCCCAACTTGAGTAACAGCGGTCACGCGGCAGCGGATCAGGGGTTAACTCGCTTTGAACCGGGGGTAACCTTGATGTACAGAAGCGGCGGCAATGCTTTAGCCTCAAGTCTCAGCCCCAATGGAGATCGGAAGCACAATGACCTTGAAGAACATGCCGGAACTCGAAACGCTGATGGAACGTGCGCGCGAGGCCGCCCAGAATTCTTATTCGCCTTATTCGGGTTTCCGGGTGGGTGCGGCATTGCGGTTGGCCAACGGCGAAGTTGTGACTGGAGCCAACGTGGAAAACATCAGCTTCGGGCTGACTATCTGCGCTGAACGTGCGGCGTTGGTGAGCGCTGTTTCCCGATTCGGCCCAAAGATCCGGATTGAAGCGGTTGCCGTGGCCAACCTGAACGACAAGGCCAGCCCGCCTTGTGGTGCCTGCCGCCAGATGCTGGTTGAGTTCATATTGCCCGATGCGCCGGTGATGTTCCCGGTTGCCGGCGGAATGCGCACGATGGCGTTTTCAGGCTTGCTGCCGATGGCCTTCGAAATGAAGCTCAAGTAAGGCGCCCCGAACGGCTACTTCGCGTAGAAGCGATAGCGGATGGTCCAGTATGCCGTTTCGCCAGGAGCGATCTTGAGGTGAATGTATGCCTCTGGACAGATGGTTGTGCGGATCGACCAGAAGTTGATCCGGGAGATGGGCTGATCGCCGGTTTGCTCGACTCCTAAGCCGGTCTTGCTGTTTTCAACAATGAAATCGTAGCTGGACGCATCGCTCGAGTAGCCGGTAATAAAGCTTGAAGCGCTCTGCCCGGTTTGCAGCTCGCGGTCATACACTATTTGCTTGCCTTCTACCTTTGCGCCGTTGCCCAGGTCTTTTTCCGCCTTGGCCTCAAATGGAAAGCGCACCACCATGTCCGGACCCGTAGCAGCTCCATCGAGCACATAGAAGTCATGATCGTAGACCTGGGTGTCGATGGTTTCGGTTCCCGTGTTTTTCAGCTCATGACGAAGAATTAGAACGGGGTCGTGCTTGTCGAGTTCCAGAGTCTTCTTATAGACGTAGGCGATGCCGATCGGTGACTTGAGGTCTTGTTCGAATGAGACGCTGGTCCGCCCGGCGTGAGTGGTCCACTTGCCTGCATCGATCAATGGATATGTGGTAGCGAATTTGAAGGGCGCGTCGTCGATCCTGCGCAGCACGCCAACGCCTATCTTGACGAATGGGTCCCCGGGCTTGGCGCTTTCATAATTCAAAGCGCTGTCGCCATTGGCTGAACGAAACTCTTCGACAGGGCCGGTGATGGCATCGTGCAGCTGCGGATCGTAGTGCGGAAACCACACACCAAAGTAGTTGTGGCCTTTGTAAGTAAGGCAGCCGACCACGCCCGACCAGTCGAAGCGCGAACCACGATAGTATCCGTTCTTCGCATCGGGGAGGTAGAGGACGGCATTCACGGAGCCATTCGAGATGGCGGCTGTTGGAAAGCTCTTTTGCTCAATTGACGGGCAGCCGGGTGAAGCTGAGTTGGGCGTGGCGCCATTCTGTGCGGCCCACGCTGCGCAGGCAGGCAGAACCAGAAAAGATGCTGCAAGAAAAGCGAAAAGATGTGTGCGTGCTGCCTTCAGTTCACTCATTGAATCCAGCTTCCTTTGTTGCCAATCGATCTTAGAACAAACCGCTAGAATCGATTTCGCATTCGATTTGAAACGCAATACTGCTGCGGCTTCGGATTCTTCCACAATGAAACTCCGCGGTCAATGCCGCCACGCGGTTTTTCGACTGTGACGGCGATCTTTCGAGGAACAGGCTCGCTTGCGATAATCTCAATTGTCACCAAAATGAGGTTCTGACCGTCATGTCTACTTCGACCCTCCTCCCTCTTCACACCGTGGATTTGATACGAAAGAAACGTGACGGCGGCACGCTGGACGCGCGCGAGCTAGGCTTTCTAGCTGCAGGAGCGGCATCGGGATCGATTCCGCTGGAGCAGCTTTCCGCGTGGCTGATGGCGGCCTGGCTGCGCGGGTTGTCGCTGGAAGAGACGCGCGCGCTGACGCTGGCCATGCGCGATTCGGGCGAGAAGTTTTCGCCTGCGCGGCTGGGCAAGCAGGCCGTGGACAAGCACTCGACCGGCGGCGTGGGCGACAAGACCAGCTTCCTGATCGCGCCACTGGCTGCGGCCTGCGGTGTGGCTGTGCCTATGATCAGCGGACGCGCACTGGGCCACACTGGCGGGACGCTCGACAAATTGGAGTCGATCCCCGGTTTCCGGACCGCGCTCTCGCTGGAAGGATTTGAGAATGTTCTGGCCCTATGCGGCGTTTCGATCGTGAGCCAGACCCCGCGACTGGTGCCGGCCGATCGCGTGCTCTATGCCCTGCGCGACCGCACCGCAACGGTCGAAAGCCCTGGGCTGATCTGCGCATCGATTCTGAGCAAGAAGCTGGCCGCCGGACTGGACGCGCTGGTGCTGGATGTGAAAACGGGCTCGGGGGCCTTCATGCGCAAGCAGGAGGACTCGGAGTATCTTGCGGCCCTGATGGTGGCGACGGCCGAGGCAGCTGGAACCCGCACCGTGGCTTTGCTGACCGATATGGGCCAGCCTCTGGGCTCGACAGCCGGCAACTGGATAGAGGTGGCTGAGTCCGTGGAACTGCTGCGCGGCAAGCGGCCCGCCGAGGGCCCCGAAAGCAATAACGACCTGCGTGAGCTTTCGCTGATTCTGGCCGGCTGGATGATTCACCTCGGCGGCCAGGCGGCGACGCCAGCGGACGGGTATGCGCGTGCAGAAACGGCGCTGGCCGATGGCTCTGCTTTGCGCATCTTTCTGAAGATGATCGAAGCACAGGGCGGCGACGTTTCGGTCTTTGATGATCTGGCTGGTTTTCACAAGCCGGGAGCGACCGCGGTGGTCGAAGCATGGGAGAGCGGGTTTGTGGCCCAGATGGATACGACCGCGCTGGGCTGGGCGGTGCAGAGGACGGGCGCGGGGCGCGAGTCGGCCGGCGAACCCGTCGATCCGCACGCCGGCATCGTGTTTCACGCGCGACGCGGCGCGCAGTTGAAGAAAGGGCAACCGTTTGCTACCGTGTACGCGACCAACGCGGAGTTGCTAGCGGAGCCGATCGAAATCTTGAAGCGGGCCATTCAGTTCACTGAGAATCCTCCCGAACCGGTTGACCTGGTGGGCCGCATCTTTACCCGCGAATCGGCGGAGGAATATCTGCACAATGCTGTAAGGTAATCGAAGAACACGGAGGGACTGCTTTGGTTCGATTTACGGGAGTGCTGGGAATTCTGGCGGTGCTGCTGGCTGCGTGGCTCGGCTCGACCGATCGCAGACACATCCGTTGGCGCACCGTTGCCTGGGGCCTCGGCCTGCAGGTCACTTTCGCGTTTCTGGTGCTGCGCTTCGACTACGGACAGCGCGCAATGACGTGGGCCGGCGGCGTAGTCAACAATATGCTCTCTGCCACCTTCGCCGGAACGAGGGTCTTGTTCGGCCAACTCGGGCTTCCCAACTCCGGGGCGTTCGGCAATCTACTTCCGCCCAACTCTGGCTCCATCTTCGCCTTCCAGGTACTGCCGACAATTATCTTCATCTCTGCATTTTTCGCCGTGCTCTATCACATCGGCGTAATGCAGATCATCATTCGCGGCATGGCGTGGGTAATGTTGAAGACGATGCGCATCTCCGGAGCGGAGAGCATGAACGTGGCGGCCAGTATCTTCATGGGTCAGACAGAAGCACCGCTCACCATCCGGCCGTTCCTTTCAAAGGCCACGCGCAGCGAACTGATGGTGATCATGACCAGCGGCATGGCGCACGTGTCTGGTGGAATCATGGCAATGTACATTTCGCAAGGCGTGGAGGCGCGGCATTTGCTCTCGGCCGTGATCATGACCTCGCCGGGCACGATTCTAATTGCCAAAATGCTGGTGCCGGAGACTGAAGTGCCCGCCACCGAGGGCAAGGTCGTGATCCCCAAGGACGAGTTGCATGCCGATGAGAACCTGATTGGTGCGATTGCGCGCGGCACCATCGACGGCGGCAAGCTGGCTATGAATGTAGCCATCATGCTGATCAGCTTTCTGGCGCTAGTGGCGCTGCTGGATAGCATTTTGGGATGGGTCCATGGCGGAGTGCCTTGGGTTCCCGGCTCATTGGGCCAGATTCTCGGCTATGTGTTTGCGCCGGTGGCTTGGCTTATCGGCGTTCCATGGCACGACTGTATGGCCATCGGCAATCTGCTCGGAACGCGCATGGCGCTGAACGAGGTGATCGCTTACATTTCCCTGGGTGCGCAGCGGGCAACACTGATGCCGCGTTCGTTCACCATTGCCACGTTCGCGTTGTGCGGGTTTGCGAACCTGGGATCGATCGGCATGCAGATCGGCGGGATTGGTGCTCTGGTTCCGGAACGGCGCAACGACTTGGCGAAGTTAGGCGTTAGGGCCATGCTGGCAGGAACGATGGCGAACCTGATCTCGGCTTCGATTGCCGGGATGTTTCTGGGGTGATTAAGAGCTATGGGGCGTAGATGGACTGGCGCGCTGGTGGTGCTGCTTTTGATTGGTGCGGCGGTTGCAAGCCGAACGCAGCATCCGGTTCAACGCTCGTATCTCGGATTTGACCGCAACGATTATCCCGGTGATGCGGCGCTCCCTGCGCTGCGCAAGTCCTTCAGCTACGCGAGCTACTGGCTGAACAATCCGCCGGGAGAGCAGCAAAACAGTTGGACCGGAAAGCGCGCACTGCTCAAGCAGAACGGTTTCGGGTTTCTGGTTCTGTTCAACGGACGGCTGTACGCGGAGCTGAAAGGCACAGATGCGGCAGCTTTGGGTACCGCAGATGGGAAGGCCGCTGTAGCCGCGGCGGCACGCGAAGGTTTTCCAGTAAGCGTGATCATTTTTTTGGACCAGGAAGAAGGCGGACGCTTGCTGCCGGAACAGGCCGCTTATCTTTTTGCATGGGCTGATGCGGTACGGACAAGCGGCGCGCGCGCTGGAGTTTATTGTTCCGGCATCGATGTGCCAGAGGGAAGCGGGACCATCAGTACAGCGCAGGACATTGTTGAGCGGCAGAACGCACTGGCAAAGGGCCAGTCCGAAAATAAACGCGCGGAGCATCGCTTGAAGCTCTGGATTGCGAATGACCAATGTCCGCCTTCGCCGGGATGCACGATTGCGAACCCGCCGTTGGGCGCGGGGCTTTCTCGGGAAGTCGCCGGCTCCGCGGTGGTCTGGCAATACGCGCTGTCTCCGAGGCGGGCGCAGTTCAGCGCGGGCTGCCCTGCGAACCAGGCGCCAGATGGCAAATGTTATGCGCCCGGACTCGCGCACAGCGCGGACACCTTTGTGGACTTGAACTCGGCGGATTCGGCGGACCCGTCCGAGGCACGATGAGCGGGAGCGTTTTCCGGTCAACGCTGCATTCTATTATTGAAGGCGCCAATGTCAGCCAGCATTGTTATGCGCGCAGCCGCCGCACACGATAGTACAGCGTGAGAGCGGTCACCGTGCCGCAGGTAAGCAGGCTCGCTGCCATGCCGAGGGTGAGTGAAAGATCTTGCTGGTAGAGGCCGTGGACGATACCGATGGCCTGCAGGATACTGAAGCCGCCAAAGGTAATCAACGAAATGCCTTCATCGGTCTTCTTGCGCCAGACGGCCACAATTTGCGGCACGAAGAGCAGCGCGTTGCATCCCAGGCCCAATCCAAAGATGATGGCGACAATCTCCTTCATGCGGTCTGTCCTTCCGTGCGAAATCTCTCCGCATTGCGCGCCTTTGCTTTAGCCGCCACCTCCTCGCGGCTTCGCGGAGGCGTATTGGTTTCCAGCGAGTTCAGCAGGCGTGCCGAAACTGCGGCAATCTCATCCACCGCAGATAGAAACGCTGGTTCGTTTGCTTTTGACGGCTTTTTAAAGCCGCTGACTTTGCGCACAAACTGAAGCGAGGCGGCGCGAATCTCTTCGTCCGTTACAGGAGGGTCGAAGTTGAAAAGTATTTTGATGTTGCGGCACATCGCAATGGACCTCCGCAGCTATTCTCGCGCATTTAGGGCAAAAGCTCTAAGAACAACGTCATGGCAGCTGATGCGTCCTGCGTCACAGGTCGAGCCATTCCTGCTTTGTTATCCTGATGCGTGCAATACGAAAGCCTGATCTACCCTGCTTACGATGAGCCTCTTCTTACGGCGTACGACGGCCAATTCGAATCCGTCTATGTGATCCTTCACCCATTTGTCAGCGTGCCGGACGCCCTTTCCTGGAAGACGACGAAACAATATCCAATTGATGAGCAGATCGTAAGCACCGGTGCAAATTGCACGTGGGCACACGTAGCCACCCAAACCGGACTGGCCACCTGTGCAAGACTCAACCAAGCACTGCTGACGTCAATCGGATCGATCGACGAAGACTTGCGCGACTACGCGGCGCGCGATGCCCTGAAGAGCTTTCTGGAATCCGGATCCGTGTGGATGCCAGGAGAAGGCCGATTCGAACCACTGTTGCAAATGGATTTCCTGAATGTGTTTGAGGCTGCGGGGCGAGGGGAGCTGATTTTTGTGCCCGAATTTCCGAATGTCGATCCAGTGCAACGGCTCAATGTACCAAGGCTCAGAAGCCGCGAGGAGACCTTCCCAAGTCGTGGCACTTTGACCGCGCTGGATTCGTCGTTCCTCCTGACGGTGGACTGGGACAGTTTTTTCACGCTGTTCTATGGCCCGCGTGAGTTTGTGACCGAAGTGGTTGGCAGGCACAATCTGGAAGGCTTCTTCGCAACTCCGACCACCGAGCACTCCTGGTTCAATTACTCCTACGAATGTTCGGCGGTCACGATCTATCCGAACAGCTGGGTGGTCGGGTGAAAAAGTCTCCTTCCCGTCACTCTAACGGCTGCGCCTGTAGAATGTCGAAAGCGCACCGTCAGGATTCGATATGACTTACTACGAACAAGTGACTGAAGCAGCAGAGTTCCTTCGCGGCAGATTGGGCTCGTTGTCGCCTCGGGTCGGCATCGTCCTGGGCTCCGGACTAGGCGCGGTGGCCGATGCTGTTGCCAAACCCATCGTTGTTCCCTACGGGGAGATTCCGCATTTTCCGCAATCGACCGTCGAAGGGCACTCGGGACGAATTGTTGCCGGCCTGCTTGGCGGTGTGCCGGTTGTTGTGATGCAAGGCCGCGTGCACTCTTACGAGGGCTACACGCCGCAGCAGGTGACCTTCCCCATGCGTGTGCTGGGGACGCTTGGGGTGCGATCCGTGGTGTTGACC